>Ga0209638_1000981_pt1 | contig 18704 bp, 16 predicted proteins | sample BarGraNGADG00211_FD_184490 | JGI IMG/M metagenome (GOLD analysis project Ga0209638, IMG submission 184490) | Arctic peat soil microbial communities from Barrow, Alaska - Barrow Graham LP Ref core NGADG0002-211 (SPAdes) (version 2) | ecosystem: Environmental > Terrestrial > Soil > Wetlands > Peat...
GGCGGGCGCTTCCGCCGTGCTCCTCTACGGCGGGCGCGCTGCGCTCCCTGCGGGCGGCCTCGGGCTGCAGGAATCGGTGCCCGTTCCCGTCGTCTCTCTGCCGCTCGACGTCGCGCACGCCCTCCTCGCCCGTCTCGCGGCAGGCGTCCCGGCCACCGTGTCGCTCGGAGCGGCCCGCTCCGTGCCGCTCGCCGACCTCGGGCGCGTGGCGAGCTTCTCGTCGTCGGGGCTTGCGTTCGACGGCCGGGTGAAGCCCGACCTCGTCGCGCCCGGCGTCGGCCTCGCGACGTCGGACCCGGGCGCGAACGCCGACGGGTCGCCGCGCTTCGTGACGGTGAACGGGTCGAGCGCGGCGGCGGCCACGGTCGCCGGGGCGGCCGCGCTCCTCGCGCAGGCGAGGCCGTCGCTCGGCGCGGACGCCATCAAGGGCCTGCTCGTCGGCACCGCCCGGCCGCTGGAGTCGGACACGATCACCGCGCAAGGCGCCGGCAACGTCGACGTCGGCGCCGCGGTTGCCGGCGAGCTCGCGGCATCGCCGGGGACCCTCGCGCTCGGCCGGTCGAGCGGTGCGGGGTGGCGCGTCAAGACGTCGTTCACGCTCACGAATCTCTCGACACGGGGCGTGCGGGCAACGATCGCCGTGCGGACGCAGGACGAGGGAGCTGCGGCGGTCGACTTCATCCTGAGCCCCAACCACGTGAGTCTGCGCCCCGGGCATAGCGTGCTCGTCCACCTCAACGCGCTCACCGCGTCGGCGCCGTCGGGGAGCTCCACCGCCGACGGAACGATCGTCGTGAGCATCGACGGTGGTGGCGGAGTGCACGTGCCGTGGGCGATCGCGTTCGGCGCCGACGACGTCGACCTGATCGCGCACGCAACGCTCTCGGCAAAGTCGTTCAAGGCATCGGATATCACCCCGGCGCTGCTCTCCATCGACGCGGGCCGCGTGCTCGGCGTCGCGGGCCGGCCCGATATCCGCCCGCTCGCGCTGCTCGACGTCGACCTCTGGCGGGCTGACGGTACGCGGATCGGCCTGCTCGTTCGCCTGCGGGACGTGCTTCCAGGGCGCTACACCTTCGGGATTACGGGCCGTGATCCCGCAGGGCAGCTGCTTCCGCCCGGCGACTACGTGATCAAGATCGTCGGCTATCCCGTTGAGGGACGCCCGCTGAGCCGGCATCGACTACCGTTCACCCTGAGATGAGCTCCGCCGACGCACCCATCACGCATCTCCGCGAGAACCCGTACGACATCACACGCGAGCAGCTTCAGCGCGTCGCGACGATCTTCGACATCGACGCTGATCTCGTGCGCGTCCTCGCCGAGTGCAAGAAAGCCGTCGAGGTCTCGATCCCCGTCTCGATGGACGACGGCTCGACGCGGGTGTTCACGGGCTACCGCGTGACGCACAACTCCGCCCGCGGACCGTCGAAGGGCGGGATCCGCTACCACGCCGATGTCACGCTCGACGAGGTCAAGGCTCTCGCGATGCTCATGACGTGGAAATGCGCGCTGATGGGCATTCCCTTCGGCGGCGCCAAGGGCGGCGTCGTCGTCGACCCGAAGCAGCTCTCGCGGTCGGAGCTCGAACGCATGACGCGCCGTTACACGAGCGAGATCATCAACGAGATCGGGCCGGAGAGAGATATTCCCGCTCCCGACGTCGGCACAAACGCGTCGGTGATGGCGTGGATCTTCGACACCTACTCGATGAACAAGGGCTACTCGGTGCTCGGTGTCGTGACGGGGAAGCCGCTCTCGCTCGGCGGCTCGCTCGGGCGCGAGGAGGCGACCGCCCGGGGCGCGCTCTTCTGCATCCGCGATGCGGCGGCGAAGCTGAATCGCTCGGTCGCCGGCATGCGCGTCGCCGTGCAGGGCTTCGGGAATGTCGGCAGCTATCTCGCGCTGTTCCTCCATCAGGAAGGCGCGACGGTCACTGGGATCTCCGACTCGTCGACCGCGCTCTATAGCGACAAGGGCATCGACATCCCGGCGGCGTTCGCGTACAAGCGGGAGTCCGGCACTCTCGTCGGCTTGCGAGACGCGGAAGCGATGACGAACGAGGAGCTGATCGAGCTCGACGTCGACGTGCTCGCTCCGTGCGCGCTCGAGCAGGTGATCACCGGTGAGAACGCCGATCGGGTCAAGGCCGCAATCATCTGCGAGGGCGCGAACGGTCCCGTGACACCCGCGGCCGACGCGATCCTCGAGGGCAAGGGCGTGGTGATCCTTCCGGATGTCCTTGCGAACGCCGGCGGAGTCGTCGTGTCGTACTTCGAGTGGGTGCAGGGCCTCCAGGAGTATTTCTGGAAGGAGTCCGAGGTCAACGCCAAGCTGAACGACATCGTCAGCCGCTCGTTCGAGGAGACGTGGGAGCTGGGGCAGGCACGCAGCGTGCCGATGCGGGTCGCGGCCTACGGGGTGGCGGTGCAGCGCGTCGCCGAGGCGACGATCACCCGCGGTATCTACCCGTAGCCGCCGACGTCGTCATCTATCACGCGGAGGGTTGCCACCTCTGCGGGCGGGCGCTCACGCTGGTGCGGGGGCTTCAGGCCGAGCTCGGCTTCGCGCTGCGCGAGGTGGACATCACGGGCGACGACGCGCTCGAGGCCGAGTACCGGGAGTGGCTCCCGGTCGTCGAGGTCGACGGACGGCGGCGTTTTACGTATCACGTCCAGGTCGACGCACTGCGCGAAGCGGTTGCACAAGCGGAAGCGAAGTCGTAGCTGCTACAACGGTCCGCGCTGTTACAAGCTCGACGAATGGAGGACGTGTGGCGGACCGCTTGACGGTTGGTGTCGCAGCCCGCCTGTCCCGGTACCTCCAGGTGCTGACGCAGGCGCGGAAGATGGGAAAGGCCCGCATCTCCTCTCAGGAGATCGCCGAGTACACGAACATCAACGCGACCCAGATCCGCCGCGACCTCTCGGCGTTCGGGAAGTTCGGCAAGCGCGGCGTCGGCTACAACATCGAGTCGCTGCTCGGTGAGATCCGGAAGATCCTACGGACGCAGGGCCAGCACAACATCGCGCTCATCGGCGCCGGTCGCCTTGGTCAGGCGATTGCCAGCTCGGCGATCTTCGCCGAGCACGGCATCAACATCGCCGCGGTCTTCGACACGGATCCGGAGAAGCTCGGGCAGCCCGTAGGGCACGTCACGGTCAGCGAGTACGGACGGCTGGGCGAGCTCGTGCGCGACAAGAACATCATCGTCGGCGTGCTCGCCGTTCCGGCGGACGCGGCGCAGGAGGCTGCGAACGATCTCGTCTCCTCCGGCGTGAAGATCATCTTCAACTACTCGGAAGCGCTGCTGGAGACGCCCGCCGACGTGACGGTGCACACCTCGAATCCGGCCGTCGAGCTCCTCTACGCGCTCTACTTCCATCTGACCTAACCCGGCCAGATGGCATCAGCCATCTAGGGTGCGCCTCGTGCGCATCCTGCTCTGGCACGGCTACCTGCTCGGCGGCACCGGCTCGAACGTCTACACGCGTGCGCTCGCAGGCGAATGGAGCCGCACGGGGCATGACGTGGTCGTGGTGTGCCAGGAGCGGCACGCGGACAACTTGAACCTCGGCGGTGCAGAGGTCGTAGTGCCGGAACTACCTGGTGGTCTGCTGCCTGTCTTCGTCCTCGACGAGTACGAGGGCCTGCACGCGAAGCTGCTTCAGGACTTCAGCCGGGCGGAGCTCGACGCATACGTCGACGCGAATGCGACGGCGCTGCGCGAGCTGTTGCCCGCCGACGTCGTGTTCGCGAACCATGTGCTGCTCGGCGGAGCAGTCGGAGCCGCCACAGGCGTACCGTTTGCGGTGAAGGCGCACGGCTCCGAGCTCGAGTACTCGATGCGCGGCAACGAGCGGTTGTCCCGTTGGGGGGCCGAGGTGCTTGCCGACGCACGCGCGGTGTACGTCGGCTCCGATCACATCCGCGGCGTTCTCGAGGACGTCGTCGGTCACGTCGATCGCGTGCACGAGGTACCACCCGGCGTCGACCTCGACGAGTTCTGGCCCGCACCGCGCGAGCTCGCGCTTCCGCTGCTGATCGCCGCGTCGGGCCGCGATCAGCTTGACGGCGGCGAGCGACATCCCGACCCGGGCAACGCAGAGCGCTTCGCGGAGTTCTTCGCCGCTGACACGCCGACGATCCTCTACTTCGGCAAGCTGATCGAGAACAAGGGCGTCCAGGTGCTCTTCGAGGCAATGCGCGGTCTGCACGCGCGCGCCGTGATCGTCGGGTTCGGCGACTACAGGGCGACGCTGGAGGCGCAGGCCCCGCCGGGGACACTCTTCACCGGGGCGCTCGAGCACCGGCACCTCGTGCACCTGCTGCCGCTCGTCGACGTCGCCGTCGTGCCCTCGATCTTCCCCGAGGCGTTCGGGATGGTCGCCGCCGAGGCCGCGGCCGCCGGGGTGCCGCCTGTGGTCGCCGATCACTCCGGCCTCGCCGAAGTCGCGGCCGGCATCGCGCACGAATACCCGGTCGACCGCCGCGGGCTCGTCTCGTTCCCGACCGGAGATGCAGGCGCCCTTCGGCAGCGCCTGTGCACGCTGCTCGAGCTCCCGACCGCCGAGCGGCGCGAGCTCGGTCTTGCCGCCCGCGCCGCGGTGGCGCGGAACTGGAGCTGGGAGCGCGTGGCCGAACACTTGCTCGAGCCGTTCGCAAGCTGAGTCGCGTGAACGCAGCGCGCGACGAGCTCTTCGGAGGGGACCGTCGGAAGGCGGTCGCCACGCTGCTCATCGGGACCGTCATCGTCGCCGTTGCCGTCTTCTTCATCGGCCAGGTCGCGAGCTTCCCGAAGATGCTGCGTGCGCTTCGACACGCCGGCAAGGTCTGGTTCGTGGTCGCGCTCGCCGGCGAGGTCGTGGCCTACCTCGGGTACATCGCCGCATATCGCGACATTGCGCGCGTCGACGGCGGGCCGCGGTTCCGGTTCTGGACCGTGACGCGCATCGTGGCCGTCGGCTTCGGAGCATTCGTCGCCGGCTCCTCCTTCGGAACGCTCGGAGTCGACTACTGGGCACTCCACAAGGCAGGCGAGGCGCCTCATCGCGCCGTGCGGCGGGTCCTCGCGTTGAACACGCTCCAGTGGGGAGTGCTCGCCGTGGCAGCCACGGTCGCGGGCGCGCTGCTGCTCGTCGGAGTCGAATCCGGCGCGCCGCTGTCGATGGAGCTTGCCTGGGTGACGATCGTTCCGGCGTGCATCGTCGCGGCGGCGTGGGTGAGCTCGCCGCGCCGGGCCGGCCGATTCACGGCGTTGCCTTCCCGCGCTGGGTCCGTGTTGACGCGCTCGCCGGGCAGCTGGCTCCGGTGGCTGCGAACCGCGGGACGCGTCGCACTTGCCGACGCGATCGGCGGAGTCGTGCTCGTGCGTCACCTCGTGGTGAACCCTCACCGCTACCCGCTCGCGCTGTTCGGGTTCCCCGTCTACTGGGCCGGCGATGTGCTGACGCTGTATGCGGCTCTGCGCGCGTTCGACGCACACGTGGGGCTCGCCGCGCTGGTGCTGGCGTACACGACCGCGTACGTCGTGACGTCGCTCCCTCTACCCGCCGGCGGCGCGGGCGGTGTCGAAGCAGGGCTCGCGTTCTCGCTCAACGCCGTCGGCGTGGCGCTCGCCCCGGCGCTGCTCGCCACGCTCGTCTACCGCTTCTTCACGCTCTGGCTGCCGATCGCGATCGCCGCGGTTGCGCTCACGCAAGTCGACGATCTGGCCGAGGAACTGCCGCTCGTCGAGCGGGAGCCTGCCACGGGCTAGGTACGGCCGTCTAGGCTTTGCCCGTGGGCGAGGAGCAGAAAGTCGGCTACGAGGAGCTGCTCGCGACGTCGCGTGCGGCCTTCGAGACGTCGACGGACTTCACGCTCGCGGTCGAGGAGGAGTTCGCGCTGCTCGACCCGGCGGCGCTCGAGCTCGTCAACCGGTTCGAGGAGCTCCAGCAGGCGGCGCAGGGAACGGAGCTCGGGCCGCACCTCGTCGGCGAGCTGATCGCGTCCGAGGTCGAGGTGCACACCGGTCGCTGCGAGACGTTTGCCGAGGCGGCCGAGAAGCTGGGGCTGCGGCGCGCACAGCTGCGCGCGCTCAGCGACGGACTCGGCGTCGGTCTCTCGGCGACGGGGACGCATCCATGGAGCCGCTGGCAGGACCAGCGCATCATCGACACGCCGCACTACCGCCGCAACGACGAGCTCCTGCGCTACGTCGTCTGGCGGAACAACACCTTCGGCCTTCACGTGCACGTCGGGATCAACGGCCCGGACCGCGCGATCAAGGTCACGAGTGCGTTGCGGAACTACCTACCGGAGTTGCTGGCGCTCTCGGCCAGCTCGCCTTTCGTGGAGGGCGTTTTGACGCACCTGCATTCGGCGCGGACGCAGATCTTCACGCGCATGTTCCCGCGCTGCGGGATCCCGGACGCTTTCGCGGACTGGCAGGAGTGGGAGTCGTACGTTCGCTTCCTCTACAAGACGGGCTCTGTCACGGAGCACACGCAGATCTGGTGGAGCGTGCGGCCGCATCTCGCGTTCCCCACGGTCGAGATCCGGATCTGCGACGCACAGCCCGACGTCGCCGAGGCGCGCTCGCTCGCGGCCCTCTGCTATTCGCTGACGGCGCGCATCGCCCGTGCGCTCGACGAGGGCGAGCCGCTCCCCGATTGGCCGCACAGGCTCCTCGAGGAAAACCTCTGGCGGGCGCTGCGCTACGGGCTCTCGGGCGAGTTGATCGATCTCGAGCGCGGCGAGCCGGTTCCGGCGCGTGCGCGGCTCGAGCAGTTGCTCACGTGGGTGCAGCCGGTCGCCGAGGAGCTCGGCGCCGCGCACTGGCTCGCGATTCCCGAGCGCAACGCCGCGGAGCGCCAGATCGCACGCCACGCAGAGGGCGCGTCGATCGAGGAGATCTTCATCGAGCAGGTGCGGGCCGGTGAGCGAGTCTCCGGCTGAGCATCCGCCGCCGCAGGACGGGCCAACAGCCGAGCAGCTCGTCGAGGAGCTGCAGAAGGTGAAGGTCTCCGACCTGCTCGTGCACACGAGCTCGCTGCTCGCCTCGCTCGCCTTCGGCAAGCTCGCGCCGGACGTCCGCGACCTCGAGCAGGCCCGGCTCGCCATCGACGCCCTGAAAGCCCTCGGCCCGCTGCTCGACGAGGGGCCGAGGCGTGACATCCAGCAGGTGGTCGCGAACCTCCAGCTCGCCTACGTCGAGGCCGCAGCGCCGAGCGCCGAGGCGTAGGGCCGCACAGACGGCCTGGCCTCCGACGGCCGGACAGTGTCTCGAAGAGCCACGGCCCTCGACTGTCACCGGACATGGCTGCCGGGGCCGATGCCCCGTCAGGGCAGGAACGCTCCAATCGCCCAGACGGCCTGCCCTCCGACGGCCGGGCAGTGTCTCGAAGAGCCACGGCCCTCGACTGTCACCGGACGTGGCCTTCGGACCGATGGTTCGCGAGGCAGGAACGCGGCAATCGCACGGAACGGTGCGGCCTTCGACTGCCGGCCATGCGCGGAGCCGGCACCGGACAGGGCTCCGTCGGCCGCGTCGCTCGGGCGCCTGGGACGCGGCTCAAGCCGCCGGATCTGATACAAACCTGCCCGCGCCGGGCTTTCCCCCGGTCCACTTTGGAACGCGCTCGACTCGATCAAGGGGAGTCTCAATCGTATGAGCTTTTTCAGTGACCACGCAGTGCTGTTCGCGCTGATCTGTGCCGCAGCCGCAGTCGTATACGGCCTCGCTCTCACGGTCTGGCTACTGCGGCAACCGCCCGGCACGGAGCGCATGCAGGAGATCTCACGCGCCGTCCAGGAAGGTGCCGCGGCGTATCTGCGCCGCCAGTACCTCACGATCGCGGCCGTGGCTGTCGTCCCGTTTCTCCTACTCGGCTTCTACAACAAGCTCGGGTGGGGAACCGCTGTCGGCTTCCTCGTCGGCGCCGGTCTTTCGGCGGCCGCAGGCTTCATCGGGATGAACGTTGCCGTCCGGTCGAACATGCGCACCGCGGAGGCGGCTCGCTCGGGCCTCTCGCCGGCGCTCAATGTCGCGTTCCGCGCGGGCTCGGTCACCGGCCTTCTCGTCGTCGGCCTTGGGCTGCTCGGCGTGGCGGGCTACTACTGGGCACTTACGGGCTGGCTCGGTCACACACCGCACTCGGCGATCAAAGACCTGCTCGGCCTCGCCTTCGGCGGCTCGCTCATCTCCGTCTTCGCGCGTCTGGGCGGCGGCATCTTCACGAAGGCCGCCGACGTCGGCGCCGACTTGGTCGGCAAGCTCGAGGCGGGTATCCCGGAGGACGATCCGCGCAACCCGGCCGTGATCGCCGACAACGTCGGCGACAACGTCGGCGACTGCGCCGGCATGGCGGCCGACCTGTTCGAGACGTACGCGGTCACCGCGGTCGCCGTGATGCTGCTCGGCATCACCGGCGGGGCGGCCAACACAGGCACGCACCTCTGGCTCTTCCCGCTCGCGATCGGCGGCCTTTCGATCCTGACGTCGATCATCGGCGCCCAGTTCGCGCGCGTCCGCGAGAACGGCAACGTCATGAACGCGCTCTACCGCGCCGTGCTCGTTGCGACCGTGCTGAGCGCGATCGGGTTCATCCCGATCACGAAGGCGTTCGACACCACCGGCAAGTTCAGCTTCTGGCACTTGTATGTCGCTGCGCTCATCGGGCTCGTCGTGACGTTCCTGCTCGTCGGCATCACCGAGTACTACACCGGCACCCGGTGGAACCCGGTGAAGGCGATTGCGGACGCCTCGGAGACCGGTCACGCGACGAACATCATCGAGGGTCTCGCGATCGGCATGCAGGCCACCGCGCTGCCGGTGATCGTGATCGCGGCCGGCATCCTCATCGCCAACCATGTCGCGGGGCTCTACGGCATCGGCGTAGCCGTCATGGCGCAGCTCTCGATGACCGGCCTGATCGTCGCGCTCGACGCCTACGGGCCCGTGACCGACAACGCGGGCGGCATCGCCGAGATGGCCGACCTGCCGGAGGACGTTCGCACGACCACCGATCGGCTCGACGCGGTCGGCAACACGACGAAGGCCGTGACGAAGGGCTACGCGATCGGCTCGGCCGCGCTTGCCGCGCTTGTCCTCTTCGGCTCGTACGCCGACGGGATCCACGAACAGGGCGCGGGCCACGGCAGTCTGGGCACGCTCACGTTCGATCTCTCGAATGCCTGGGTGATCGCCGGCCTGCTCATCGGCGGCCTCATGCCGTTCCTGTTCGCGTCGCTTGCCATGCAGGCGGTCGGTCGCGTCGGCGGCGAGGTCGTGCAGGAAGTGCGCCGCCAGTTCCGCGAGAACCCCGGGATCATGGAGGGAACGACGCGTCCCGAGTACGGGCGCGCGATCGACATCGTCACGAAGTCGGCGCTGCGCAGCATGCTGCTGCCTGCGCTCGTTCCGATCGCCTTCCCGATCATCGTCGGGATCATCAACCCGCGCATGCTCGGCGGCCTGCTGATCGGCACGATCGTCACCGGCCTCTTCCTCGCGATCTCGATGACCGCCGGCGGCGGCGCCTGGGACAACGCGAAGAAGACGATCGAGGACGGCGCGCACGGCGGCAAGGGCTCGGAGGCGCACAACGCCTCGATCACGGGCGACACCGTCGGCGATCCCTACAAGGACACCGCCGGACCCGCGATCAACCCGATGATCAAGATCGCCAACATCGTCGCGATTCTGATCATTCCGCTGATCATCTCGATTCACGGCTAGCGGCTCGACCGCGCCCGGCATCGCGCAGGCGATGCCGGGCGCGGAGTAGCGTTGACCCGATGAGGCTCGCGCGCCCTGCCCACCGGTCGACTGCCGATCTCGCGGTCGCCTTCGTCGTGAGCGTGGCCTCGGTCGCGATCGTCACCGGCGTGATCGCGGCGATCAAGCCGTACGTCCCGGTGCTGAGCCTCGGCGTGCTCTACCTCTTCGCGGTGCTGCCCATCGCCGTCGCGTTCGGGTTCGCGTTCGCGTTCGTGGTCTCGGTGGCGAGCATGCTCGCCTTCAACTGGTTCTTCCTGCCGCCCGTGCACACGTTCACGCTCGCGGAGAGCTCGAACTGGTTCGCGCTCGCCGTCTACCTCGGAACCGCGGTCGTCGTCAGCGAGCTCGCAGCGCGCACCAGGCGGCGTGCCGCGTCGGCGGAGCAGCGTGAGCGCGAGTCGGCCCTGCTCGCAGACCTCGCGACGGAGCTGTTGCGCGGACGCCTGCTCGAGGAGGAGCTCGAGGAAATTGCGTCTCGAGCGGCGGGCGTGCTCGGAGTTCCGTCCGCGGAGATCCAGCTCGGCGGGGCGAAGCGGCCGCCGAAGGGCGCTGCGCCGCTCCCCCTCGAGGCGGCCGGGCGTGCGGTCGGCACGCTGTACACGCCCGAGGGCGCCGACCCGGATGCCACCGCCGAGCAGCGGTTTCTGCCTGCGCTCGCGGCGCTGCTGGCGGTTGCGGTCGACCGTGCCCGCCTCGAGGCCGAAGCGCTCGAAGCCGAGGCGCTCCGGCGTAGCGACCTCGTCAAGACCGCGCTGCTGCGCGCGGTGTCGCACGACCTGCGCACACCGCTCACGGGCGTCCGCGCGGCAGTGGGCGCGCTCCGCAATCCGACGCTCCACCTGAGCGACCAGGATCGCGCCGAGCTGCTCGAGACGATCGAGGTCGATGCCGACCGTCTCGCCCGTCTCGTCGGCGACCTCCTCGACCTGTCTCGCCTGGAGGCGGGCGCCGCTGCGCCGGATCAAGAGCTATGGGCCCTGGACGACGTCGTGCGCGAGGCGGTCGACGCGCTCGGTGCGCGCACGCGCGTCGACGTCGTCGGCGAGGCGCCGCTCGTGAACGTCGACGCCGCGCAGGTTCAGCGGGTGCTGGCCAACCTGATCGAGAACGCGCTCCGGTACTCGCCCGCCGACGGTCGCGTCCTCGTGCGCATCACGGCGACGCGCAAGGAGGCGATCGTCCGCGTGGTCGACCAGGGGCCCGGCCTCGCGGAGAGCGAGCTCGAGCGCGTCTTCGAGCCGTTCTATCGCCATGACGGCGACACGCGCTCGGGCGCCGGTCTCGGGCTGGCGATCGCACGCGGCTTCGCAGCGGCCAACGGCGGCCGCGTCTGGGCCGAGTCGCGTCCGGGTCAGGGTGCGACGTTCGCTCTCGCGCTGCCGGTCGTCGAGACTCCGGCGGAGCTGCTCGCATGAGCGGCCAACGTGTCCTGATCGTCGACGACGAGCCGCAGATCCTCCGCGCGCTCAGGGCGACGCTGCACGGCGCCGGCTACACCGTCGACGTCGCAGCGACGGCCGAGGAGGCGCTCACGGCTGCAGCTGCGCACCCACCCGAGGCGGTCATCCTCGACCTTGTGCTTCCCGACGGGAACGGCACCGACGTCTGTCGCGAGCTGCGCTCGTGGAGCCAGGCGCCGGTGATCGTGCTCTCCGCCGTGGGCGACGAGCGCCAGAAGATCGCCGCCCTCGACGCCGGCGCCGACGACTATGTCACGAAGCCGTTCAGCGTCGACGAGTTGCTGGCTCGGTTACGCGCGGTGCTGCGCCGCCGCGCGCCCGAGCACGAGCCTGTGCTCACCGTCGGCGATCTGCGGATCGACATCGCCGAGCGTGTCGTCACCGTGCGCGACGAGCGCGTGAAGTTGAGCCCGCACGAGTTCGACCTGCTGCGCGTGCTCGTCCAGAACCGCGGCAAGCTCCTGACGCATCGCGCCCTGCTGCGGGAGGTCTGGGGCCCCGCGTATCAGGTGGAGGCGCACTATCTCCACGTGTACGTCTCGCACCTGCGCAAGAAGATCGAGCCGGATCCGTCGAGCCCGCGCTACCTGCTCACCGAAGCGGGTGCGGGCTACCGGTTTGTCGATCCGGCCGACGATCGGCTTTGAGCAAACCTTAAGCCGGTCCGTCAGAGCGTTAGGGGAACGTTGAGACTCGCCGTCCTACGTTGGCGGCATGGATCTCGTTCACCGTGGGCGTCCGGCATACACGCCAAAGGTAACGCCGTACACGCCGTTGCTGTCCGTCGCTCCTTGGCTGCCGTCCGCGGGCGCCGTACTGGCGCTCGGCGAGGTGGCCGGTCTCTCCGGCTCCGACCTGCTCATTGCACCGGCGTCGCTCGTGCTTTTCGGTCTGTGGCGCGCGGGACGGAGCTTCCTCGACCGCCACCGGCTGCGCAGCTCCGCCGACGCCTGGATCGCACGGGGCCACGACGACCCCACGAGTTGGTACGGCTGGCGGATCGCCGAGCTGACCGCGCCGCGCGAGCGAAGGCTGCTGGCCGGCTCATTGCGCACCGTGGTCGGGGATCTCTCCTCGCCGCGTCTGACATCCGCGGCGCCGTTGAACCGGGTTGCGCTACGACCCCACACGGGCCTGCTGCTCGAGCTCGCGGAGCGGCTCGTCGCGCTCGATCGTCCGGTGAGCGCCTGCGGCATCCTGCACGTGCAGCGTCTGATCACCAGTCCCGGTAGTCCCCTGTACGCGCCGCCGTCGTTCGCCGCGGCCGTAGAAACCCCTGAACGGACGATCCGCGCGGTGCGCGACGCCCTGGAGGTGTGCTGATGTACGACCTTGCAGCGATCGCAATAGGTCTCGCGTGCTTTGCCGTGATCTTCACGGTCCTCTACGCATTGGATCGCATCTGATGTCGGCTTCCGACGCATTCGGGCTGGCGGTCTCCCTCGCCGTGCTCGTCTATCTCGTCTACGCGTTGTTCCGTGGGGAGCGGTTCTAGATGAGCGGCCAGGGCATCGCGCAGATCCTCGTCTACGCCGTCGTCCTCGTCGCGCTCGGCTATCCGTTGGGCGTGTACATGGCGCGCGTCTACGGCGACCGCTTCCTCGTCAGCGGGCCTTTCGGCTGGCTGCGAGGCACCGAGCGCGGGTTCTACCGCCTCGTGCGCACCGACGCGAAGAAGGAGCAGGGCTGGAAGAGCTACGGCAAGACGGTGCTGATCTTCAGCGTCGTCGTCATGGGCGTCCTCTACGGGATCCAGCGACTGCAGGGACATCTGTTCCTCAACCCCGATCACATGAAGGCCGTGCCGCCGCACCTGGCGCTGAATACGGCAGCGAGCTTCATCACGAACACGAACTGGCAGTACTACGGCGGCGAGTACACGATGTCGTACCTCACCCAGATGGCCGGGCTTGCGGTGCAGAACTTCGTCTCGGCCGCCGTCGGCATGGCCGTGCTCGCCGCGGTCGTGCGCGGGATTGCGCGCCGCTCCATGGGCACGCTCGGGAACTTCTGGGTCGACCTCTACCGGTCACTCTTCTACATCCTGCTGCCGCTCTGCCTCATCGTGAGCGCGATCTTGATCTGGCAGGGCGTGCCGCAGACGTTCCATGCGCACGCGACCGTGACGACCCTCCAGGGTGCGCATCAGCAGACGATCGCGCGCGGGCCGGTGGCCTCGCAGATCGCGATGAAGCAGCTCGGCACGAACGGCGGCGGGTACTACAACTCGAACTCCGGCGTGCCGTTCGAGAACCCGACCGGGCTCTCGAACTTCCTCGAGATGCTGGCGCTCCTGCTGATCCCGGCGGGCCAGGTGTTCATGTTCGGGAAGATGGTGTTCGCCCGCCGCCACGCCTGGATGGTGTTCGCGGCGATGTTCGCCGTCTTCGCGATCGGCCTCGCCGTCAACCTGCCGGCCGAGCAGCACGGATCGCAGGTGCTGCGGAGCTCGGGCGTGAACATCACGCAGGGGCACGGTCAGTCGGGCGGCAACATGGCCGACAAGGAGATCCGCTTCGGCCAGGCCGCGACGGCGAATTGGACGGTGGCGACAAGCGATGCGTCGAACGGCTCGGTCAACGGCGGCTTCGACGCGATGACGCCGGCCGGCGGAGCTGTGCCACTCGTCAACCTGTTCCTCGGCGAGGTGATCTTCGGCGGCGTCGGCTCCGGCCTGTACGGGATGTTCTTCTACATCATCATCGCCGTCTTCATCGCCGGCCTGATGGTGGGCCGCACGCCGGAATGGCTCGGGAAGAAGATCGAGGCGCGGGAGATCAAGCTCGCAGCGCTCGGCGCGTTGTTCGTGCCGACGATGGTGCTGACGATGACTGCGGTCGCGATCGTGACCAAGTCGGGGCTCGCGTCGATCTACAACCACGGCGTCCACGGCTTCACGGAGACGCTCTACGCGTACGACTCGCAGGCGAACAACAACGGCAGCGCTTTCGCCGGCTATGGGCTGACGAGCTTTTCCGGCTCGTTCGGCACGGTCGCCTTGCTGCTCGGCCGCTTCGTCCCGCTGCTCGCCGCGCTCGCGCTCGGCGCCTCGCTCGCCGCGAAGAAGACCGTGCCGGCCTCATCCGGAACGTTCCGCACCGACGGGCCGACCTTCGTCGTGCTCCTCGTCGGCGTGATTGCTCTCACCGCGGGGCTCATGATCCTGCCCGCGCTGACCCTCGGACCGATCGTAGAAGGGCTGATGCACTGATGCGCAACCTCGTGAGCTCCGTGCTCGCCATCGTCGTTCTCACCGCTGTGTTGGGCTTTGGCTATCCAGCGCTGATGACCGGCTTCGCCACGGTCGCGTTCCCGCACCAGGCAGGCGGCAGCCTGATCTCCGTGAACGGGAAGGTCGTCGGCTCCAAGCTCGCGGCACAGTCGTTCACCTGGCCGCGCTACTTCCACGAGCGCCCGTCGGCGACTTCACCTGCGTACAACGCTGCCGCCACGACGTTCGCGAACCTCGGCCCGACGAGCTCCGATCTCGCCACGAACGTGAAGGCGGCTGCGGCGGCGATCCTCAAGCTCGAGGGCCCGTACAACCCGGGTCTGACGATCCACCAGATCCCGGTCGACGCGGTCACGACTTCCGCGTCCGGGATCGACCCCGACATCTCGCCGGCGTATGCCGCGCTGCAGTCGGCACGTGTGGCCGCGGTGCGGCACCTGCCGCTCGCGACCGTGCAGAAGCTCGTCAAGCAGAACACGGACGGCCGCTCGTGGAGCTTCTTCGGCGAGCCGGGCGTCAACGTGCTCGAGCTCAACATCGCCCTCGACAAGCTGGGAGGCAACTAGATCATGGCGCGCACGAGCGCAAGCATCTTCTCGCGCGACCTCGCGCTGGCCGCGGTCCGCGACTCGTTCCCGAAGCTCGACCCGCGTCTCCAGGTGCGTAACCCGGTGATGTTCATCGTCGAGCTCGGCAGCGTGATCACGACAGGGATCTTCATCCTCGACCTCGCCCGCGGTGACACGGGGCAGCTCTGGTTCGTCGCGGTGATCGCCGTCTGGCTGTGGCTCACCGTGCTGTTCGCGAACTTCGCCGAGGCGATCGCCGAGGGGCGCGGCAAGGCGCAGGCGAATGCGTTGCGCGCGACGCGCACGACGACGACGGCCTTCCGCCGGCTCGACGGCGGGCAGCTCGAGGAGGTGCCCGCGCCGGACCTCCAGAGGGGCGACGTCATCGTGGTCGAGGCGGGCATGATCATTCCCGCCGACGGCGAGATCATCGAGGGCGTCGGCTCCGTCGACGAGTCGGCGATCACCGGCGAGTCCGCGCCGGTGATCCGCGAGTCGGGCGGCGACCGCTCGGCCGTGACCGGCGGCACGAAGCTGCTTTCCGATCAGCTCGTGATCGAGGTCACCCAGGAGCCGGGAAAGTCGTTCCTCGACCGCATGATCGCGCTCGTCGAGGGCGCTGAGCGGCGCAAGACCCCGAACGAGATCGCACTGAACATCCTGCTCGCGGGGCTGACGATCACGTTCGTCGCCGCCGTCGTCACGCTGCGGCCGTTCGCGATCTATGCCGGGACGCCCACGTCGACGACCGTCCTGATCGCGCTCCTCGTCGCGCTCATCCCCACGACGATCGGCGCGCTCCTCTCGGCAATCGGCATCGCAGGCATGGACCGGCTCGTGCAGCGGAACGTCCTCGCAATGTCCGGCCGCGCTGTCGAGGCATCCGGCGACGTCGACGTGCTCCTGCTCGACAAGACGGGCACGATCACGCTCGGCAACCGTCAGGCTGCGGAGTTCTTGCCTGTCGCCGGTGTCGAGGAGCGCGAGCTCGCCGAGGTGGCGCAGCTCGCATCGCTCGCCGACGAGACGCCCGAAGGTCGCTCGATCGTCGTGCTCGCGAAGGAGCGCTTCGACGTGCGCGAGCGGGAGCTCGGCGAGCACGAGTTCATCCCGTTTAGCGCGACGACGCGCATGAGCGGCGTCAACATGAACGGAACGCTGATCCGCAAGGGCGCTGCCGACGCCGTCAAGCGGTTCATCACGGAGCAGGGCGGCAGCGCACCCAGCGATCTTGACCGGCTCGTGCAAGGTGTGGCTGAGCAGGGTGGCACGCCGCTCGTCGTCGCGCGCGACAACTGGGCGCTCGGCGTCATCCATCTGAAGGACATCGTCAAGGGCGGCATGAACGAGCGCTTCGACGAGCTGCGCAAGATGGGCATTCGCACCGTGATGATCACCGGTGACAACCGCGTCACCGCTGCGGTGATCGCGCAGGAGGCCGGCGTGGACGACTTCCTCGCCGAGGCCACGCCGGAGACGAAGATGGCGTTGATCAAGGAGGAGCAGGCGAAGGGACGGATGGTCGCGATGACGGGCGACGGCACGAACGATGCTCCCGCGCTCGCGCAGGCGGACGTCGGCGTCGCGATGAACACGGGCACGACGGCCGCGAAAGAAGCGGGCAACATGGTCGACCTCGACTCGAATCCGACGAAGCTGATCGAGATCGTCGAGGTCGGCAAGCAGCTCCTGATCACCCGAGGCGCACTGACGACCTTCTCGATCGCGAACGACGTCGCGAAGTACTTCGCGATCCTGCCGGCGATGTTCGCGTTCACCTACGCGACGAAGGCGGGACAGCGCGGGCCATTGAACTCCCTCAATATCATGCACCTCGGCGACCCGAAGAGCGCGATCGTCTCGGCGATCATCTTCAACGCCCTGATCATCCCGGCGCTCGTGCCTCTCGCGCTCAAGGGCGTCCGCTACCGCCCGATCGGTGCGACCGCGCTTTTGCGCCGCAACCTCGGCATCTACGGCCTCGGTGGTGTCATCCTTCCGTTCATCGCGATCAAGCTCATCGACCTGGTGGTGCACAACCTGCTGGGAGCCTGAGGCTCTTGCGCGGTCGCTACCGCATCCTGCTCGGGATGGCGGCAGGCGTCGGCAAGACGTACCGGATGCTCCAGGAGGGCCAACATGCACAGGCCGAGGGCCGCGACGTCGTGCTCGGTTATCTCGAGCCGCACGACCGGCCCGAGACCGTGGCGCTTGCAGACGGCCTCGAAGCGGTGCCGCATCTGCGCGCGGGACACGGGACGCTCGAGCTGAACGAGATGGACGTCGACGCCGTGCTGAGGCGGTCGCCGGAGCTCGCGCTCATCGACGAGCTCGCGCACACGAACGCGCCGGGCATGCGCAACGAGAAGCGCTACCAGGACATCGACGAGGTTCTCGACGCCGGCATCGACGTCATCTCCACCGTGAACGTGCAGCATCTCGAGAGTCTCAACGACGCGATTGCGGAGTTGACGGACGTGCGCGTGCGCGAGACGTTCCCCGACCGGATCCTCGAGGAGGCGGACGAGCTGGTGCTCGTCGACCTCACGCCAGAGGCGCTCCAGGACCGGCTGCGGGCGGGGAAGGTGTATTCGAAAGACCGCGCCGAGGTCGCGCTGCAGAACTTCTTCCGCCTCGAGAAGCTGTCGGCGCTGCGCCAGCTGGCGCTGCGCGAGGTCGCCGAGGACGTCGAGTCGCGCAGGCAGAGCCTCGTGCTCGACCCCCTCAGCCAGCTCGCGATCGCCGAGCGTGTGCTGGTGCTCGTCACGCCGGAGCCGCGCTCGCAGCGCATCCTGCGCAGGGCGTTTCGGTCGGCGGAGCGGCTTGGCGCCCAACTCGACGCGATGTGGGTGCGCGACCCCGGCCGTGAGCCCAACGACGAGCAGCGGACGGCGATTGCGGCACTGCGGCGGCTCTGCCTCGTCCTCGGTGCGCACTTCCTCGAGATCGAGAGCGACGATCTCGTCGCCACCGTGCGCCGTACCGTCTACGAGCGCGGATCCACGTACGTCTTCGTCGGGACGCCGGACGAGAGTAGGCGGCGGGAGATTCTTCACGGTTCGCTCGTCTCGGCGCTCGTCCGCGAGCTTCCGGGCGTCGACATCCGCGTCGTCGCGAATCGCGTGGACAGGCCGGAGGCGCTCTCATGACGATGCTCGATCTCGCACTGCTCGCCGTGATCGCGGTCCTGCTCGTCGCGTTCGCCGCCGCGTTGCTTCGACGGCGACCTCCGAAGCGGCTGGCTGCGCCGGCGGGCGCGCCTCGGATCCTCGTTCCGTTCACGGGTCGCCTCGACCCGACGGTGCTCGGTGCGGCGATTCGAATCGCGAAGGCGGAGGGAGCAGAGCTCGTCACCGCCTACCTGCTCGTCGTGCCGCTGCGCTACGCCGAGGACGCGCCGCTCCGCGACGAGGTGAAGATCGCGATGCCGCTGCTCGAAGCCGTCGAGCATGCAGCGCTGCGCGCGGGCGTGCCGGTCGACGCGCGCATCGAGAAGGGACGGACGGCGACGCACGCGCTGCGCAAGCTCTGGGAGGTCGAGCGATTCGACCGCATCGTCGCGCCGGCCCCCGCGAGCGGACGCGGTACCTTTACCGAGAAAGAGCTCGCGTGGCTGCTCTTGCACGCGCCGTCGGAGACGCTCGTGCTGAAGCCGACGCCCACTGCGCCGCCGCGGATCC
>Ga0209638_1000983_pt1 | contig 18690 bp, 13 predicted proteins | sample BarGraNGADG00211_FD_184490 | JGI IMG/M metagenome (GOLD analysis project Ga0209638, IMG submission 184490) | Arctic peat soil microbial communities from Barrow, Alaska - Barrow Graham LP Ref core NGADG0002-211 (SPAdes) (version 2) | ecosystem: Environmental > Terrestrial > Soil > Wetlands > Peat...
GATCGGGATCCGGATGGAGGACCTGCTCGACGGTCCCGCGCTGCGCAGCAAACTCGCCCGCATCCTGCCGGAGAAGAACGCCACTCTCCAGCGCCAGCATCGTGTCGATGTCTTCGACCTCGAGGACCTGGTCGCACAGGCGACCGAATGGGGTCGAAGGCTCGAACCGCACTTTGCCGACACGACGTTGCTCGTCCAGCAGGCTCTGGCTCGCGGCGAACACATCCTGTTCGAGGGCGCGCAGGGGACGCTGCTCGACCTGGACCACGGCAGCTATCCGTTCGTCACTTCCTCCAATCCGATCGCGGGCGGCGCCTGCACGGGCGGCGGCATCGGGCCGCTCCAGGTCGACGAAGTGATCGGCGTCATGAAGGCCTACGCGACGCGGGTCGGCGCCGGCCCGTTCCCGACCGAGCTGACCGACGAGATCGGCGAGGGCATCATCGACCGCGGCCGTGAGTTCGGGACGACGACCGGGCGGCGACGCCGGGTCGGCTGGTTCGACGCCGTCCCGCTGCGTTATGCCGTCGCTGTGAACAGCGTCAGCTCGATCATGCTTAACAAGATCGACATCCTTTCCGGCCTGGACGAGGTCCTGATCTGCATGGCCTACGAAGTCGACGGCAAGCGCGTCGACTGGTGGCCCTCCGACGCGGACGTGCTCGCTCGGGCGACCCCGATCTACGAGCGCTTCCCGGGCTGGACCGAGCCGATCCACGATTGCCGCTCCATGGCGGACCTGCCGGAGAACGCCCGGCTGTACGTCGACGCGGTGGAGCGTCTTTCCGGCGCGCCGATCTGCCTCGTATCGGTCGGGCCCGAGCGTCACCAGACGATCGAACGGATGGCTCGTCCGCAGCGGCCGCGCCCGACGGGGCCGTCGGCAGTGGCGCCGGTAGTGGCTTCGGTAGTGGCCCCGGGGGAGTGATGAACCAGCGGGCCGCCTCCAGCCCCGAGATCCCGGGTCCGGCCCGCGTGCTGGTGCTGGGCGGCGGCGGCCGAGAGCACGCCCTCGTCTGGAGCATCGCTCGCGATGCCGCGGTCGAGGCTGTGATAGTGGCTCCGGGGAGCGACGCCATCGGCGACGAGCCCAAGGTCCGCTGCGTTCCCGGCGTCTCGGCCCTCGATGTGGCCGCGGTCGTGGCTCTGGCCACGGCCGAGAACGTGGATCTGGTCGTCGTGGGGCCCGAGGCGCCGCTCGAGGCAGGCGTCGTGGACGCGCTGATGGAGACCGGCGTGCCGACCTTCGGCCCCACGAAAGCTGCGGCCCGGATCGAATGGAGCAAGACCTTCTGCCGCGACGTCGCGGCAGCCGCGGGTGTCAGGATGGCGCGTGGCCGGGACTTCACCGAGCTCGAACCGGCCCTCGCGTTCGCCCGCGAGCTTGCGACCGCGCGCGGGTCGCGAGGCGCCGTGATCAAGGCCGACGGCCTGATGGCCGGCAAGGGAGTCACCGTCAGCGACGACCTCGCCGGAGCGGAGACGGCGCTGCGGTCGCTGTTCGCGAATCTCGCCGGCGACAAGGCGCCGGATCAGCCGGTCGTCGTCGTGGAGGAGCGTCTCGTCGGCGCCGAGGCAAGCCTGATCGCGTTGTGCGACGGCCACGGGGCGCTGGCACTGCCTCCGGCTCGCGACCACAAGCGCCTGCTCGACGATGACGCGGGCCCCAACACTGGCGGCATGGGTGCCTACAGCCCCGTGCCCGACCTGCCCGACGGGCTCTGTGCCACGCTCATCGACGTGATTCACCTGCCGATCCTGGCCGAGCTGGCACGGCGCGGGGCCCCGTTCCGTGGCGCGCTCTATGCCGGTCTGATGCTCACGCCGGAGGGCCCGGTCCTCATCGAATGCAACGCCCGGTTCGGCGATCCCGAGGTGCAGGCCCTGCTGCCGCGCCTCGCCGTTCCGATTGTCCCGCTGCTTCTGGGTGCCGCGCAGGGCGACCTTGCCGGAGCCACGGCCAAGCTGAGGCTGCGTGGACGGATGCTGCCCACGACCGGTGATGCGGCGGTTGCGATCGTGCTGGCCGCTGCCAACTACCCGGGGACGCCCCAACGGGGCGACGTGATCTCGGGGCTCGACGAGGCCGCCGCGACCGGCGTCAGCGTCTTCCACGCCGGCACGACCCGCGGCCCCGACGGGCAGTTCCGCACCAACGGCGGGCGCGTGCTCTCCGTGGTGGGATTGGGCCGGACCATCGCGGCTGCCCGTGCCACGGCCGAGCGCGCCGCGGAGATGATCGGCTGGCAAGGAATGCAGCGCCGCCACGACATCGCCGCCAGACTCCCCGCAGGTACCGGCGCCCCGGCATCGGCCGCCTCCCCGGCGCCGATCGCGCCCGGTGACTGGGACCAAGGAGTCGTGGCATGATCCCGCGCTACACGCTGCCGGAGATGGGCGCGATCTGGACCGACCAGTCTCGCTTCGAGCAGATGCTGCGCGTGGAGATTGCCGTCGCCCGGGCACAGGTTGCCCGTGGCACCGTTCCCGCCGCCGCGCTGCGTGCCATCGAGGCTCGCTCCGCGGTAAACGTGGCCCGTATCGCCGAGATCGAGAAGACCACCGATCACGACGTCATCGCCTTCGTCAGCCAGGTCGCGGAGACTGTCGGCGAGGATGGCCGGTACCTGCATCTCGGCCTGACCAGCAGCGACGTCGTGGACACGGGTCTGGCTCTCCAGCTCAAGGCCGCCGGGGAGCGGTTGCTCGCCGATTGCGAGGCGCTGGTCCAGGTTCTCGTCGCTCGCGCCCGGGCCGAGGCCGGCACGGTGATGATGGGCCGGACCCACTCCGTCCACGCCGAGCCGACGACGCTGGGCATGAAGATCGCCGGCTGGGCCTTCGAAATCTCCCGGGACCTGGCCCGCCTCGCGATCGCCACCGACGATGCGGCGACGGGCAAGATTTCGGGGCCGGTGGGCACGTACAGCCACCTCGACCCCAATCTCGAGGCTGAGGTCCTCGCGGATCTGGACCTTCACCGCGATCCGATCTCCACGCAGATCGTGCAGCGGGACCGCCACGCCGCGTTCGTCGCCGCGATGGCGATCACGGGCGGCTCGCTGGAGCGCATCGCCACCGAGATCCGCAACCTTCAGCACACCGAGATCGGCGAGTTGATGGAGCCGTTCCGGGCCGGCCAGAAGGGCAGCTCGGCGATGCCGCACAAGCGCAACCCGATCTTGTGCGAGCGGATCGCCGGGATGGCCCGCCTGCTGCGCGGTTACGCGGCGGCGGCCATGGAGAACCAGCCGCTCTGGCACGAGCGCGACATCAGCCACTCCAGCGCCGAGCGCGTGCTCCTTCCCGACGCCACGATCCTGCTCGACTACATGCTGGTCAAGACGTGCGGCCTGATCGAGGGGTTGGTGGTGCGGCCGGAGCGGATGCGCGAGAACATCGAGCGCGGTCTGGGGCTCCACGCCAGCAGCCGCGTCCTGACGACGCTGGTCGAAAACGGTGGGCTGTCCCGCGAGGATGCCTACGTCATCGTGCAGCGCAACTCGATGAAGGCGGCGGACGAGCGCATCCAGCTGCGTGACGCCCTGGCGGCCGATCCGGAAGTCGCGGCCCGCCTCTCCGACGAAGCGCTCGACGCCTGCTTCGACGATGCCCACCTGCTGCGCAACGTGAAGCTTGCCCTCGCCCGCCTCGACGACCTCGTTCCGACTCCGCAGATCCCGCAAGAGACCGCCGATGCCGCCCGCTGACAAGACCAACCCCGGCGATCCCAGGGCTTCGGGGCCCACGCTCACCGCGTCCGGCGGTTTCGTCCGATCGGGCAAAGTGCGCGACCTGTTCGAGGTGGGCGACCGCCTGCTGCTCGTGGCCAGCGACCGGCTCTCTGCCTTCGACGTGGTGCTGCCCACGGCGATCCCCGACAAGGGTCGCGTCCTGACCGGCCTGTCGCGCTTCTGGTTCGGCCAGATGACCGACATCATCCCGAACCACTTGCTCGGCGTCGCTCCGTCGGACCTGCCGGCCGGCTTCACCGACGAGGCCGGCTGTCGCGAGCTGCGGGGCCGGATGATGCTCTGCCGCCGCGCCCGAGTGCTGCCGGTCGAGGTCATCGTGCGCGGCTATGTCGCGGGCTCGGGCTGGAAGGACTACCGGCGGACGGGCGAGATCTGCGGCATTGCGCTGCCCGAAGGTCTGCGCGAGTCCGACCGCCTACCCGAACCGATCTTCACCCCGTCCACCAAGGAAGAGGTCGGGCACGACCAGAACATCGGCTTCGACGCGATGGTCGGCCTGGTCGGCGCGGCAATGGCCGAGCGCGTCCGCGACGTGGCGCTGGCCCTGTATTCGCGTGGCGCCGCGATCGCCGAAAAGGCCGGCATCCTTCTCGCCGACACCAAGTTCGAGCTGGGGGTTGCTCTGGACGCGGACGTGGCGGCCGACTCCGCCGGTGGCGGAGTCGCAAAGCAATTCGCCGAAGGCGAATTGCTCCTGATCGACGAAGTCCTGACGCCGGACTCGAGCCGCTTCTGGGACGCGGCGGACTACGAGCCCGGTCGCGCCCAGGCGAGCTTCGACAAGCAATTCGTCCGCGACTGGCTCGAAACCCAGCCGTGGGACAAGACCTACCCCGGGCCGGAGCTTCCGGCCGAGATCGTCGCCGGAACGCGCGAGCGGTACGTGGCGGCGTTCGAGCGGATCACCGGGGCCAGTTTCGAACGCTACCTTCAGGAGGATGTGATCGCGCCATGAGCGACTTCCGGTACGCAGTCAACGTCTTGCCCAAGCCCGGCATCCTGGACCCGCAAGGTCGAGCCGTCGAGCTGAGCCTGCCCCACCTCAACGTCACGAACGTCTCGCGCGTGCGAGTCGGGCGGCGCGTGGAGCTGACCGTGACCGCCGACTCGGAGGCCGCGGCACTCGCCGTGGTGGACGCACTGGCCAAAGAGATGCTGAGCAACCCGCTGATCGAGACCTACGCCATCGAGCCGCTCGAGGCGACTTCGTCGGCCGTGTCATCGGCTTCCGGGGCGACGCAGCCGTGAGGATCGGCGTCGTCATCTTCCCGGACTCCAACTCGGACGTCGACGCCCTCAACGCGCTCGCCGTGGCCGGTGTTGAGCCCGTCAAGCTCTGGCACGAGTCGCCGGACCTCGAGGGCGTCTCGGCCGTCATCCTGCCCGGCGGCTTTGCCTACGGCGACTACCTGCGAGCCGGGGTCATCGCCCGCTTCTCGCCGGTGATGCGCGGCGTCTCCGCCTTCGCCGCGGAGGGCGGGCACGTGCTGGGGATCTGCAACGGCTTCCAGGTGCTCGCCGAATCCCGCCTCGTGCCAGGGGCGCTGCTTCGCAACCGCTCCCTGCGGTTTGCCTGCAAGCTCGTGGACATCAAGCCGGCGCGGCTCGACTCACCGTTCACGCGGGCCGCAACCGGCAAGCCGCTGCACATCCCGATCGCTCACGGCGAGGGCTGCTACTACGCCGACGAGGCCACCCTCGACGAGCTCGAGGCCAACGGCCAGGTCCTGTTCCACTACGTTCGCGAGGACGGCACGCCCGCCCTCGACCCGGACGAGCCGGCGAACCCGAACGGGTCTCTGCGAGCCATCGCAGGAGTGTGCAATTCGGCCGGCAACGTGGCCGGGCTGATGCCGCATCCGGAGAGAATGTCGGAGGGGATCCTTGGCTCGGACGACGGCATGCAGCTGATTCGCTCGTTGGTTGAGAGCGCCGCAGCGTGGGAGGCCGCCCGATGAGCGAGGACGCGATGAGCGAGAACAACCTCACCGCACAGCCGGAGCCGCTGCACCGCCGCCTCGGCGTCACCGACGAGGAGCTCGAAGCGATCCGCGGCAAGCTGGGCCGCGACCCCAACCACGTCGAGCTAGCGATGTTCAGCGTGATGTGGAGCGAGCACTGCTCGTACAAGAGCTCCAAGCCGCTCCTCAAGACGCTACCGACCCGTGGCCACGGCATGATGGCCGGCCCCGGCGACAACGCCGGCGTGGTCCGCATCGGCGACGGACTGGCAGTGGCCTTCAAGATCGAGAGCCACAACCACCCGTCCGCAGTGGAGCCGTACCAGGGTGCCGCGACCGGCTCCGGCGGCATCCTGCGCGACATCTTCACCATGGGCGCTCGTCCCATCGCGATCCTGGACGCGCTCCGTTTCGGCGACCCGACGGACCCGCGGACCCGCCACCTGGTCGACGGCGTCGTCCGCGGCGTCGGCGGCTACGGCAACTGCGTCGGCGTACCGACGGTTGGCGGCGAGCTCGTCTTCGACCCGAGCTACCAGGGCAACCCGCTCGTCAACGTCATGGCCATCGGCCTGCTCGAGGAGCGGATGCTGATTCTGGCCGAGGCACCCGGGCCGGGCAACTACGTGGTCCTGTTCGGATCCACAACCGGCCGCGATGGCATCGGCGGGGCGAGCGTCCTCGCTTCTGCGACCTTCGCCGACGACGACCCGAACAAGCGGCCGACCGTCCAGGTGGGCGACCCCTTCGCCGAGAAGCTGCTGATCGAGGCCAGCCTCGAGATGATCGACCGTCACCTGGTCGAAGGCATCCAGGACCTCGGTGCGGCCGGCATAACGTGCGCCAGCTCCGAGTCGGCCGACAAGGCGGGCACGGGCATCCTGATGGACCTCGACGCGATCCCGCGCCGCGAGACCGGCATGGAAGCCTGGGAAGTGATGATTTCCGAGTCCCAGGAGCGGATGCTGGCAACTTGCCGGCCGGAGAACTACGCGGCAGTGCGCGAGGTCTGCGAACGCTGGGGCATCCCGATCGCCCTGATCGGGCGGGTCGTCACGGACGGCGACATCACCGTGATCGAGGGCGGCATCGGCGACGACGGCCTGCCGAATCCCGACGCTCGTGAGATCGCCCGCATCCCCGCGAAGGCCCTCACGAGCGAGGCAATCGTCCACTACCGGCTGGCCACGCCTCCCACGCGACGCCGCCAGGCACCCGCGCCGGGCATCCCGCTCACCGCCCAGGACGGCCTGCCGGAACGTGGCATGGACCCTGCCGCGGTCCTCGCGGCCCTGCTCGGCAGCCCCAACCTCTCCAGCCGGCGCTGGGTCTACGAGCAGTACGACTCCTGCGTCCAGAGCAACACCGTCGAGTGGCCCGGCCACGGGGCGGCCGTGCTCAGGGTGAAGGGCACGAAGAAGGCCCTCGTGGCCACGACCGACGGCAACCAGTCGGTGAGCGCCATCGACCCGTATCTGGGCGCACAGCTGTCGGTGGCCGAGGCCACGCGCAACGTCAGCATCACCGGCGCCCGCCCGTTGGGCATCACAAACTGCCTGAACTACGGCAACCCGGAGCGCCCCGAGGCGTTCTGGCAGCTGCAGGAGGCCGTCCGTGGCATGGGCGACGCGTGCCGAACGCTCGGCATCCCGGTCACCGGCGGCAACGTCTCGCTCTACAACGAATACCCGGGCGGGGCGATCGCACCCACGCCGGAGATCGGGGTCGTCGGCCTGCTCGAGGACATTTCCCTGCTCGTGCGGCCTGCCTTCAAGAACGCGGGCGACACCGTGGTCGTCGTCGGCGAGAGCGGACCCGGGCTTGCCGGCTCGGCTTATGCCGATCTGGCCGGCCTCGCGTCGGAGGATGCGGCCCCGAGCCTGGACCTGGAGCGCGAATCGGCGCTGCAGTCGTTCATCCGCGAGGCCATCGGCCGTGGAGTCGTCGTCTCGGCCCAGGACGTCTCTGGTGGCGGCCTCGCGGTCGCGATCGCCGAATGCTGCATGTGGGGCGGGTTGGGTGCCCGTCTTCGAGTCGGCATCTCCGGCGCGCCCGCGATCGAGCTCTTCGGCGAAAGCCCGAGCCGCCTGATCCTCTCGTGTCAGCCGCGCCATGCCCCCGCGCTGGAGCTGCTGGCTCGCCAGTTCGGTCTGCCGGCGGAGACCGTCGGCACCGTGGGCGGGGATCGGCTCCGCATCGAGCTGGCCGGCCAGGGTGCCACCGGTGCGGCCGAGGAACGCGGATCGCGTGTCGCCGATGCCCTCGACGTGGCGTTGACGGATCTGCGCCACGCCTGGGATCACGGCCTCGCCCGAGCCCTGGGCATCGAAACCGCATCCACGACCCAGGGTCCGGCGGCAGGCCACGGTTCGGCAACGAAGCGCTCGACCGGATCGGCCGACTGACATGTGCGGCATCTTCGGCGCGGTGATGCCCGGGACCGACGCGGCGCCGGTGGCGGCGCTCGGGGTCTTCTCGCTACAACACCGCGGCCAGGAGTCGGCGGGGATAGCCGTCAGCGACGGCGAGCAACTGATGCTCTACAAGGACCTGGGCCTCATCGCGCAGGTCCTCGACGAGCGCAGGCTGCCGAGTCTGCGCGGCTCGCTCGCCATCGCTCACTGTCGCTATTCGACGACGGGCTCCACGATCTGGGAGAACGCCCAACCGACGTTCCGGCTCGGTCGCGGCCGATCGATCGCGGTCGGTCATAACGGCAATCTCGTGAACACTCGGGAGTTGCTTTCGCGTCTTGAGGGTGGCAAGTCCAGGCTGGCCGCCAGCACCGACACGGAGCTGCTGACTGCGCTACTGGCCGACGATCCGAGCGGCGATACGGTCGAAGCCCTCAAGAGGGTTCTGCCGGGCGTGCGTGGCGCCTACTCGCTGGCCATCCTCGACGAGAAGCGCGTCATCGGCGTCCGCGATCCGTTCGGCTTCCGGCCGCTGGTTCTGGGCCGGCTCGAACCCGAGCCCAACGATCCCGAGGGCAAGCATTCCGGCGGCTGGTTCATCAGCTCCGAATCGGCGGCCATCGAGGTGGCCGGCGGCACTGTAGTGCGCGACGTCGAGCCCGGGGAGATCGTCATCCTCGAAGAGGGCAAGGAACCGGTATCGGTCCGCTTCGCCGAGGGCCATGAGCAGCTGTGCGTCTTCGAGCTGATCTACTTCGGACGTCCCGATTCCTACATGCTCGGCCGCAACCTGTACGAGTCGAGGCGCCGGATGGGCGTTGCCCTGGCGGCCGAGGCAATGGTCGACGCGGACATGGTGATGCCCGTGCCGGACACGGGCGCACCTGCGGCTGCCGGGTTCGCCGAGGGTTCCGGTCTGCCATATCGCGAAGGAATGGTTCGCAACCGATATAGCGGCCGAACCTTTATCCAGCCCTCGCAGGCCATGCGCCAGCGCGGGGTCACGGTCAAGCTGAGCCCGCTGCGCGAGGTCGTGGCCGGCAAGCGCCTGATCGTCGTGGACGACTCGATCGTGCGCGGCACGACCACCCGCCAGATCGTGGCCCTGCTGCGCAAGGCCGGCGCGACGGAGGTGCACGTCCGCGTCAGCTCCCCGCCGATCCACCATCCGTGCTTCTACGGCATCGACACCCAGGTCGAAACGGAGCTGATCGCGTCGACCAATTCGGTCGAGCAGATCCGCGAGTTCATCGGAGCGGACACGCTCAGCTACCTGTCCATCGGCGGGGTCCTGCAGGCACTGGATCTCCCTTACGACAAGTTCTGCTTTGCCTGCTTCGATGGTCGCTACCCGGTTCCGGTCCCCTACGACACGACGCGGCACAAGTTCGTGCTGGAAGATGCCGACGGCGAGCCGGTCTCCAAGGGCGAGATTCGGGCAATCGCAGATGCTCGTCCCGATGAGTGAGGCCCGCGGCGCCAAATCGGGGGGCGCTTGGGGCGCGTACCGCGGTGCCGGAGTAGATGTGGACGCGGGCGAACGAGCCGTCGAGCTGATGCGCTCGGCCGTGGAGGCCACCCGGCGGCCCGAGGTCCTGGGCGGGTTGGGCGGCTTCGCTTCTGTGATGGCCATGCCGGCCGGCATGCGCGAGCCGCTGCTGGTCAGCTCCACGGACGGCGTCGGGACGAAGACGGCGATCGCAATGGCGCTCGGCCGCTACGACACGGTCGGCCGCGATCTCGTGGCGATGTGTGCCGACGATCTGGTCTGTGCCGGGGCGGAGCCGCTCTTCTTTCTGGATTACGTGGCGGTGGGGCGCGTCTTTCCCGAGCGCGTGGCGGCCATGGTCGCCTCCGTGGCGGAGGGATGCAGCATGGCCGGCTGCTCGCTCATCGGTGGCGAGACGGCCGAACATCCCGGGCTGATGGAGCCCGACGAATTCGACCTCGCGGGCTTCTGCGTGGGCGTGGTCGAGCGCGACCGACTGCTCGACGGAACGGCGGCCCGTGCCGGCGACGTGCTGATCGGCCTCGCCTCATCGGGCCTGCACAGCAACGGCTTCTCTCTCGTTCGGCGGATTGTTGCCGACGCCGACCTGGATCTCGGCGAGGGGTATGGAGAGCTCGTCGGGCGGATCCTCGGGCCGGCCGTCACTCCCGAGCCGGAGACGATGCCGCTCAGCCTGGGCGAGGTCCTGCTGACGCCGACCCTCATCTATGCGAAGGCGATCCTCGCGCTTCGGCGGCGACTCGACGAGGCCGGCGCGTCGCTGCGTGGCGTCTCCCACATCACCGGCGGTGGGCTGCCGGGCAACGTGCCGCGAGTCCTGCCCGACTGTCTCGGGGCGCGCCTCCACCCGGCCATCTGGCCGATGCCGTCGGTCATGCGGCTGATGGGCGCGCTCGGCGCACTTTCGGAGGCGGAGCTGCGCTCGACTTTCAACGGCGGCCTCGGGATGATCTGCGTCGTGCCCGGGGAGGCAGCGGGGGTGGCGATATCGAGCCTGACGGAGGACGGCTTGACCGCGTGGCAGGTCGGTGAGGTTCTGGCAATCGACGCCCACGGGGCGCGCTATTCGGAGTCGTGACGGTTCCCGGCGGGGCGTTCCCGATGGAGCCCGACGGAACCTGGCGGAGGAGGAGCGGCGTGGCACATAGGATCGCGGTGGGCGTTTCCGGATCCGGCAGCAACGTGCGTGCCCTGCACGCCGCCGCCCAGCGAGGCGCCCTCGACGCGGAGATAGCGCTGGTTTTCGCCGATCGTCCGTGCGCCGCGCTCGATTGGGCGGTCGAGCAGGGGATCGAGACGATGCTCGTCCCGGCCGCCCCACGCGGCGACGAGGCGGCACGGGCCGAGGAGGACCGCGTCCTGGCCGAGTCGGTCGCAGCGATCTCTCCCGAACTGGTGGTGCTGGCGGGCTACATGCGAATCACGGGGCCGGCGATGCTGGCCGCGTTCGCGGACAGGATGCTCAACCTGCATCCCGCCCTGCTGCCGGGCTTTCCCGGCGCCCATGCCGTGCGCGACGCGCTGGCGGCGGGAGTCAAAGTGACCGGCGTGACGGTCCACTTCGTCGACGCCTCGCTCGACGGTGGCCCGATCATCGTCCAGGACTCCGTCCCGGTCTTGCCCGGGGACACCGAGGAGACTCTCTTCGACCGGATTCACTCGGTCGAGCATCGACTGCTCCCGAGGGCGGTCGGCCTGGCACTGGCCGGCGCGCTATCGGTCGAGCCCGACGGTCGAACGGTTCGAATCGATGCCGCGCGCGCGGCCGAATCGATGCCGGTGCCGCGACGCGCTCTTCTGGCGCCGTACGACAAGACCGGCTTGCCCGATTTTGCGGCCGGGCTCGTGCGGCTTGGTTTCGAGCTTGTCTCCACGGGCCGCACTGCGCAGGGGCTGCGCGGCGCGGGCCTGCCTGTGACCGACGTGGCCGCGATGACGGGCTTCCCGGAGATGCTCGGCGGTCGCGTGAAGACGCTGCACCCGCGCGTGCATGCCGGGCTCCTGGCCGATCGGCGGCTCGAGTCGCATCGCGAGGAGCTGGCCGCCGCCGGCATCGAGCCATTCGAGATCGTCGTCGCGGGGCTCTACCCGTTCGCAGCCGCGGCCGAGACGCCGGGCATCAGCTTCGACGCCCTGGTGGAGGAGATCGACATCGGCGGGCCTTCCATGATCAGGGCGGCGGCGAAGAACCACGCCTCGGTCGCCATCCTCGTTTCGCCGTCGCGGTACGACGCCGTGCTACAGGAACTGGAGACGACCGGCCGGGTGGGGGAGGGGCTCCGCTCCGCCCTGGCTGTGGAGGCGTTCCGCCATACCGCCGCTTACGACGCCCGCATCTCCGCCGAGCTACCCGGGCGCATGGCAGCGGCCGGCGTCGAGCTGCCGGACGAGCCGGGCCTCCCGGGCTCGGCCGACCCGTACCCACCGACACTGGTCGTTGGCCTGGAGAAGGTCGAGACCCTGCGCTACGGCGAGAACCCGCACCAGCAGGCGGCCCGCTACCGCCGCCCCGGAACCGGCAAGTGGGCGGGCCCGTTCGCGCTGGGCGGCAGCATCCTGCAGGGCAAGGCCCTGAGCTACAACAACGTTCTCGATGCCTCGGGCGCCGACGCCATTGCCCGCCAGCTGCGCGGCCCGGCCTGCGTTGTGGTCAAGCACACCAACCCGTGTGGCGCCGCGGAACGAGCCACTCTCCTCGAGGCATGGCAAGCCGCGCTCGCCGGCGATCCTGTCTCCGCGTATGGCGGCGTCGTGGCGCTGACCCGGGAAGTGGACGCCGCCACCGCCGAGGGGCTTGCAGGGATCTTCCTCGAGGTGATCGTGGCTCCCTCCTTTTCCGCGGAGGCGCTGCAGCGGCTGAGCAAGCGGACCAACCTGAGGCTGCTCGTTGATCCGCTGCTGGGGACGTCGGAAGCAGCGCCCGCACCCGATCCGCTCGGCTCGATCCGAGTGGCCGGCGGCGGCGTTCTGGTGACCGCGCCGGACGTGCTGCCCGACGATCCGTCCACGTGGAAGCCGGTAACGTCGCGTGCCCCGTCTGAGCAGGAGGTGCGCGACCTGGACCTCGCCTGGCGGTTGTGCCGTGGCGTCGTGTCGAACGCAATCGTGCTGGTCAAGGATGGCATGGAGATCGGTTTGGGCTCGGGTCAGACGAGCCGCGTCGATGCCGCTCGTCAGGCCGTGACCAAGGCGATCGCCTTCCACGGGCCCGACGCGCTCAGAGGCGCGGCCTGCGGCTCCGACGCGTTCTACCCGTTCCCGGATGCGGTTCAGGTCTGTCTGGACGCGGGAGTCACGGCGTTCGCCCAGCCCGGCGGCTCGATGCGCGACGCCGAAGTGATCGAGGTTGCCGAGAAGGCGGGCGCGGCCATGCTGGTCACCGGGGTCCGCCATTTCCGTCACTAACGCGCTCCTTGCGCGAACTCCACTGACGCAATTGCGGCGGTTGCGGGTGTCTGGGAGGACGAGGTCGTGATGAAGCCGATCAGGTTGGCGACGGCAGTCCGCTATGGCGTTGCTTCGGCTTTGTTGGCGGTCGGTTTCCTGCTACTTGTGGGTTCGTAGGTCGCCCACGCCTCCCGAGGCATGGCGCCGCTGCAGACGCCGCCTGCAAGCGGAACTAGGCGTTGAGCGGAATATCGCGGCCAAAGCCACGATCGGGCCGACGCCGCGCTACGAGCCGGCCCTCATTCGCATCGCCTGATACCATCGGGCGCCATGAGCCCCGTCGACCGCTACTACATCACGACTGCCATCGCCTACGCCAACAACAAGCCCGGATTGCACACCCTGTACGAGGTGATCGGGGCCGACGTCATCGCGCGCTGGCATCGAATGAAAGGCGACGAGACGCGCTTCCTGACCGGCACGGACGAGCATTCGGTCAACATCGCCGAGAAGGCGGCAGAACTCGGCAAGTCGACCAGGGACTTTGTCGACGAGAACGTGGCGCTTTTTCGCGCGGCCGAGGATGCCCTACTGATCAGTCCCGACCGCTTCATCCGGACGACCGATCCCGACCACATCCGCTCGGCCCAGGAGATGGTCCGCCGCGCCCATGCCAACGGCGACATCTACCTCGGCAACTACGAAGGCTGGTACTGCCCGGCCGAGGGCTTCAAGGCGCCCTCCGACGTCGTGGAGACGAACCAGGGCACGCGCTGCCCCAACCACCCAACGGTGCCGCTGCAATGGCTCTCTGAGCACAACTGGTTCTTTCGCCTGTCGGCCTACCAGGAGCGTCTGGAGCGCCATTTCGAGGAGCACCCCGACTTCGCCCAGCCGGACTACCGGCGCAACGAGATGCTCGGCTTCATCCGCCAGGGCCTCGAGGACTTCTCGATCAGCCGGGCCGGTGCGACGTGGGGCATCCCGTTCCCGATCATGCCGGACGGGAATTCGTCGCTGCGACCCGACGGAACCTGGGATCCTGCCGCCGGGACGATCTACGTCTGGTTCGACGCCCTGATCAACTACGTCACCGGCGCCGGTTTCCCGGACGACGAGGCAGCGTTCGCCCACTGGTGGCCGGCCGACCTGCACGTCATCGGCAAGGACATCGCCCGCTTCCACACCATCTACTGGCCGGCGATGCTCTGGAGCGCCGGCATGGAAGCGCCGCGCCACGTCTGGATCCACGGCTGGCTGCTGGCCCAGGGCGAACGCATGAGCAAGAGCCTCGGCAACTTCCTCGACCCGATAGACGTGGTCAAGACGCTCGGGGCGGATGGCGCCCGATACGTGACCCTGCGCGAGGTCGCCTTCGACCGAGACACCGACGTCTCGTGGGACTCGTTCGTCCGTCGCTACAACGCCGACCTGGCGAACGATTTCGGCAATCTGCTGAACCGAACCATCTCGATGGCCAACCGTTACTTCGCCGGCGAGCGACCGGTGCCGGGGCCGGAGGCCGGAATGGCCAGGGCGTGGGGCGAGACTCTGGTCACGTACCGCCAGCGCCTGGAGGGCTGCGTCCTCCACGATGCGCTGTGCGTGCTGTGGGATATGGTCGGAGCGGCGAATCGACTTGTGGACGCGGAGCAGCCCTGGGCGCTGGCGAAGGCTATGAAGGCCGGCGACGAAGACGCGGGCAAGCGGTTGCACAACGTGCTCGGAGATCTCGTCGAGACGTGCCGTCTCGTGGCGCTGGCCGCGGCGCCGTTCATACCGCTGGCTGCCCCGCGGGCCCTTGCGCAGCTCGGCTACGAATACCCGTATGCGGCCGATGGCAACGGCGGCCCAGCGCTGCTCGACGAGCTGCGCTGGGGCGCTCACGCCGAGGAGCCCGGTCGGCTGGCGACCGCCGAGCCGCTATTCCCGCGCATCGAGACCGAGGCCGCGACCCCGGCGGCAGGCTGAGCCGGAGGTGCTGCGTGCGCCTGATCGACAGCCACTCGCATTTACAGGCGGACGCATTCGCCGCTGACCGCACGGAGGTCATCGAGGTGGCGCGGGCCGCCGGGGTGGAGCGGCTGCTGGTGCCGGGCTGGGATGCAGCTTCCTCGATGGCCGCTGTGGACCTCGCCGCCGAACACGACTGGGTGGATGCCGCGGCCGGCATCCACCCACACGATGCAGCCTCGTCGAGCGACGCCGACTGGGCGGCCGTCGTCCGCCTGGCTGACGACCCGGGGATTGTGGCCATCGGCGAGACAGGGCTCGACTACGACCGGATGCATTCCCCGCCGGAAGCGCAGCTCGCCAACCTCAGACGCCACCTGCGCCTCGCCCTGGACACGGGCAAGCCGGCTATCCTGCACTGCCGTTCCGCGGTCGGGCGGCGAGACGGACAGGACGCGTTGATCGCCGAACTGCGCGCCGCCGGCTTCGGGGGAGCGGCCGCGCGCGGCGCCTTCGGGGAACGCCCGCCCGCCGTCCTGCATTCGTTCTCGGGCCCCGTGGACTACGCCTGTGCCGCGCTCGAGCTGGGGCTCGCCATCTCATTCAGCGGCCTGGTCTTCCGGCATGGGGAAGAGGCCTCGGCCGACGTCGCGAGGCTCGTCCCCGGGGAGCGGCTTCTGATCGAGACCGATGCCCCGTTCCTCGCCCCACCGGGCGTGCCACGCGGCGGCGTGCCCGGCTTCACCGGCCGCCGCAACTCGCCGGAATGGGTCCGCGTCACCGCGAAGTGGCTGTCGGAGCAACGCGGCGAAACCCCGGATAGCATTGGCGCAGGCCTCGTCGCGGCCTATGACGTCACGTTCCGGCGCCACTCCACAACCTGAGGCGGCCGAGTCGAGGAGGACACGATGATCGACCGCAGCTTCGAGCGAGCCAACGACGAAACGCGTGCCCGACTGGCTCGCATGGCCGCGACTCTGACGCCTGCCCAGCTAGCGGCCGACCTTGGCGAAGGCTGGACCGTGACCTCGTCGCTGGCCCACGTAGGCTTCTGGGATCGCTGGCAGGCGGTGCGCTGGGAACAAATGCTGGCCGGCAGCTGGTCGGCGATTGATGACTCTGTCATCGCCGCGGAGCACCTGGCAAACGAAGCACTCCACCCGTACTGGGGCGGCATCGAGGGGGAGAATCTGGCGGCTCTGGCGGTCGAGGCGGCCGACACCCTCGACGCACTGATAGCCCGGGCGCCCGATGCCCTGGTCGAGCAACTCGCTGGCGGACCGAGCGCCTACCTGCTCCACCGCCATCGTCACCGAAACGACCATCTCGATCACATCGAGCGCACTCTGGTCGCGACTCCCAGCGCTGAGCTGCCGGCCGACAAGTCGCTCGGCGCCGGCTCGACCGCCGGGGCGTCGCCAGAATGCACCGCTATTCCGCGGCCGCATTGGACGACCTACGTAAGAACTACCCATTCGCCGAGGGGGAAGTACTTATGGGTAGGCGCGGGCCATAGGATTTCGGCGGTCGCGAGTCGTATGATCGCGGCATCGATTATTCATCCATATCCCGGTTTCTTATCGGAGTTCAATCATGGCACTCATCTTGACGTCGATTCGCGCGCGCGGACAGGGTTTGGCCGAGTATGCCCTCATCCTCGCTCTAATCGCAGTCCTCGCCATCACCGCTTTGCTGTTCCTGAGCGGCCAGATCAACACGGTCCTGAGTGTGATCGGCAAGGCTATGTAGCAGCTCCGTGCTGGGCGTGCCGCCCGGCGTACCGATCGAAACAGCCGCCACCCGGCGGCTGTTTTGCTGTGTGCGCGATTTGGGCTACGGGCTGAACAGGTCCGGATGTGGCGGTCGGCCACGCTTGACAGGCCAGACGGCCTTGGTTAGGCTGTTAGCACTCTCAATGGTAGAGTGCTAATGAGCCCGCGAGGTGATGCAGGCAGCGCGGCGCGCCCATGATCGGTCGGCCAATAGGCGATCGCAGCCGGGTGCGCCAGGCCTGAAAACCCTCGTTGTGTTGGGCATTCGGCAACGTCGGCGCCGGTCTTACTGGCGGCTCCGCAGCGTGCCAATCCAGGAATCGAGACGGTCGGCATCAGCCGCCGCCAACAGGAGGAACTGCGCGTTGGCATCGGCCACTGTTAGCAGCAAGAAGCTCAAGCCCCTTGGCGATCGCGTCGTCATCCAGCCCACCCCCCGCGAGGAAGTGACCAAGAGCGGAATCCTTCTGCCGGACACGGCCAAGGAGAAGCCGCAGGAGGGAACCATCCTGGCCGCCGGTCCGGGCAAGATCCTCGACGACGGCAAGCGTGAAACGATGGACGTAAAGGAAGGCGACCGGGTCCTGTACTCGAAGTACGCCGGTACCGAGTTCAAGGTCGACGGCGAGGAGCTACTCATCGTCAGCCAGAAGGACATCCTCGCCATCGTCGAGGGCTAGGTTCGGGCGCGACTCGGAACCCATGGCCTCGGGCGCGACCCGGATGGCCGCAGTCAGCGGAGGATTAACACTTGGCTAAGCAGCTCGTATTCGACGAGACGGCTCGTCGATCTCTCAAGCGCGGAGTCGATCGCCTGGCGGAGGCCGTCAAGGTCACGATCGGCCCCAAGGGTCGCAACGTCGTCCTCGACAAGAAATTCGGCGCTCCGACCATCACCAACGACGGCGTCACGATCGCTCGCGACATCGAGCTCGAAGACCCGTTCGAGAACATGGGCGCCCAGCTCCTCAAGGAAGTCGCCACCAAGACCGACGACGTGGCCGGCGACGGCACAACTACCGCCGTGGTCCTGGGCCAGGCAATGATCAATGAGGGCATCCGCAACGTCACCGCGGGCGCAAACCCGATGCTGATCCGGATCGGCATCGAGAAGGCCGTCGCGGTCGTCGTGGAAGAGATCAAGAAGCAGTCCCGCCCGATCGACACCCGCGAGGAGATCGCCTCCATCGCGACGATCTCGGCCGCCGACCCCGAAGTCGGAGACATCATCGCCGAGGTCATGGACAAGGTCGGCAAGGACGGCGTCGTAACGGTCGAAGAGGGCCAGTCCCTCGGGCTCGAGAAGGAATACACCGAGGGCATGCAGTTCGACCGGGGCTACGTCTCGGCTTACTTCGTGACCAACTCCGACCGGATGGAGACCGTCCTCGACACCCCGCGCATCCTGATCACGGACAGGAAGATCTCGAGTGTCCCGGACATGCTCCCGGCTCTCGAGAAGGCCGTCACGATCGGCCGCCCGCTCCTGATCATCGCCGAGGACGTGGACGGCGAAGCTCTCGCGACGCTCGTCGTGAACAAGCTCCGCGGCACCGTTTCTGTTCTGGCAGTCAAAGCCCCGGGCTTCGGCGATCGGCGCAAGGAGATGCTCCGCGACATCGCCATCCTGACCGGCGGCACGGTCATCAGCGAGGAGATCGGCCGGAAGCTCGACTCCGTTACGATCGATGATCTGGGCGAGGCCCGCCGCGTCGTCGCCACCAAGGACGACACCACGATCGTCGATGGCGCCGGTGCCCCGGAAGCCATCAAGGCCCGCATGAGCCAGATCAAGGCGCAGATCGAGGACACCACCTCGGACTACGACAAGGAGAAGCTCCAGGAGCGCCTGGCCAAGCTGGCCGGCGGCGTTGCTGTCATCAAGGTCGGCGCGGCGACCGAGGTCGAGCTCAAAGAGAAGAAGCACCGCATCGAGGA
>Ga0209638_1000984_pt1 | contig 18676 bp, 12 predicted proteins | sample BarGraNGADG00211_FD_184490 | JGI IMG/M metagenome (GOLD analysis project Ga0209638, IMG submission 184490) | Arctic peat soil microbial communities from Barrow, Alaska - Barrow Graham LP Ref core NGADG0002-211 (SPAdes) (version 2) | ecosystem: Environmental > Terrestrial > Soil > Wetlands > Peat...
TGCATCTCAAGCATATCGCGCGCAATCGAAAGCCCCAGTCCCATTCCACCGTGGCGCCGGGTGAGATGTTTTTCAACCTGGTAGAAACGCCCGAATATCTTTCCCTGTTCGTTGACCGGTATTCCGATTCCATTGTCAATGATGGCTATCTTAACAAATCCCGGAATGTGCTCCACCTTCACCTTCACCTGCCCACCAGGGTTAGAGAAAGTCAGGGCATTCTTCATCACCTCGCGCAAAGCCATGGCAATCTTGGCGGCGTCACCCTCAAGTGTCACGGCTGTTTTTGGCGCCTCCAGCGCCAGAGAAATATTACGCTCGATCGACTTTTCTTTAAACGAATTCACCACTTCTTGAACCACCTGGTTAATCACAACCTTGCCACGCCGCAGGCGCGAAAGCCCGTGCTCGAAATGATCCACGTTAGCAAATTCCTCGATGATCTCTTTGAGCCGCATGGAGCTTTTGACGATGATCTCCAGGTCTTGGGCCTGTTCGGGGGTGGCAACTTCCTGCAAGAAAGTGGCGTGTCCCAGAATCACACCCAAAGGGGTGCGCAGCTCGTGCGAAGCGATGGCAATAAAATCGCTCTTCATGCGGTCCAGCTCAATCACCTGCTGGTAAGCCAGGCGCGATTCTTCCAGCAGGCGGTGGTTCTCAACCGCCACTGCTGCCTGGGCTGCCAGCGTTTCCAGGATGGATACATCCTCCTTTGTGTACTGGGCATCGTGCAGCTTATTGATCGTTTCAAGTACCCCAATCGGTTTGCCCTTGAAAATTAAAGGCACAGCCAGCAGGGTGCGGGTCACTCTATTCAACTCTCGGTCCACTGCCCGGTAAATTCTGTCGTCTCCGGCGGCACGGTTAAGTGCCATAGGCTGAGCGTTAGCGTAGACCAGTCCGGCAATGCTTTTATCCAATGGAATAGGCATCTTTTGCAGAGCCTCAGAAATATAAAACGGAGCGGCGGCAAAGCGCAAGCATTGGCACTCCTTATCGTAAACCAGGATTGAGCTGCTGTCACTGCCGGTTAGCGACGAGGCTGAATCAATAATTGCAGCCAGCAGCTCATCCAGTTCCAGATTGGCGCTTAAGTTACGACAAACTTCCAGCAAAAGCTCTAAACGGCGAGTATAATCAGTGGATATCGAAGTCATATATTTGGGGTTAAGCCCCTGGTTTTCGTTCAAAATAGTGGCAAGATACCACCGCAAAAGGACCTGGAAAATAAGAACGCTGAGAAATGAGCTATCGTATCATCTCACTAAATGGGGGTATATAATGTTTTTTTTTGCGGGTCATGACCCGCAAAAAAAACTACACCCCACTTTATTGAGAAGATACGAGCTATCCGAATAATAATCCGGTTATGTTCTAAGATTATAGCATAGACACTTTTACTAAAGCTGGTAGAATTGTATCGTCTCAATAATGTAGGGTGTAGTGTTTTTTTTTGTGCGGCTGCGCCTTACAAAAAAAACTACTTGCCCCTAATTATTGAGAAGCTGCGTAGAATTACCATAATTCCATTGAAGGAGCTTAACTTATGAGCAAAGATAAGAAGGTGCGAGTCGCAATCATCGGCGTTGGAAACTGTGCCTCTTCCCTGGTGCAGGGCGTTCAATTCTACAAGGATGCTGCTGATTCCGACCGCGTCCCAGGATTGATGCACGTAAACCTGGGTGGCTACCACATTCATGATATCGAGTTTTCCGCAGCCATCGATATCACCGAACCAAAAGTAGGTAAGGACCTGTCCGAGGCAATTTATGCCTACCCCAACAACACCTACAAATTCTGCGATGTTCCATTCCTGGATGTGCCTGTTGTGCGCGGCATGACCCATGACGGCCTGGGAAAATATCTGTCCCAGATCCTCAAGAAAGCTCCAGGCCACACGGCTGACATCGTAAAAATTCTTAAAGAGACCAAAACCGACGTGGCCATTAATTACCTGCCGGTGGGCTCAGAAATGGCGACCAAGTGGTACGTCGAACAGATCCTGGACGCCGGCTGCGGAATGGTCAACGCCATTCCTGTGTTCATTGCCAGCCAGGATTACTGGGGAGAACGTTTCCGCCAGCGCGGCCTGCCCATCATCGGCGATGACATCAAGAGCCAGGTTGGCGCCACCATCCTGCATCGCGTTCTCACCAGCCTGTTCGTGGATCGCGGCGTGCGCCTGGACCACACCTACCAGCTTAATTTCGGCGGCAACACTGATTTCCTGAACATGCTTGAGCGCGAACGCTTGGAATCCAAGAAAATTTCCAAGACAGGCGCCGTCACCAGCATGCTGCCCTATAAACTTAACGATGAAGATATCCACGTCGGCCCCAGCGATTACGTGCCGTGGCTGCATGATCGCAAATTCTGCTATATCAAGATGGAAGGCACCACTTTTGGTAACGTCCCACTGAACCTGGAAGCCAAGCTCGAAGTTTGGGACTCTCCCAATTCAGCCGGCGTAGTCATCGACGCCGTGCGCTGCATAAAACTGGCAATGGACCGCGGCATGAATGGACCATTGATTGCCCCTTCCTCATATTTCATGAAAACGCCACCCAAGCAGTTCAAGGATGACATCTGCCGTGAAATGACCGAAGCTTTCATTCGCGGTGAAAACGCATAAAGTTGTTTATTGTAAGATGCGGGCTGCAAGGTTATCCGCAGCAACCATCATTATCGACTTACTGGTGCAGGCGGCTGCCTGAATAAAATGCAAACAAAAACCACGCTCCGCTGGCTGGTGTTTTTAATGATTTGCATTTCCGGGCTTGCCGCCTGCACCAGCAGGCTTTCTTCAACAGAGGCTCTTTCGCCTTTTGCGCCGGTACGCACAAACACGCTTACTTTCACCCCAGCCTCCACCTCCACTTTAACGCCCGTTCCACCCACTGCCACCCATACTCCCAGCCTTACCCCCTCCCCGACCATCACACTCACACCAGGCAGTCTGCCTACTTTTCAAGCAGCCGGCCTGTACAGCGGCGTTTCGCCGGCATCCTATATCCCTTCGACCTGCCAGTATTTATATTCGCGCTGGAATTTAATGACGAACAGCCAGCCTGGCACGGTAGTTGTACCGGTAATGTTTCATTCCATCGCCGGCGATACCCGGCCGGCCGGCGATGTCACCACCATCACCGAATCGTATTTTCACAGCTTCATGGACCACGCAGCCCAGCTTGGCTTCCAGACCATCACCACCGCCCAACTGGCTGACTTCCTGGAAAACAACGCCAAAATTCCGCCCCGTTCCATGATCCTCATTGTCGATGACCGCAAGCGGGCCCAGTACTTTACCACTTTTTTTGAACCTTACCAGAAAAAATACGGCTGGACGGTCACCAACGCCTGGATCAGCCACCCGGATACGCCGGCCTACCTGTGGAATGAAAATGCTGCCCTCGTCCCGACCGGCCTGGTGGATTTTCAGGCCCACGGTGTAATCCATAACATTCCCATCGAGCCCGATTCGAGCGATGCATTTATCCACACCGAACTCTACGGCCCGCTCACCGCAATGCTGGACCATTTCGGCTCGAAACCGATCGCCTACATCTGGCCGCGCGGCCTGTTCACTGCTAAGGCCGTTCAAGTAGCCCGCCAGGCAGGCTATCAGCTCGGGTTCAGTTCCTACCCACGTGGTCCGCTGCTTTTCAACTGGATCCCAATTGGAGAGCCAGAGCGCCAGGTAAACGATCCCTTGATGGTGCTGCCGCGCTCCTGGGATACCACCGCCCTGACCGACCTGGACAAAGCGGTTGCCATCAGCCAGGCCGCCCAGGCCTTTGCTAACCAAAATAAAGGAACTGAAACAGGATATTACGCCCAATACTGCAAGAACTACCCTGGGCTATTACCCTGAAAACCGGGCGGCTGAACGAATTTTAACTTTACAAACCAAACCACCATCCATTTTCCATTACCTACTGCCCACTTATTATGTCCTGCATCTTCTGCTCCATCATTGAACACAAGGCCCCGGCCCATATCGTTTTCGAAGACGAGACTGCCGTGGCTTTCCATAACATTAATCCCATCGCGCCAGTCCACCTGCTGATCGTCCCCAAAAAGCACATCGAATCCGTAAACGACCTTCAGAGTGAAGATGAAGTCACCATCGGCCACCTGTTCACAATCGCCCATCAACTGGCCGAACAGATGGGTGTTGCCACGAGCGGCTACCGCCTGGTCACCAACACCGGTCCACATGGCGGTCAGTCGGTTTATCACGTCCATATTCACCTGATTGGCGGCAGGCATTTGCCGTTCCGGTTTGATTAATGCGATGAAATCCAAATGTTTTCTGCTGGCTGCATTTCTTTTGATAAACCTTCTCGTCGCCTGTGTGCGACCTCAAACCAATACGCAGGATCAATTTTGGGCGCCATCGAATGAAACTGCAACCCAGTCCCTGCCAGGTATCCAGCTCCAACCATCACCGACGGCCAACAGTAACGTGCCGCCGGCTCCTTCTCCCAACGTTTCTTTCAGTGCCCCGACACCCGACCTGCCTCACGTGGTGCCTACCCTGCGGGCCAATAGCGTAAACTACGTCGTTGAGGCTGGAGACAGCCTGGCAGTCATCGCCAGGCGTTATGGAGTCGACGTAACTACAATCGCCAATACCAACCAGATCAGCAATCCAGACCTGCTAAAAATTGGACAGGCCCTGGTTATCCCACCGCCGTCGCCCACACTGAAGGCTCCTGATTTTAAAATCATTCCGGACTCAGAACTGGTGCTGAGCCCTTTAACCAAAGGATTTGACCTGGCCGGGTTTATTCATTCAAAAAATGGTTATCTTGATGGTTATAGTGAGAAAGTCGATAACGATCTCATGACCGGCGTTGAAATCGTAGACCGTGTGAGCCGGGAACACTCGGTCAACCCGCGCATCTTGCTAACAGTCCTTGAATTTCAAGGTGGATGGGTGATGTCTAAAAATCCTCCATCCCAGTACATTGATTATCCAATGGGCTTTTTTGATCGCAGCCGTCAGGGGCTATATAAACAGCTCTTTTGGGCCGCAAATATGTTGGACCAGGGCTTCTACGGCTGGCAGCAAGAACAATTCGGAGACTGGATTCTGGTTGACGGGACCGTGACCTTGGTTTCCCCTGCGGTGAACAGCGGCACGGCTGCGGTGCAGTATTTAATGGGACTGCTGAGAGGACAGGACACCTGGCTCAACAGCGTGTCGCAAAATGGGGTTTATGCAGCTTACAATAACCTGTTTGGCAATCCCTTTAATTACACCTTTTGGCCCATCGTGCCGGATGGCCTATCTCAGCCAACGTTGCAGCTGCCTTTTGAGAACAATGTGCAGTGGTATTTCACCGGCGGGCCGCACATGGGCTGGGATACAGGCTCACCCTGGGCCGCCCTCGATTTTGCGCCGGAGGATGCCAGTAATTGCAACCTCAGCGCCACCTGGGAAACCGCCGTGGCTGACGGTGTCATTGCCCGTTCGGGCAACGGCTCAGTTGTGCTGGATTTGGACGGGGATGGGTATGAACAGACTGGATGGACGATTCTTTACCTGCATGTCTCCAACCAGGACCGCATCGCGGCCGGAACCAAGGTTCATGCCGGCGATCACATCGGCCATGCCTCGTGCGAAGGAGGCTATGCCCCTGAAACCCACCTGCACATCGCTCGGCGGTATAATGGAATGTGGATTCTTGCTGATGGCCCCATACCCTTTGTTATGGATGGCTGGGTTCCAGAAAGCACCGGCGTAGAATACGATGGCAATTTGAAGAAGAATGGACAGGTCGTTGAAGCCTGGAATAGCCGTAAAGACGAAAATAAAATTCAGCGCTAAGCGCCTGGCCGCCGGATTCGTCGGTTTCGTCTGGCTGTTTTCGATATTAAGCTGCAATTTACCAGCCTTGAGCCTGGGTGACCCTGGAAATTCTCTGCCGACGCTTGAGCCAACCGCAACGGTCTACGTGCCTGCGATGCAGTCAACGGCTTATTTTGTGGGCACACAAGCCAACGATACCCCTACGCCCGCCCCAACTCGAAACAAGGCGCCGCCCGTCATGTATTATGCCCAATCCGGCGACAGCCTGGCAGCCCTGGCAGCTCGTTTCGGGGTCGTCCCCAACGACATTAAATCTCCTGACCCAATCTCATCCAATGGGCTGCTTCGTATAAGCCAGTTGTTCTTGATCCCTCGCAATGTGAGTGAGACCAGCCCAACCACGGAGATCCTTCCAGACAGCGAGGTCATGTTCTCCCCGTCTACACTGGACTTCGACATAGGCGCATTTGTAAAACAAGCCGGCGGATATTTAAGCACCTTCTATGAATACACCGGTTACGGTAATCTAACTGGCGCCGAAGTGGTATATCAGGTTGCACAGGATAACTCGATTAACCCGCGCCTGCTCCTGGCGCTGCTGGAATACCAGGCCCATTGGGTTTATGGAACACCGGGCAACCTGGCCGATTCCGAATACCCGATCGAAAAAAACATGTATGTAAACAGCCACGGCCTGTTTAATGAATTGAGTTGGGCCGCCCACCAGTTGGAAACGGGTTATTATGGTTGGAGGACCGGGAAATTAACCACACTTACATTTCCGGATGATACTAACTTGCGTCTGGCTCCGGAAATCAACCCCGGAACCGTCGCTGTGCAATATTTCTTTTCCAAATTAATCAACCGGCGTGATTGGAACGGCGCGTTGTACAGTTCAACCGGATTCATGGCCCTTTATGAACGTATGTTTGGCAGTGTCTGGGCCCGCTCCCAGTCCGTTGAACCGCTTTTTCCGCCTGACCTGGTTCAACCCACCTTGGACCTGCCCTTTTTTCCTGGCATGGTGTGGAGCTATTCTGGGGGTCCACATGAAGCCTGGGGTGAAGACAGCCCGCTGGCAGCGGTTGATTTTGCCCCCGGCAGCACTGAAAGTGGCTGTGTCCCCTCCTCCACCTGGGTGCTGGCCCCAGCAGCCGGCATCGTCGTCCGTTCGAGCACCGGCATTGTTGTGCTCGACCTGGACGGAGATGGCCATGAACAGACCGGTTGGGTTTTGTTCTTCCTGCATATCCGTACCGATGGGCGGGCGTACGTTGGCCAGCGGTTAAATAAGGATGACCCCATTGGCCATCCCTCGTGTGAAGGTGGCGATGCCACTGGCACCCATGTTCACATTGCAAGAAAGTATAATGGTGAATGGATCCCGGCAGACAGCCCGCTGCCTTTTGTATTAGGCGGCTGGCAGGTCCACGCTGGAACAGAACAATATAAAGGTACCCTGACGAAAGATGATAAAACTATTACGGCCGATACAAATGGCTCTGCATATACTCAAATTACCCGGCCTAAACCGTAAGCAATTTAGCCCCCGGGTCTTCATTAATTTAACTTTGTTGCTTTTCCTGGTAATAACCACAGCCGGCTGCCTGCCGGAGGCTGCTGCCGCGCCGCTGATCCCGGCTGTGCCTACACTAACGAAACAGCCGGACTCACCTCTGATCACCCCATTGCCAACCCGGCCTCTTTACACCCCAGGTCAGCTCGTGGATTATATTGCCCAAACTGGAGACACTCTTCCGGCTCTGGCGGCGCGTTTTAATACCACCGAAAAAGAAATCAGGGCTGCCAATCCGATCATACCCTCGGATGCCACCACTATGCCCCCGGGTATGCCAATGAAAATGCCGATCTACTACCAGCCATTTTGGAGCAGTCCCTACCAGATTCTGCCGGACAGCCTGTTTGTAAACGGGCCGGCCCAGGTAGGTTTCGATACCAGTGCTTTTATCAATTCACAGCCAGGATGGCTGAAGAATTACTCATTTTTTGTAGGGGATAAAACCGAAAGAGGCGGCGAGCTGATCGACGGGATTGCTGGCGACTACAGTATCAGTCCGCGTCTGCTGCTGGCCGTCATTGAATATGATTGCAAGGCGCTCTCGGATCCAACAACCCCCGAAAATGTCGACGCCTATTTTCTTGGCTATGCGAATGCGAACGATAAAGGCCTGTACCGCCAGCTCCTTTGGCTGGCTGGTCAGCTCAATAACTCGTATTACTCTGCCCGGCCGGGCGCATTAACCCAATGGGACCTCCAGGATGGGCGGGTGGAGCGCCCAGACCCCTGGCAAAATCCAGCCAGCATTGCTTTTCAATACTACTTCTCTCAAATCCTGCCAGTCCCGGAATACCAAACGGCAATTTCCGGCGAAGGGCTGTCAAAAACCTACCGCCAGCTTTTTGGCGATCCCTGGAAAAATGTCCAACCGCATATTCCTGGAAGTCTGGTACAGCCAGACCTGCAATTTCCATTCCCGACCGGGCATACCTGGGCTTTTACCGGCGGACCCCATACCGGCTGGGGGGATGGTGAACCGTTTGCTGCGGTTGATTTCGCACCACCCTCCGTTGCAGGTGGCTGCGAGCCTTCAAACGATTGGGCGGTTGCGGTGGCAGACGGGGTAATCGTGCGGACTGGCGATGCGATTGCTGTGCTTGACCTCGATGGTGATGGGCACGAACAAACCGGGTGGACGATCTTCTACCTGCACTTGCAGAACGGCAGCATTGTTCCGGTTGGCACGAGGCTTAAAGCCGGCGATCCGATTGGACATCCTTCCTGTGAGGGCGGCCGCGCCACCGGGACCCACGTCCACATTGCCCGTAAATACAACGGTGAGTGGATGCAGGCCAGCGGAGTGATGGCTTTTACCCTCGAAGGCTGGGTTGTCCAACGCGGCGCAAACGCCTACGACGGTAAGATGGTAAGGAATGACCGCACCATTCGAGCCTGCACCTGTTCGGATCAGTCCACGTTTACCACATCCGGCGGTAAATGACCCCTTTTGGCCGTTAATATCCCATTTACTGAGCTGCGATTTCTGCTCCCTCAATCACGATTTTTCGCTCGATTTTAGCGGTCTTTGAAATTATCGCCATGGCTGAGCAGTATTTCGTTTCTGACAGCTCGACAGCCCGGTCGACAGCCGCGCGGTCGATGGATTCACCCCCCACGATATATTCCACAACAATATTTGTAAACACTTTCGGATGTTCACTGGCTCGTTCACCGTTGACCCGTACTTCAAATCTGGATACCTTCTGACGCTTCTTTTCCAGGATTGATATTACATCCATGGCCGTACAGCCTGCCAGCCCCACCAGAAGTAGTTCCATTGGACTGAAACCGGAGCTGTCCTCGCCATTTTCGATGGAGGTACCAATTGGAACTGTCAGGCCGAATTTTCCGGTACCCACAAACGACATTTTTTTTTGCCAGGTCACTTTTGCTTCCACAAAATTCTCCTCAAAGAAGGTTCAAGCTTTCAGGATAAAGGCCAGGTTGGCAACACATCGAGTTCAAGTGTGTCCCGCTGGCCTTTGACAAACCGGTAATAACCGGCCGATGCAATCATGGCTGCATTATCCGTACACAGGTACAGGGGCGGAATGTGAACCGGATATGCCTTTTGTGCCAGGAAAGTATCGCGTAAAACTTTATTGGCCGAAACTCCGCCGGCCACCAGGATTTCTTTTACCTTAAATGTTTCGGCAGCGCGCAGCGTTTTGGTAACCAGTACATCCACCACCGCCGCCTGAAAACTTGCCGCAAGGTCTGCCACAGGCAAGGGCTGATTTTTTTCTTCAAATTGGCGCACAACCCGCAAAACGGCTGTTTTTAATCCGCTGAAAGAAAAGTCCCACGTGCCTTCCAGGCGAGCTCGTGGAAAAGGAAAGGCCTGGGGGTTGCCCTCAACAGCCAATTTTTGAATTGAAGGTCCGCCGGGGTAGGACAGGCCCAACAAACGGGCCACTTTATCAAAGGCTTCCCCTGCCGCGTCGTCCAGGGTGGCTCCTAAGCGTTTATAGGTCAGGTGATCGGTAATCAGGTTCAGTTCGGTGTGGCCACCAGAGACCAATAATGCCATCAGTGGGAATTCCGGAGCCGGCGGAACCGCAGGTAGGTCATTAGGATAAACCCAGGAAGAATAAATATGCCCTTCAAGATGATTCACACCAACCAGCGGCAGACCACTGGCAAGAGCCAATCCCTTGGCTGTATTCATGCCCACCACCAGCGAACCAGCCAGGCCCGGGCCTCGGGTCACTGCAACGGCATCCAGGTCAGCCAGGGTCATGTGGGCCTGTTGTAAGGCCTGGTCGACAATCGCATAAATTGTGCGTATGTGTTGGCGTGAGGCTACCTCCGGAAAAACACCGCCATACTTGGCATGCAGGTCAATTTGGGATGCAACCACATTGGAGATCAGGCAGCGGCCATCTACAATGATAGCAGCCGCCGTCTCATCACAAGAAGATTCAATACCCAACACCCGGGCGGACGGAAAGGTAGATGCCGTTTTATTTTCCATAATCGCTCCAAAGTACAACGCGTTTTGTCACAACGATCTTACCATTATTTCATTGATTTCACCCAACCGTGTAAATGGCTCAATGGGATTTGCCGTGGAAGGTCCCCAGATTTGGGGGTGTGAGCGTGCGAACGCACGCTCACACCCCCAAATCTGGGAGTTTACCACGGAGATTCCCAAAGAACAGTGTAAATACTTCAGCTATTTTAATGGCAGCACCAGATCCATGGGGTAATCTGCCAGGACCTCAAATTTTCCTTCCGGAGTGATCCATAGGGTATCTTCCAGACGGACACCGAATCCTTGATCCGGGTAATACAGGCCCGGCTCAATGGTAATAACAACCCCTGGGCACAAAATCTCGTGCTGCAGCGCTTTTGTGCCGCTGATCGGGCGTTCATGAATATTCAAACCAACCCCATGTCCAAGACTGTGCACATAACCTTCCTGAATATCGGGGGAATTATCCGGCGTGGCATGACCCATAGCCCTGAAAAGTTCGCACGTCCGAGCCTGGTAATATGAGAATTCCTGTCCAGGAGTTAGTTCAGAAATAATCGTTTGGTAAACTGTGCGAACCTGTTCGTACGCTTTTTGGACCGCCTCGGGTGCATAGCCCAGGCACCAGGTGCGGGTGAAATCATAGAAATATCCCCCACCCAGCTCGCATGGGTAAATATCAAAGATAATTGTCTGGCCAGTGCGGATCCAATCGGCGCCATTGCCACTGCTGTGCGGCACTCCGGCGTCCCGCCCAATGGAGAAAATTAATCCTTCGGGAGCCTCAACCCCCTGCTCGGCCAGCCATAAATTAACCCGCGATTTTACATCCGCGATGGTCAATGGGCTGCCGTCTGACTTGACCAGCACCCCATTCTGCTCAGTGTGACCGGTTAAGAAATCAGCCGTGTTCCCAACCACCCTGGTGGTGATCTTTCCGACCTGGCAGATGCGTTCAATTTCAGCGGCATCTTTGGTCATCCTGGCTTTACCCAGGAGATCTTCCCCATTCAGGTCAACAATCACCAGGCCAGGAGCGATCTGCTGCAACTTTGAAAAAGTGGCAAATCCGTGCCCAAGCTCGGTTTGGCCGTATAATGCCAGGCGCCCGGAGGTTATCCCCAGGTCGGCCAGCATTTGTTGATATTGTAACGCTCCAGCCGTGGTATGATCGCCGTCGGCCTGGGAAAGGAACTGGCGGTAAGGGTACCCGGCGTAGCTGCGGGTACCAAGGCCCGTGCGGGCAGCTTCATCGCGTTCCATCGGCCAATGAAACAGAACCGCCGGTTCTCCCCGCTTCTTGATACAATCTCCCGAAAAATGCCCGCCGCCGGTCAGGTAAACCATGGCCGGGTTATGCGCGCCGGCCCCGGTCACCAGAATGGCATCAATGTTCATTGCCGCCATTAATTCATCCAATTCATTTTTCATATTGTTCCAGTCATTGCTTTTCTTATTCCTGCCAGCAGGACCGGGTCTTGTTCCGGGAAAACCGTGCGTGGGTCAAAGACCACCCTTTCATTTTCAATCCGCCCGATAATTGGGATATGAAGATTTCTTAATTTTGCCAGAAAGCGGTTGGGCTGCGGAACGGCCAGTGCTAGGAGGGAGGTAGGGAAGGTCTCTTCGGGCAGGCTGCCTCCTCCGACCGTTGAAAGTCCGCCAATCACCTCTCCTACTTGAAGGGCCTCAACCCAGTCCTGTGCCCGTCGTTGTAATTCGGCTGAGGTCATTGAAATCATTTGCCAGACCGGAATCTGACTTTCAGCTTCATTTTTCAGATAATGCAGAATAGTTGCCGAAAGGGCCGCAAGGCACAGCTTATCAGCCCGCATGGCACGCCCCAGGGGGTGTTTCTTAATCCTGATCATCAGGTCTTTCCGCCCTACAATGATCCCTGCCTGTGGTCCGCCTAACAGCTTATCGCCCGAAAAGCAGATAACATCCACCCCAGCTTGCACACTTTCCTGCACCATTGGCTCATGAGCCAGGCCAAAACGAGCGGTGTCAAGCAGCGCGCCGGAGCCCAGGTCATCCAGCACCGGGATACCGTGCTGGTGAGCCAGGGCCGCTAATTCAACCAGGGGTGGTTCGCTTGTAAAACCAATGATCTTGAAATTTGAGTGATGGGCTCTCACTACAAGAGCGGCCGAATCCTGCAGGGCAGCTTCGTAATCACTGAGATGGACCCGGTTGGTCGTACCCACTTCCACCAGTTTCGCCCCCGATTGGGCCATCACGTCCGGAACCCGGAAACCGCCCCCAATTTCAACCAGTTGTGTGCGAGAAATAACCACTTTTTTGCGATTTGCCAGGGCCGAAAGCACCAATAATACTGCCGCAGCGTTGTTATTCACCACCAGGGCCGATTCAGCTCCTGTAAGGCGAGTGAGAAGCGAATCGACGTGCTCAGACCGAGTGCCGCGCCCGCCGTGCTTAAGGTTATATTCAAGTGTGCAGTAGCTGGTTGATGCCTGGGATAGGGCCTGCAGGGCAGCCTGGCTCATTGGGGCACGGCCGAGATTGGTATGAAGGATCACACCGGTCGCATTAATGACCGGGATGAGCGTTGGCCGCAGCCAGGTTTCAAGCCGCTGAACAACCAGTTGCAAAATGGCTTCGTTTTCAGGCACGGCTTTATCATCATTGGGATGCTCACGGATGTCAGCCAGGACCGATCGGATGCAATCTAAAACCAACGGCCTGCCATAAAGCAGAACCAGTTCTGTTGACTGGGGATATTGAAGCAGGGTTTCGACGGCCGGGATGGTTCGCCTTTCAATCATTCTGTGGTTCCTTCGGTTTCCAGCGGGCTCGTTCACCCATACGCAGCAAAATTTCGATCAAAATGAAACCAACCGCAAGGAAAATAATCAGGGCCGGGTTCAGAATCCGCCCCTGCTGAAGCCAGACTAACAAAGAGCCATAAATACCAGCCCAGACTGCCTGCCGGATCAGCACACCCTCACCGGCTGGCGGCTCACTTGGGAAGCGCCGGTTGAGAAATGCCGCCAATGGTAAAGCAACACCGCTCAACCCTAGAAAAATCAAAAAGAAAAATAACCAGCGTGGGAAAAGCTCCGGGTCCATCATCAGGATGATATAAGCTACCCCAACCCAGCCGAAGGCCGCTAACAACATTCCGGTAATAAAAATTGGGAAAAATGGCGGAAACTTTTGATTCTTCAAAGTAAACCTCTCTTCAAAATTATATACTTGTTTAAGCTTTTGTGTGCCCTGCGCAGCGGATAATCACATCTAAATGCATATGCAATGCACATACCATGAAAAAAAGGATTTTGCCCCCACAATAACCCCGCCCTGCCCTTACAGGGTGCTTTGCTAAGGTCGGGAAACAAGATAAAGGCAGTGATTTTGTCCCGTTTTACGGGACAAAGTCACTGCAAGAAACAATTTTCTCCCCCTTTCCGCTGCAATCGCGCAGCATCCTGTAAGGAAGCAGCGGGAAGGGGGCCGAGGGGATGGGTTTTGCCGCAGGCGCAAACGCATTTTGTAATTTAGATGCGTTTGCCTGTAAAATTTGACCATTAACCTCTAATGTGGTAATATTTGACGACAATTAAAATGCTCATCCAGAGAGGTGGAGGGACCGGCCCTATGAAACCTCGGCAACCGCTGCAAGGTTGGTGCCAAATCCGGCAGATCGCACAGTAAGTGCGAGATCTGGAAGATGAGGGGAGCAACGCCCTGACCCTCTATTATTCAGAGGGAGTTTTTTTAATAAGATTGGAGCCGCATGAATACACCAAATTATACCAACCGTCGTTATCTGGACGCCTTGCAGCAGCGCGTACTCATTTTCGACGGCGCCATGGGCACCAATTTGCAAAAAATGGACCTTACCGCACAGGAATTTGGCGGAGAGCGCTACGCTGGCTGTAATGATTACCTGGTTATCAGCTATCCACAGGCGGTTGAAGCCGTGCACCGCTCTTTTCTGGAAGTCGGCGTGGATGTCATTGAGACCAATTCCTTCCGGTCCAACCGGATTACTCTAAGCGAATACGGCCTGCAAGATCGCGTCCTGGAAATCAACCGGGCGGCAGCCTTCCTGGCTCGCCGGCTGGCGGACGAATATACCGCCTCCACGGGGCTGCCGCGCTTTGTGGCCGGCTCCATCGGGCCCTCCGGTAAGCTGCCGTCGATGAATGACCCGGAACTTTCCAACGTCTCGTACGACAAATTGGTGGATATTTTTTGTGAACAGGCGGACGGGCTGATCCAGGGCAGGGTTGACTTGATTGTGATTGAAACCTCCCAGGATATCCTTGAAGTCAAAGCCACCATCACCGGCGTCCAAAAAGCGTTTGCAGACAGCGGGGTTGTCCTCCCAATTCAGGCCCAGGTGACGCTCGATACCACCGGCCGGATGCTGCTCGGTACGGACATCAGCGCTGTACTGGCAATATTGGAGGGGATGGGAATCGCCACGATCGGATTGAACTGCTCAACCGGCCCAGATTACATGCGCGAGCCAATCCGCTACCTGGGTGAAGTTTCTACTTTGCCTGTATCGTGCATTCCCAACGCCGGACTGCCCCTGAACGTGGATGGACAGGCAGTCTATCCTCTTGAGCCGCAGCCATTTGCCGACACGCTTTTTGAGTACGTCAGCAAATACCACATCAACATTGTGGGCGGTTGCTGCGGTACCACCCCCGACCATTTGAGACTGCTGGTTGAAAAACTGCGGGGTCAATCGCAGCCCCCTCGCCCGCACAACAGCGCACCCCTCCTGGCATCTTCGGTTCAGGCAGTGCCTATGTTTCAGGAACCGCGCCCCTTTTTCATTGGAGAACGCCTGAACACGCTGGGCAGCCGCAAATTTAAACAGCTCATCCTTGCCGAAGACTTCGAAGGCGCACTTGAAATTGCCCGCCAGCAAATGGAAAATGGCGCCCATGGCCTTGATCTATGCCTGGCGCTGACCGAGCGCACCGATGAAGCTGACCTGATGCGCCGCCTGATAAAAACGCTCAGCCCAGTGGTGCGGGCGCCGTTGGTCATCGATTCGACCGAGCCTGAAGTAATCGAGACAGCTCTTAAAACAGCCCCGGGGCGCTGCCTGATCAATTCGACCAACCTGGAGAGCGGACGCACCAAGGCCGATAAAATCTTCGACCTGGCGAAAAAGTACAACGCAGCCGTGATCGTTCTGACCATTGACGAAGTCGGGATGGCCAAGACTGCGGCAAGAAAGCTGGAAATAGCCCGCCGGTTGTACGATATTGCCATCAACGAACATGGATTGAGACCCGGTGATCTGGTATTTGATACCTTAACCTTCACCCTGGCAACCGGACTTGCAGAGTTCAGCCTGTCAGCCGTCGAAACAATGGAAGGCATTCGCCAGATTAAGCAAGCCCTGCCCGGTGTGCTAACCTCGCTGGGCGTGAGCAATGTTTCATTTGGCCTGGCGCCCAATACCCGCCCGGTGTTGAATTCGGTTATGCTGTATCACTGTGTATTAGCCGGCCTTGATATGGCGATCGTCAACCCGGCCCAAATCACCCCATATGCTGATATTTCAGTCGAAGAGCGCGAGTTAGCCGAGGATTTGATCTTTAACCGCCGCCCGGAGGCCCTGGCAAACCTGATCCGTTTTTACGAAAACGCCGGCCCGGCCTCCAAATCAAAAACAGGCAGCACAGAAGCCGCCCTTAAGGACATGGACGCTGAACACCGGCTGCATTTCCGCATTCTTCACCGCATAAAAGAGGAGGTTGAGACTGACATCGATGAAATTTTACAGCGCCAACCCCGTGCTGAGTGGAGCCAGGCTGCGGTTCAAATTCTGAACACTGTCCTGCTCCCCGCCATGAAAGAAGTCGGCGATAAGTTCGGCACCGGTGAGCTGATTTTGCCCTTTGTACTGCAATCCGCCGAGGTCATGAAAAAAGCCGTCGCTCACGTTGAAAATTACCTGGAACGCAAAGAAGGCGCCACGAAAGGCACTCTGGTGCTGGCAACCGTTTATGGTGACGTACACGATATCGGCAAGAACCTTGTGAAAACCATCCTTTCAAACAACGGTTATACGGTAATCGACCTCGGCAAACAGGTTCCCGCCGAAACGATTATTTCAAAAGCCGTGGAAGTAAATGCCACGGCGATCGGGTTGAGTGCCCTCCTGGTCAGCACCAGCAAACAAATGCCATTAATCGTCAATGAATTGCAGCGCCGCAGGCTGAAATTTCCGGTGCTGATTGGCGGTGCAGCCATTAACCGGCGTTTTGGCCGCCGCATTTTGCTCACCGACCAGGATACATTCTACGAACCGGGCGTTTATTATTGCAAAGATGCCTTTGAGGGGCTGTCGACGATCGACACGTTGGTCGACCCGGATAGGAGCCCGGCCTTACGGTCCCAGAACCAGCGTGAATCTGAAATGGAACTCGGCCGCGCCGCGGCGGCTATCCCAGTCCAGGCGGCACCGCCAACACACTCGTCCATTAAACCGGCGGCTTTCATCCCGCGCCCGCCATCCTGGGGAGCGAGGGTGGTACGCCAGATGCCGCTCGACATAGTTTTCCAATATCTACCCAAGAATGAGCTTTTCCGCCTTTCGTGGGGCGCCAAGAACACCCATGGTGAAGCCTGGAAAAAGCTGGAGGCAGAGTATGAAGTCCGGCTGGATGATATGCGACGCCAGGCTTTACAGGAAGAGTGGTTGAAACCGCAGGGTGTCTACGGTTACTGGCCTGTCCAGGCCGATGCCAACGACTTGGTTGTTTACGACCCTCTTTCATTGCAATCTGGCGAACCGGTCGAAACAGCGCGTTTCTCTTTTCCGCGCCAGCCCGACGGGGCTCACTTGTGCCTGGCCGACTACTTTTTACCACTGGCCAGCAGACAAATGGACATTGTGGCATTGCAAATCGTCACGATAGGCCAAGAAGCCTCCGAACGTTTTGAACGCCTGCAAGGGGCTGGAAATTACAGTGAGGCTTATTTTACACACGGATTGGCTGTTCAAATGGCTGAAGCTGCTGCTGAATATCTGCACCACCATATCCGCCGGGAGTTGAACCTGACACCCGATCAAGGGAAGCGTTATTCCTGGGGTTACCCTGCCATTCCCGATTTGCAAGATCACCAGTTGGTGTTTCAACTCCTTCCAGTAGAATCGGAACTTGGCATGAGCCTGACTTCAGCCTATCAGCTCGTCCCGGAGCAGTCCACAGCCGCAATCATCATCCACCACCCCGAAGCAACCTATTTTAATATCGGTGAATCGCGCATCAGCCAATTGATGTCATCCTAATGGTTCCTTCTTTCCTCTCAACGGATTAGGACATGCTTAAATATGAAGTGAATGTATGACTCAACCCTCCAGTTTCCGCGACCTGTTAAATTTGTCCCGACCAATCCTGTCCGATGGCGCCATGGGCACCATGCTGAATCAGAAGGGTGTATCGTTCGATGCCTGCTTTGACCAGCTCAACCTGACCCAACCCGCCCTGGTGGCCGAAGTCCATCGTGCCTATATTGAAGCCGGCTCTCAAATTATCCAGACGAATACTTTCGGTGCAAACCGCTACAAACTCGCGGCCCACGGCCTGGAAAATGACCTGGTCGAGATCAATAAAGCCGGTGTTGAATTGGCTCGCAGGGTGATCTCTGCCTCGTTCAAACCGGTCTTAATCGCCGGGGATGTAGGGCCGCTGGGGGTGCGCCTGGCTCCGTTTGGAAGAGTCCAGCCTGAACAGGCACGCGAAGTTTTCACCGAACAAATCCAGGCCCTGGCCGAGGCCGGGGTGGACTTGCTGATTATCGAGACGATGACCGACCTGTTTGAAATCCAGGAAGCTGTCCAGGCAGCCCACCTAGCTGCACCCGGCCTGCCTGTGGTAGCTTCAATGACCTTTACCCGCGACGACCGTACCCTGCTTGGCGATGATCCACGCAAAGTGGCCCAAAGTATTGCCAGGTCCGGCGCCGACGTGATCGGGATAAATTGTTCCGGGGGTCCAAACCAACTGCTGCGGATTTTGAAACAAATGCACCAGGCTGTTCCGGAAGGCAAATTTTCCGTTATGCCCAACGCCGGCTGGCCTGAGCAAATCGGCGGCCGGATCAAATACCCGGCCAACCCGGAATATTTTGGTGAATATGCCCTGCCTTTTTGGGAGGCCGGCGCCAGGCTCATTGGGGGCTGCTGCGGCACTACCCCGCGCCATATTGCATCGATTGCCAACACCCTGCAAAACACGTCTTTCGAGCAAATATCCAACGGGGTCAGCCTGGGATATTCTGAGAACGAAGAACCGCTGCCAACGGCCCCCCC
>Ga0209638_1000985_pt1 | contig 18676 bp, 20 predicted proteins | sample BarGraNGADG00211_FD_184490 | JGI IMG/M metagenome (GOLD analysis project Ga0209638, IMG submission 184490) | Arctic peat soil microbial communities from Barrow, Alaska - Barrow Graham LP Ref core NGADG0002-211 (SPAdes) (version 2) | ecosystem: Environmental > Terrestrial > Soil > Wetlands > Peat...
GAGTCGGCGCGCACGGTGACCAACCCGGTCCCACCACAGGCCCTGGCGGTGACCAGGGCGTCGGCGACGATCCGGGCCGCGCCCCGGGCGGAGTTCGCGGGTCCGCGACGCAACCTGGTCGCGACCACCACCGGCGCCGAGATCGGCGTCGACACGATCGCGACCAACGCGTTCAAGCCCTTGACGCCGTTGTACCCGTGCCCGGCGCCCGCCTTGGCGTACCCGTAGGTGGCTTTGATCGTGTCGTCAATGTCGACGTAGCAACCCTGGTCGGCGCCAGCCAGGATCGGCGCGTTCTTGGCCAAAGCGATCACGAACCGTGAGGCGACCGCATCCAGCTGGCGGACGTGGCCAAACGTGAAGCTCCGAAGGAAGGTGCCCAACGTGGACGGGGCCCGGACCCCGGTGAACAACCGGTCCATCCCGCCGTGGCGCAACAGGTCCATGTCATCGATCGAGTCCGCCCCGGCCACCATCCCGGCGACCAGTGCTGGGACCTTCAAGTGCGCGTTCACACCACCGACGGCCTTCAAGGTCAAAGTGGAGGACACGAGGTCAGTCAGGCCCGCCCGCTGAGCCAACGCCATCGTCGGAGCCAAACCCGCACACGAGACCAAATTTGGGTCGTCGAAGGTCGCGGAGATGGCCGGGAAACTGTGAGAAACTCGCATCGCGTGGATGTCCTTCTGTCTGGATGAAAACGACCTTCGCTAAGCCGTATTCTCCCAGGTCAGAAGGACATTCGCGTGCTCCAACCCGCAGTCGTGACCTATTGCAACGGTGGATCCAGGCTGAGTCAATCTGTGGCGTGAAGGACAGCTACATTCTACAGTTCGCTGGCGCCAACCTCGTCGTGTTCGATGATGTCGGAGAGAAGTGTTCCGTCATCCAGCTCTCGAATAATCAAATGAAGCCCTGCCTCGGCAAGCCATTCCGCTGCCGCGTACGGACGTAATTCATCCTGCGGTCTAAGCAGAATTATGAGATTCCTGAGCCTCCCTTCAGGGTCCACGGAGCCGACGTTGTATTTGGTCTGAGCGTTGACTCTCTCAGGGACATCTTCTTCGGTCAAACCCCGGGATAACGCGACCGCGATGGCCACCCGGTACGCTTCAATGCCGTCCGCGAACCATCCGTAAGCAGTAAGGAGGTCGAGCGCCGTGTTAGCTTCGTTACTGGCACTCAGAGTCCGCCGGTCAGCTCGCTCTTGGCTCTCATTAGTTTCACTCACAACTTCACCAGCTTACTCTTACGTGGGGAGCCATCACGGACGATGCGATATTCCGCCTGGATCAGATGCTGAATTCCGCGAAGGTCCTCGGCGTCTCGGATCTCACCTGATTGCACCAGGAGCAGTATCTGCTCTCCCACACTAGGCACCCATTTGAGAATGTTGCCGCGATGAGTCTCGTCAAGTCGACCGAAAGGAGTATCCATAACGACAGGTCCTCGTCTAATAGCGCACTTATTTAGGGCACCGATCAAGCTCAGAGCCACTATCTGCTCAGCCCCTGCAGAGCGTATAGGTAGAACTCCTCCCTTCTCATCCAGAATCCGGAGACCATACTGGTCATTGATAACCAGGCCTTGGTAGTCCTTTTCTGAGGTCAGAGCCATGAATTCTTTCGAGGCCTCTCTTCCAACTTCCTCTTTCATCTGTGTGCGGAACCGACCCACCGCTTCTCCGAAGAGGTCGCTCAATGCCTGTAAGGATGCCTGTTCAACCGCGGCAGAATCTCCCTTGACGGCACCTTTGGCGCGCTTCCTTTGCAGAGAAGTCAACAAGCCCCGCAGGCGATCGGCCTCCAGCTTTCCCCGTAGGTTCTGATCCTCCGCTTTGCCAATGTCCTTTGTCACTTGCTCGTGCTGCGCCTGCTTTGCGCGGATCTCAGCACTTTCATCTCCGCGAAGCAAACCTTCTAGCTCTTTGATCTCAGTCTTGCGCATGCGGTTCTTCTGCTCTAGTGACCGCATGTTTAGTTCAGTTGCCCGTAACGCGCCAGCTGTGGGCGGCCGGGAAAACGGCCGCAAGGCGCTTTGGCGCGTCACCAGTTCGGCGACGGATGGCGAGACTGGCTCGGAAAGACGACGAATCTCAGCCTCGGTTGCTGCCAGCGACTCTCTGATTGGTCGTAGGTTCTTCTCCGGCAACGCCTGCCCACAAGTTTTGCACTTGCCGTCGTTGAGACTCAGACGAAGATTGTTCGCTCGCTCAGTCAGGCCTTTGATAGCCCCCTCCTTGTCGTTAGCCTGCTTCAGTCCTGCCAGGGTGTCGTCCAGATGCTTTTCTACAATCGATGACACTGGCAGCCACCAACCGTTACGCAATAGGTCCTGGATGTTCGCCCGTTGCTTAAGGACTGTGTCGCGATCTTGTACGACCAGGCCTTCAAGACTTTCTATCTTGGTTATGGTGACTTGCGCCTTCTGCATGCCGGAAAGCTGCTCTCGCAGCGATCTCCGTTCGATGTTTAGACGAACCAGTGTATCTTGCACCTTGCGGAGTGACTTTTCGGTTTGGCCAAGTTGCAGCTGGGCCTCCATGTAATCAGTTTCAGCTTTCGCAGCAGCCTTGTCGGCATTATTGCGTTTTGTATGGCGTTCGTAGGCCTGCTGAGCTAACAGATCTAGATCGTCGTGTAGCACCCTCAGAGCAGGTACTCCCAGAATTGAGTCGATAGAGTCCTTAACAGCCTCTGATTCCGTTGTTTGAGAATGAAGAAGCCGCTCATATTCTCGCAACATCTCACCGTCGAACAAGAAGAATCGGCTGATCCGTTCGTCCATGATGGCGGCAACGGTTCTTGTCGCTGCGTCCTGATTAACAACCGTACTCCCAACTTGGAGCGTCCACCGTGTGATGAATTTCGGGTGTGGACCGTTATTTTCGACCAAAATACGTCGCGTTGCTACGTAGACTTCTTCCTCATGTTCGAAATGTAGTTGGACGGAAGCCTCGGTGCTTCCTTCCTCGAGAGCCACGGAGTTGAATAGATCATTGAGGCTTAGTAGCTCACTTTCACGCCCCCGAGCCACGCCATATAGACACCATCGGAATGCATTGAAGAGACTGGTTTTGCCTCTCATATTCTCGCCGTGGACCACGATTATTGGCGTATTCTTTCCGACATCGAGCAACATTTCGTGCGTGCCGTGAAAAGGACCGAAGTCGAGCATCTGAAGTCTGGTGAATTTCATGAGTTTCCTATTCCAGCCCGTATCGAAGCGACGACCAGTTCTCTGATCACTTTTTGGACGTCGTTTCGTTCACGATCAAACTGGGTGATATACCCCACGGAAAGGATTTGGTCCATCAGCTCATCAGTAACGACCTGTTGGGCAACTTCGGGCATGCTGTCTCGTCGCTCATCGAGCAACACGTGCATCACTTGTCGTGCGTTGATTTGAGAGCGGTTTTCTTCACTCATCGTCATCCTCATCTTCCAGGTCAGCGTCAAACCGGCCTATAGCAACTCCCCGACGATACAACTCATTCACTTCTAATGGCGCTTCTACATTGAAAGCGTCCTTCGCAAACATGCGCGCCCGCACGATCTCGTTCAGACTGACTGGTGCTCCCTCTTTATCCAGGACAATCAAGTCCCAGATATATGCCATCGGCTTGCCCAGTTGCCATCGAAGCACGCGACCACGTCGTTGTATGTATTGTCGAGGATTCGTGCTTGAAGCTAGAATTATTGCGTGATCTAATACGGGAAGGTCGACTCCCTCGTCGAGACATCTAATAGCCACCAGGACACCACCTAGGTCCACAAACGCTTCGAGTGTCGTGGCTTGAGAACCATTCATTGCACTGTGGTACTCAAGCGGATTGAGACCTACAGCCTGTAGATCTTCGATCAACTTGTTCATCTGTTCGCGATCATCGCAATAAAGGAGCCAATGTTGACCATCGCGATATTGTTGGCGAACTATCTCGGCTACGGCCCAAGACTTTGCTGTCGCTTTCTTGATGATCCTCGCTCGCTTTATGAGCAGAAATTTGACATGCTCGGATAATGGAGCATCGTGGTCACGGCCCATGCTTCGTCGGATTTGGTCGCTTAGGGCGGCGTACTCAAGTTCTTCGTCGTCGGAAAGGGAAACGCATTCGGTTTGATACACGTAGGGGACGAGGCGTCCGGCCGCGATGGCTTCACCGATACCGAACGGCGGCGGTAGATCGGGGCCAAAGAAGCTGCGGAGCGCATCGGTGCCAGATGGGTCACCGAATCGCTCGAGTGTTGCACTTAGACCGAGACGGGCGTCGGTTGGTGTCAGACTCAAAAGGAGGTTCTGTCCGGAAGAACTGCCATAGTTATGAGCCTCGTCCGCCACGACCAACAGATGCCGACCCGGCTTGCACTTGCGCTGAAAGTCCCCAGAAGCTGCGGTGTCGGCGACGGCTATCGTGATTCTCTTGCCCAAATCAGGCAAATCCCTGGTCTGGTCGGCCAGACCCTCCATCCAGATGGATCGCGATGCAGAACCTCCTGCCAAGAGAATGTTAGGTGTGAGGTCGGCGAGCTCGGCACGAATCTCGTCACGCCACTGGCTCTGAAGAAGTGTTGTGGGGACTACCACAAGGACGGGGCAGTCCTCGGCGAGCCATTCGCGCATCGCGGCCAGCGCTGTGATCGTCTTCCCCGCGCCCGTGACGTGCGCTATCACGCCGCGGCGTCCGCAGTCGTGCCACGCCTTCAACACGGCCGTCTGGTGCGGAAGAAGCGTCTTCCCAACCTGCCTGGAGCCACGGACGCTCGACAGGCGCTCAAGCAAGTCCTGCCTCGCCGTGTCGCTTCCACGGGGGTCGGAGTGGTTCAGCAAGAACTCCCGGGGCGCGTCCGGAATCTCACGAACAATGACGCCTGGCTGGAGGCCGGCCCACAAGAGCTCGAAATATTCCGCGATATCGGCTACCCGGCCACTGTCGATCGCGTTGGTCCAAGTTGAGAAAGCCGCGAAAGACTCGTGGTTGCCCAGCTCAGACCAGGCCCTCCATGTCTCGTTCGTCGAACCGATGAAGGCCACCTGTGAGCCCTGAGCATCGGTAAAGACTCCAATCTTGGAATGGAAGAGCCCTGGCTCCGCCACCTCACCGTAAGCGATTTTTACATCCAATCTTCCCTCTGCAATAAGTGTGGCCAGAAAGATCACACCTGGGCGAGACGCATCATCACCGAGCAAGTTCTCGATGTCTTTCGTGAGGGAAGCCGCGACGGTGTTTCGCAGAGAGTTTCCTGCCTCCATCGCTGCGAAATCTTCGCGTCGTAAATGTGGTGAGCAAATGAGTCGAATATTGCCCTCACGTGACGCGAAATCGCTCAGGGCAACCTGCGCGGCTGCGTATAGGGTGCTGGAGAAATACCCCACAGCTCGGTCGTAACTCGTGCTTTCTCGAAGGCATCCTTCATAGAAACTGAAGAGATCGCTAGACCCAGTAGCATAAACACCTTTGAGTGCAATACTAGACAGACCCACGAGTTAAACTCTCTCCGGAGACACCGTGACGGTTGGGAAGCGACCCCTGCTACCAATGATGTAGTCCATGCTCTGTTCTACCGACAGCCAACGCCGTTTCATTCCTTCGGCCACTGCGCCCGTTGTGTTACTCCCAGCAAACGCGTCAAAGACCAGATCGTTCTCATCAGTGAGGAGTCGCACGAAGAATCGAATGAGGTCCTCTGGCATTCTCGCCGGATGCGGCGCAACTCCAGCGGCTTTGCAGAATCGGACATAATCTGAGCCGTTTCCGGTGTTGCTGATTTCGAGCACGTTGGGTGGTATGGCGCCGCCGTTGTCGCTCAGGAAAGACGCTTCACCAATCACATGACCCGATGGTCTGGCGCCGGCGTTGTAGCGCCCTCTCTTCAAAAGCTTCTTCATGCGATCGCTGTATGGAACCAAGACCTGCCTATTGTCTGCCTTTGGGCGCTCAGTCTTGGACAGCCACCAAACATGGGTGTAGCTATCCTTGACTCGGATCCTCTCGATCGTGACCCACTGTGCAGGCCCCGGGAGTCGGGCTGGGTTATGGCAAATGAACTGCTGGCACAATACGAAGTTCCCTGCCTTCTGAATGGCTAGAATGGCTTCAAGAGGAAGGGTTGACATGACCGGTTTCCGTGGCTCCCAAGAATTTCCTATTTCAAGTACGAGGCTGCCGGTTTCACTCAGGAGGTTACCCAAGCGAGGCGCGAGATCGCTCAGCCATTGGAGATAATCATCGCCTATCATGTTTCCATATTTCTTCGGGTTCGTCAGTGGGAACGGTGGCGAAGTCATGATCAGATCGATTTGGCCGATTGATTCCTTGCCGGTCGGGGAGTCTAGGAAGTCCTCGATACTCGACCGGTAGATCGCTCCGAAGTCCGTGTCATACGCAGGAGTCGCTCGTTCGATTTCCGTTCGGGCAGGAATTATCCGGAGAGCTTCAGTCATGCGTTTCGGTTCCTTTCGGCGATTGCGGCCACCCAAACCGGGGTACGGACGCAGGTTGTTCGCTGCTCGTTGCAGATTGCCCGCCGGTCCCTGCAGCGATGAGATCTGTTGTGGGTAACCACCTATCGATGCCCATCATGTACGGTGTCGGCTGTCGTCCGTGGGAAAACCACGCGGAGGCCTGGCGGCGGTTGCAGGATCTGAGCGAACAAGGACGTCCAGGAGTCGCTGTTGCACGGTTGGAGCAAGTGAGCGCCCGTGCTCAGGGCCGACATACTGGTGCCATCGAGACGGATGTCGGGGTCCCATCCCGACGGTGCATACCTCTTCGTGGCCAGTCCTCATGGTCATCTCGACGACCCAGGCGACCTGTTCCCGCACCAGTCGCGCGGTGGATCCAACGAAACCACCCAAGCCCCACCCGAAGACAACCTCGTCCGCTGTGTTCAGGGCATCAGCAATCCCGACTCGAGCTTGGACCCAGGGTTCCGGAGCACTGGCAGCCTGGTTGAGCGCCGGAAGATCCTTGGTACTGATCAGAGTCAAATTGACGATCGCAACCTCTTTCATCCCCATACCCTCGGCCAGTGCTTGAACGTTGCGTTCGGTCACGGTGACCCCTGACGTGGGCGGCCTATTTAGGAGAATGGCGACCAATCTCGTCATTAGTCAGCCTCTGCTAGGAAAGCTCGCAGGCTGGGACAGAGAACTTCCGGCTCACACGTGCTCGGTCTGGTCGCCTGCTGCGACCGGGGTTGTCGGGTGGGCATGCCGCTCACGGTATATGGGTGTACCGACCGGTGCAGCGCGAAGAAGTCCCGTTTGGCTTGCCCAGCGGTGTAATCGGCCTCCCCATCCGGGTATTACTTGGCGAGATCCCGACCCATAAGAAGATAAGCGACTTGGGAATGAGCGGAAACCCGCGCGCAATGGGTGGAGCCGTGTTGAGGCTTGCGACCTAGGCTAGGGGGATGATTTGGACCGTCGGACATGCCAGGACCGTGGCCGAATCTTGCCTTCATGACAGCGGTGATAGGTGGCTGCATGTCCAGGCAGTTGGCCGATCTGCAGAGCAACTTCAGAAGCGTGGCTACGACGTCTCGAACGCCGTGATCATGTCTGCTTGGCTCCACGACGTCGGCTATGCAGACACTGTCACCAACACTGGGTTTCACCCGCTCGACGGTGCTGAGTGGCTCCGTAAGCAATCGGCGCCCGAAGGGGTCGTGGCACTGGTGGCGTATCACTCCGCCGCACAGTTTGAGGCGGAGGAGCGTGGCCTGGGTGACGTCCTGGCCCGCTTCCCTGAACCGGACCCGGACCAGTCGGATGTCCTCACGTTGATCGACATGTCGACGAGCCCCATGGGTGGTCGTATATCAGTGCAGGAACGGCTCGCCGAGATCCTCGAGCGCTATCCGGATGAGGACCGAGTGCATCGGGCAGTCAGCCGGTCTTGTTCACACCTCGAGGAATCCGCGAGCCGGGCAGCGGAACGCCTTGGCTTAGCCAACGTAGGGGCTGGGTCGGTGCTCTAAGTGTCGGGCGAGCCGCTCCCCATCGGGGTCACTTGCTAGTGCGGACCCCCAGAGGAGCTGCCGCCCGCCCCTACCGATGGCAAAGACGACACGCTCCGTCCGCTGGTCGACCGAGTCGACGTGCCAGCCGGCCGCTCGCCACGCTTGCGCCTCAACCTTCGAGTCGTTTCCCCACCATGCTCGGTGCTTCCATGCCGAAGTCGGCAGCGGGCCGACGAGCTCCTCAACGCGTCCGAAGGACATGGTCACGGTGGTCTGGTCTAGGCCAGCGAGATAGTCGCGCAATGGGTCGTACTTGTTCATGAGTTCTCCTTCGGACGGGGCGCTACTGACCGTCAGCATGACTCAGAACCTTGGGGAGCGTCTGCCAAGCCTTCAGCCCTCGCAATCGGGCTGGGTGGCGCGTTAGGGCAGTCGCTTTCCGCTGAACACCCTCTGTAAATTCGGAGGAGCCGATCTGAGCCACTTTCACAACGGGCGAGTATTACGCATCCAGGCAGGGGCTGCGGGTGTCCTGGGGGCGCTGGTGAATTCTATAGGAGCTCTGCCCACTTTGGTGGACTTCATTAGTTCTCGGGATCGTAAGCCTCACTGAACCAGCGCGATGCGTGCCTCAACAGGGCGTCTATATCCACACGATTGCGCTCACGCTTGGCTTTTCGTAGTCGTCTCACAGCCTTTGCGCCGCCTCAGTGGACCAAGTCTTCGTGGACCCGGTGGTCGATGGTCCAGACCAGATCAGAGATCTTGTGGCCTCACTCTCGGATATGGACCCAAAACCGTCGAGTCAGGGCGTTGTTTGGGGTGTGTTTAAGTTCGGATTCCGTCGTCCAGGGTCGTCAAACCTCTTGATCGTTTGTATTTGGTCAAAAAGCTAACAACCTGCGGCCGGATCAGCTCACGGCGGCACGTTCTACGCTTAGGGTCGATTCAAGTTTCCTTGATTCCCGGATGGCATTCTTCGATAGCAGGAATGCAGGGTTCCAATGGAATGCCTGCATTCCCTTTGTGCTATTCATAATCCCACTGCAATACTTGATTGCAATTATGACTCAGGTGTCAGGCGACTGGGGTAATCAGGCTGCATTCTTTCAAAGTCTGCATTAGCCCAAGGTGCAATAGTGGCAGGATCTGTGAATGTAATTAGCGTGCCGTCATTGCTCACTGATACGATCCAATGCCTGCCAATCGCGTCTGTCTGCAATGCAGTGACCAGCGTATCGAATAGATCGCCTGCCTTACCACCCTCTGTCAGGGTAATGCTGGCACCTGTAGAGCGCCGTGAGCCAATAGCAGCCCACATTCTTTGTCGAGCCATTCCAGGCACGACAACAATGCACCAGCGCGGGCACAGGTATCTTCGACATTGTTGTTCTTAATCCTGACGCCGTAGCGTCCAAGGGTATCTCGTCTCATTAGAATCATCTGTGTTACCTCTCATTCATTGCGATAAGTTCTTTGTAAGTTCAGCGGCCAGTCGGGAGCCGGTACGCTCAGACAGCACCCCTGAGCACAAGCCAAAATCGTCCAGTGTGCTCAAATGGCTGTAGAATTCGAGGAAGGCACATCTGAATTTTGTGACCCCCTTCCGCGATCGATAAACACCTACCTTGGATGAAGGTCGCTCAGATCGGCTGCTAGGTGCCTTCCTGTGCCTGTTTGCCGGTCCTCGTCGAACGGAGTTGAGGCCGGGCGAGGGCAGCAGTTTTGGATCGGACGCGCGTCTCCCTCGCTGGGTCCACGAATCTGAGGCAGACTCCCTGCCATGTGGTTAACCAACCTTGCAAACAGCGCGTTCGGCGGAGCATTCGTGGCGGCAGCAGGAGCCACTGTGACGTTTTATCTGCCCAGACTGCTCGGGTAGCGGCCCCACCTGCAACGGCTGGACGAACCGAGCGACGTGGGCCGCATACACCCAGATGGCCAATGACGAGATGCTGAGCCACTACGCCGGATCGCTGGCCGAGGTAATCTGGCAAGAGGTTGCCAGCGCCTACCGCGAGGGGGGTGGACTGATATGAGGGACGATGAACACCTGAGGGTCCGTCACTATCACCCGCGAGGCCGTCCGTGGAAGCCGGGGCCGTTTGTCGAGATATACCGCAGCCGCAACCCATTCAGGCATGACCGCTGGCACTGACGGTACGTCCCTGATGAATGGCCCGAGGCCGTCGTCACCAGTTCGGGCTACGAAACACGGTCTCACTGCATTCTCGGACTGGGGACGGTCTTTCACGGCTGCGAGGGGGTCGAGTACACACCCGAGGCAATGGAAGGCCCCATGAATGAGTATGTGCTTCGGTATTCCGAGGGTGAGATCCAGGTCTTCATGCCCAAGGGATTCCACTCCTAAGCGCAAGCTTGAAAATCTCGAGATTGCCGGGCGGTGAAATCTCGAGATTTTCAGCGTCTGGATAACACTCAGACAAGCGAGCGGTGGGGGGTTTCGACGGAGACGCGACGGGCGAAGCCCGGCGTCGTCGACGGCGTATGTACTTACATACTATATAGGCGTGACATATTGGTTTGTCACGCGTGACAGCCCCGGCTCTGTGTGCCGAGACAGCAAACGTGATCCTGTTGTCTCACAACGGAATCCGAATGTGTCAAGCCGTGAAGTCCCTGGCACCAGGGCCGAGATAGCCCAAGCCGCCCTCGGAGATAGGCCGGAGATAGCACAGAGATAGACCACAAACAGGGCACTTTGAGCACAAAGTTAGGTCGGAGATAAGTTGGAGATAGACCGCGCCGACCGTCGGGATAGCCCACGCAATTTCCCTCGAGTAACTCTCCGGCTCGGCGTAACTCACGTTTCCGCCGTTTCCTGCGCTTCGGCGAGTCGTTCTTTGGCCCCTTCAACGCCGATCAACAGGTCGGCTTCCATCCGGTCGATCAATTCGGACGGGACACCACGCTTTCGTTGATCTTCCTTGAATGCTGGATAACGGTCTCGGAACCACGCCGACCGCCACCCGGCGTCCATTTGGGCATCCTGCAATGAGTCCAAGTTTTCGAAATACTCATCATCAGCTTCGCCATGATACGCCCACTCGACATATTCTGCCCATTCTGATTCCCGCACCCATTCGTATTCTGCGTTGCCGTATAGCTCATCCTCCCGTCTAAAGGCTGTCTTCTGGACCGGGGACCATTTCTTTTCATCCAGAGTCCAATCGAATTCCGTAAGGTCGAGTTCCTCATATGCCTTCCACTGATCCAGTGACCAGCGCGGGGGGATTTCACTCCAGTCGAATTCCTCGGGCGCGGGCTTGACCTTCTTGACCCTGGCCCGAGCCTCGACAGCCTCGACCGGTGCCCCGACAGCACTGCCCGGCCTCCGCGCCACAGCGACCGCCTTGGTGGCCTGTGAGCAGATCCCGGTCTTGCACTCACTGTGGTCCCCGGCTCTGTGTGCCTTTCTGGTAAAGGCGCATTCCGGGCAATAGGCGTGGTTGCCTTTGAGGTGCTCGCGGTGACGGACCTGCCGGTTGTAATCGGAGTCCGCTCTCTTGTCGATAGCCGAGGCCTCCAGAGCATGTTCGGTGTAATCCATAATCTGGTAGACCCCACGCCTGACCGATTTCCACAGACCCTTTGCCAGCAGGAACTTGATCGCCTGATCGCTGGCTTCCGGCGTCATCCACGGACACGCCGTCAGCGCGTCCTCGCGGGTGATGATTCCGTCGGTCAGGTACGTGTTGCAATGCACCAGAGCGCCCATGTTCAGATCAAAGGCGTTCCCAGGCCCACAATGCGCCCACAGGCTGTCGTGGTAATGCGCCGAATACGTGGCGATGTAGGTGCCGCTGCGTTTCATCAGCAATCACCGCCTCGCCTACCCGCCTCGCAAGTGCGGCACGTTTTGATGTAGCTGATGAGAAGAACGTTTTCGTCGTATGTGTATTGTGTCTTTTCCATTTTGATTTACCTCCGTACCGCCGACCCCATTCTTGGTCGAGGCGATCGGTAGTGCGAGTTGTTATGCGTTCTGCATGCGATATTTCTGAGCGGCGCAGATTTCTGTATCGTTGTATTCCTTGACCGGCTGCCGCAACTGCAACTCGGGCCTGATGTACCGATACCTCGGAACGGCGTTCAGGAAGTTGTAGTGCGCCGCCTGAGACACGCCTGCCGGAGGGCACCACCACCCGGTTTTCGTGGAATTTATCTCTATCAGGAAGTCGTAGTACCTGGTCGTTGATGTGCTCCCAGGGATTCTCGGTCTGCTTGTTCTTGCCCATTTCATCTTGCCCGTTCGCCCGAGGCGGTTGCCTTCGGGCCTCTTCAACAACTTTTCGACCTATCAATTATATCAAATCTGGCCACTAACCCGCTAGTAAGCTGAGGCTTACCTCTACGCCGCCCACTAACCTGACCAGCAGATCATTGATTGCAGCTCTTCGCCGCTCAGATCAAGCAAAGCAAAAGGCCGGGTGGAAGTCCTCGAATGCCATCCTCCAGAAATTCGAGAAAGCACCTCTGAGCCACGAAGGTGCGTCCGTGACGTTTCCTTGTGCATGGGTTGCATCTTCTCGCCCCGGAGGGGCCTTCCTGAATTTATTTGGGCCATTCCTGCGGGTTGGGCGTCAAGCACGTCGGCTCAGCCTTGGAACGCCATGGCAAGTTCTCGCCAGCTAGCCTCGGGCCGGCGGACCGATGTCCTGCCGGGCGGCGTCTGAGCTGTCGCAGGTGAGGCTTGTGAGTCAGGTCCGCCAGATCGCGGGTGTGCTCTCAAGAACGTCTCGGCCTAGTGGCACGTCATCTCTCTTCAGCGGTTGGGGTGTTCCGGATGTCTACCGCGGTCGTGCCTGGACCAGGGCTGTCATCCGCGCCGGACCCCGGGGGACTCGAGCGGCTGCCCGTGACTCTGTCACTTGGGCACGATCTCGATATCCGTCTCCTTCACCCTATGGGGGGCTCCGGGACTGGCTGGATGGATGATGACCGCCTGCACCCGCGCCTTGATCCAGGCCCGCTGCTGTTGCCTGGTCCAGGTGTCCCATCGGTCCTGGGCGACGCTGGATCGCTCGGCTTCCTCCTGGCGCAGTCTGGCTGTGAGGCATATGACCAAGATCGGTGTCGGCAGCAACCGTCCGCCCGGTTCCGGCCCACCCAAACCTCTGGGTATTCCGGATGTTCACCTCGATGACGTCAACGGTCGACGGGGTCCAGGTGTTTCAGATACGTGTTCTGGCACCGCTGCCGGTGTTGGGACCCCTCGGACCCGATCACGTCCTCTCCGTCCAGGCCCGAGCCTTCTCGGAGAACCAGTGATCACCGTGGGGTCGAACGGGCGCCGGCTGATCGCTGGGCTGCGGAGTCGCCTGCGTCGGCTCGCGAGCGTTGGGCAGGGCGCGCAGGCGGGGAGCGCCGTCGTGGAGTTCGTCTTCCTTGCGGTCTTGATGCTGGTCCCGTTGTTCTACCTCGTCATGGTGCTCGCCCGCTTGCAGGCCGGGGCGTATGCCGTGAGCGCCGCCTCTCGCGAGGCCGGCCGCGCATACGTCACGGCGCAGGTGTCCGAGCAGGCGCCTGCGCGGGCTCACTCAGCCGCCGGACTGGCCTTTGCCGACCAAGGCTTCGAGTCCGAGGGCAGCATCCAGATCGGGTGTGACGGCACGCCCTGCCTACGTCCCGAGGGTCGCGTCCAGATCACGGCGACGCTCTGGGTCCCGATGCCGTTGGTGCCGACATTCTTCGCCGCAATCGTGCCGTTGCAGATACCGGTGTCGGCGACCCACCTGGCCACCGTTGACCGCTTCGGGGGACAGCGATGAAGTCGCGCTGGTGTGGTCTGCGCCGCGCCGGCAAGAGACGGTTGCGATCTGCCCTTGGCCGGCGAACAGTCGACCCCGAACAGCGCGAACGGGGTCAGATCAGCCTGCTCATCATCGGGTTCACCGTCATCGCGCTCATGCTCATCATCGGCGGCGTCGACGTGACCGCGGTTCAGCTGGCCCGCCCCCGGATGCTCGATGCCGCCGACGGAGCCGCTCTGGACGCCTCCGACGCGCTGGACAGCGGGGCGGCATACCGCGGCGGTCTGAGGTCCGCGGTGGAGATCAGCGACGCTTCGGTGCGTCAGTCCGCGTCGCGCTACCTGGCCGTTCAGCCGCGACCCTATGGCATCTCCTCGTGGGTTCTGACCGATGGCACTGGCAGTCCGGACGGGCAGACGGCGGTCATCCGATTGAGGGGCACCGCCGGCATCCCCATCGCTGCCGCCGTTCTCTCGGCCTTCGGTGGCTCTGTAAACATCACTGTCGAGTCGCGTGCCAGGTCTGGACTTCGGTAGCGGTCGCGTAGTCTGCTTTGTCGTGGCTGTCGACTTTGCACTGGAGCTCAAGGACCTGCGTTCGACCATGGAGTCGGTGCGCCAGGTCACCGATCTGGACTCACTGCGCACCCAGATCAGCGAGCTCGAGGAGCAGTCCGGCGCTCCCGACCTGTGGGACGACCCGGCCAAAGCCCAGGTCGTCACCAGCCGCCTGTCCCGCGCCAACTCCGAGCTCGAGCGGATCGTCGAGATGGATGACCGCATCGACGAGCTCGAGGTGCTGGTCCAGCTGGGCACCGAAGAGGACGACGCAGCCACCATGGTGGAAGCCGAGCGTGAGCTGAACAAACTGAAGAAGCTCATCGGCGAGCTCGAGGTCCGTACCTTGCTCAACGGTGAGTACGACGAGCGCGAGGCCGTCATCACGATCCGTTCCGGCGCCGGAGGCGTCGACGCGGCCGACTTCGCCGAGATGCTCATGCGGATGTACCTGCGCTGGGCGGATCGGCACGGCTACCCGACCGAGATCCTGGACACCTCCTACGCCGAGGAGGCCGGGCTGAAGTCGGCCACCTTCGAGGTCAAGGTCCCCTACGCATTTGGCAATCTCTCCGTCGAGGCCGGCACCCACCGCCTCGTGCGCATCTCGCCGTTCGACAACCAGGGTCGGCGCCAGACCTCGTTCGCCGCCGTCGAGGTCATCCCGTTGATCGAGCCGACGGACAGTGTCGAGATCCCGGACAATGAGATCAAGGTCGATGTCTTTCGCTCCAGCGGCCCCGGTGGACAGTCGGTCAACACCACCGACTCGGCCGTCCGCATGACCCACATTCCCACCGGCATCGTGGTCTCGATGCAGAACGAGAAGTCCCAGATCCAGAACCGTGCCGCAGCCCTGCGTGTCCTAATGTCCCGGTTGCTGCTGATGCGCCAGGCCGAAGAGCACGCGGAGAGGCAGGCGATGGCCGGTGACGTCAAGGCGAGCTGGGGCGACCAGATGCGGTCCTACGTCCTCAACCCCTACCAGATGGTCAAGGACCTGCGCACCGAGTACGAAGTGAGCAACCCCACCGCCGTGTTCGACGGTGATATCGACGGTTTCATCGAAGCCGGGATCCGATGGAAGCGCAGCGCCGAGCGTGACGAGGCCTGAGATGATTCGCTTCGAGAACGTCAGCAAGACCTATCCGCGTTCCAGCCAACCAGCACTGCGTGGGGTCTCACTTGACATCGAACGCGGGGAGTTCGTGTTCTTGGTGGGTCAGTCCGGATCGGGCAAGTCGACCCTGCTGCGCCTGATCCTGCGCGAGGAGAGAGCCACGGTCGGCAACGTGCTTGTGGCCGGACGTGAGCTGTCCACCTTGCCCAGCCGCAAGGTGCCAGAGCTTCGCCGCGAGATCGGGACGGTCTTCCAGGACTTCCGGCTGCTGCCCAACAAGAACGTCTTCCAGAACGTCGCCTTCGCCCTGCAGGTGTTGGGCAAGTCCCGGCACACCATCAAGGCGGTGGTTCCCGAGACTCTCGCGATGGTGGGGCTCGACGGCAAGGAGAAGCGCCTTCCGCACGAGCTCTCCGGTGGTGAGCAGCAACGAGTGGCCATCGCCCGGGCCTTCGTCAACAAGCCTGCGATCCTGCTGGCCGACGAGCCCACCGGCAACCTCGACCCGACGACGAGCCTCGACATCGTGCGTCTGCTCGACCGGATCAACCGCACCGGCACCACCATCGTCATGGCAACCCACGACGACGAGATCGTCGACCAGCTGCGCAAACGCGTCGTCGAGCTCAACGACGGCGAGCTCATCCGCGACCAGCACCGCGGCGTCTACGGAGCGCAGCGCTGATGCGCCTGCAGTTCATTTTCAGTGAGATCTGGATCGGCCTGCGTCGTAACCTGTCCATGGCCACATCGGTCGCGCTCGTGACGATGGTGTCCGTGCTGTTCCTCGGGCTCGGTGTCCTTTCGCAGCGGCAGGTCGACACCATGAAGGACTACTGGTACGACCGCGTGCAGGTATCGATCTTCTTGTGCACCGCCAAGTCCGACCTGCCCAACTGTTCCGCGGGCGCCGTCACCGACGCGCAGCGCAAGGAGATCCGCAGCCAGCTCGACGCGATGAAACCGCTGGTCAAGAGCGTGTTCCCCGAGTCCCAGCAGCAGGCGTACGACCGTCTCAAGGCGCAGTACAAGGACAGCCCTAGCTACCGCGACATCAAACCCGACCAGATGCCCGAGAGCTTCCGGGTGCAGCTGTCGGACCCGACCAAGTACGACGTGATCACCAGCTCGTTCATCGGCGCACCAGGCGTGGGTGACGTCCAGGACCAGCGGCGGATCCTCGACCCGTTGTTCAACGTGCTGCGCGGGCTCTCCTACGGGGCTCTGTCCCTGGCCGGCTTGATGGTGCTGTGCTCGGTGCTGCTCGTGGCCACGACCATCCGCCAGACGGCGTTCAGTCGACGCCGCGAGACGGGCATCATGCGGCTGGTCGGGGCCTCCGCGTTCATCATCCAGCTGCCATTCATCCTCGAGACGCTCGTGGCGACGATGGTCGGCACGGCGCTGGCGATCGGACTGCTCTGGGCCATGGTGAAGTACGGCGTTGGCTACCTGGCCGACAAGCTGCCGGTCAACTTCATCACCACTGCTGACGTGGTGACGGTGAGCCCTTGGCTGGTGGCGATCGCGGCAGGGCTGGCGATGCTGACCGCCTGGTTCACGCTCCGGCGCTACCTCCGGGTCTGATCGCGTACCTCCGGGTCTGGTCGCGCACTCCACGTCTGGTCGCGCGCAGCGGGTTGCAGACACGCCGCCGCCGGCGCCGCCGACCTGCGGTGTTGCACGAGGGGCTTGTGGTACCAATGTGGTGATATGAGTCATCTGTTGACTGCTCCCCGACCCGCCCGACGTTCCGCCATGTTCCGGCTGGCGAGCCTGGCCGTCGGCATCGCTGTCGCGAGCACGCTGGGACTGGCACCCCTGAGCTCAGCCGATACCAGCGGCGACAAGAAGAAGCTTGATGCCGACATCGTCCAGCTGCGCCTCGCGCTCGAAGGCACTTCCAAGGACCTGGCCAATGCCTTCATCGAGCTGAAACGGACCAGAGCGCTACTGCCCGGAGCACAGCAGGAGCTGGCTGCCGCTGACGCTGCACAAGCTGTCGCGGATCGGCACAACGCCGACGTGGCCACGGCGCTCGCGATCGCCCAGGCCAACGAGGCCAAGGCCGCGGACGCGCTGGCCCAGAATTCTCGCGACGCACAGGCGGCCCAGGACCAGCTCGGCAACATGGCCCGTGACGCCTACCAGCAGGGCGGGGACTCCGGTCTCTCGATCGCGCTGGAGGCCACCAGCCCCGAAGACTTCACCAACCGTCTGGTCATGATGGACACCGTCATGCGGGTCCGCAGTGCGACGCTGCGTGGGCTGGACACCATGCGGGCCGAGGGCAGGGCGGTTACGGCTCACCTGGTCGCTGTTCGTCAGCAGGTGGCAGCGCTCAAGGTCGAGGCGGAGACCGCGCTGGCACAGGCCAAGGCGGCCCGCGATCTGGCAGCGGCCGCCAAGACCAAGCTTGACCTGATGTATGCCGCCCAGACCCGTTACGCCGCAACGGTGGCCGCCAAGAAGGCCACCGAGGTAACGAACATCAACACCATGCAGGCACAGTCGAACGCCTTGGCACGAGTGCTGGCGGCGCGGGCCAAGGCGGCACGTCAGAAGGCGGCGCGCGAGAGGGCAGCCCGCGCGGCCGCCGCTCGCGCAGCCCACCGACCTGTGCCTCAGTACGCGCCGTTCGGCAGCGTGAACGGGTTCCTGAGTCTCCCCGTAAATGGGCCGGTGTCTTCGGAGTTCGGCATGCGATACGACCCCGTCATGCAGCGTTGGCAGCTGCACGCCGGGATCGACTTCGCCGTCAACTGCGGTACCCCGGTCCATGCTGCGGCGGCTGGTGACGTCGTCATGGCAACCCCGGAGTACGCCTCAGGCGGCTACGGCAACCGACTGGTCATCGACCACGGCCTCCAGGGTGGCGGCGTCGACCTCACGACGACGTACAACCACCTGAGCAGCTTCGTGGTCACCAGCGGCCATGTGGCCCGGGGTCAGCTGGTGGCGTACTCAGGCACGACGGGGTTCTCGACCGGATGTCACCTGCACTTCGAGACCCGTCAGGACGGCGTACCCGTCAATCCGCGGCGCTGGCTCTAGAGCGCCGTTTGTTCAGTTGGGGCCGGTTCCAGGCCCAGGAATCGGGCTGCGGAGCGGCCTCAAGTGAGCAACGGCTGGTGCACATGAGCCACGTTCGGCGGGTAGCGTAAGGGTTCACGTCGCACCATCGCCTGATCCACGCACGCGACGCACACGTGATCTGACGAGGGGATGGCGACGGTGGCCAAGGAGAAGGGCCAGAAGGTCGTG
>Ga0209638_1000986_pt1 | contig 18654 bp, 15 predicted proteins | sample BarGraNGADG00211_FD_184490 | JGI IMG/M metagenome (GOLD analysis project Ga0209638, IMG submission 184490) | Arctic peat soil microbial communities from Barrow, Alaska - Barrow Graham LP Ref core NGADG0002-211 (SPAdes) (version 2) | ecosystem: Environmental > Terrestrial > Soil > Wetlands > Peat...
CCCGGCGGATTTGGTGCGCAATGCCAACACGCCGCCGGCGACCAGCTTTTTCATCGACTATGACGACAAGTTCGACGATCCGGCCGCGCGCGGCCACATCGGCAGCGTGCGCATCTACACCACGCCCTGCGCGGCGACGGCCTTTGTCCGGCCCGTCGTCAACGCCACTCCCGTCGCGGTGCCCGGCGGTTGCGTCGGCCCGAACTGCGGCAATGTCTGCACCCCGACTTGCGTGTGCCCGCCGGGCACCGTGCTCGTAGGCAAGGAATGCGTGAAGCGTGAATGTCCGCCACCGCAGGTCTTCAATCCTGCCACCGGTTCGTGCATGTGTCCGCAAGGCACCGTGCTGCGGGACGGCAAATGCGTGCCGGTGATTTTCTTCGGTGACCAATGTCAGCCGCCGATGATTCCTGGTTCGGTACCGGGCAGCTGCGTCTGTCCGCCGGACATGGCGACGGTGGATGGAAAATGCGTGCCGGTGCGATGCCTGCCGCCGCTGGTCTTCGATCCGATCACCCAAGCCTGCGCGTGTCCGCAAGGCAGCGTGATGCAGGGCGGAAAATGCGTGCCGCAGATTTGCCCGTCACCACTGGTCCCCGGTCCATGCAAGTGCCCGGATGGCACCGTGCAGGATGGCGGATTGTGCCTGCAGCGCGGCGCGCTGATCGTGAAAAAGGAGGTCACGACCCACAACACCCGTATCCCGCTACCCCCGGGCACACTGTTCCCGATGACGCTCACGTGTACCCCGCCGCTGCAGACCTGGTCCTTCAGTCTGACCGCCAATGGGACCTACACGGCGAACAACATTCTGTTCGGCAGCACCTGCATGGTGACGGAAGGTCCTATGCCCGCGTTTCCACCAAACCTCTGCCCGCGGGGCACCGTGCCCGCGTGGTTGCCGCCGCCGTTCACTACCCCGGCGAGCGTGGTCATTGGCGGAACGATCGTCACCATGATCATGCACAATTCGGTGACCTGCGAAAAGCCGGACGGCAGGCTGTCGGTGACAAAGATGGTTTCTCCCGACCCGCGCGGGATCGGGCTCACATTGACTTTCCCAATGACGGTGACGTGCACGAACCCGAACGCCAGTTACTTTCTGAACGTCCATGGCAATACCAGCACGGTGCCGATCAACGTGCCGGTTGGCAGCCACTGCATGGTCACGGAAACCCAGCCGGCTCTGCCAGCGGGCTGCACCTGGCTGCCACCGGTTTTTGCGCCCCCAGGAGGCGTGACAATTGCCAGCAGCGGAATGAACCAGGAGACGGTGACAAATGGTTATCGGTGCAGAGATTGCCCGCCGCCGCAGGTCATGAATGCTGATGGCATCTGCGTGTGTCCGCCGCCGATGGTGACGGGCGCGGTCCCCGGTACGTGCGTCTGTCCGCAGGGCACCACGCTCGTTAATGGGAAATGCGTGCCGGTGGACTCTTGCCAGCCACCGCTGGTCATGATTCCCGGCGTGGGCTGCGCGTGCCCGGACGGCGAGGTGCTGGTCGGCAAGGAATGCGTGAAGAAGATCGTCTGCGATCGACCGCTGGTCCCGAATGCCGACGGCACAAAATGCGTCTGTCGGGACGGCATGGTGCTGCGCAACGGAAAATGCGTCGAGGTAAAGAAGCCGAAGCGCGAGAAAACATGTAAGCGCGGCTTCGTCTGGAATGGCGACATGTGCGTCAAGCGTAAGGCCGAGCCGAAACAGGAAAACTCCCGCGAGCAGCCCGGCATCGGGATTCCCCGCGGGCTGCCCGGCTTGGGCGGCGGCGGAGGGCGCGGCCAAGGCGGCGGCACTCCCGGCGGCGCCACGCCCGGCAAGCGCTAGCGCGATCCTGAAAAAGCCCGCCCGCGGACTTCAAGTCCGGGGGTAGGAAGCGTTTTCCGCCGCTATCTCGCGTCCAGCATGGTCGAGGGCAGCCACAGCGCGATGGCGGGGAACATCGCCACCAGCACCACCGCGACGCACATCAGGAAAAATAGCGGCAACGCATAGGCGCCGATGGTGAAGATGTTGCGCCCGGTCATGCCCTGCAAAACGTAGAGATTGAAGCCGACCGGCGGCGTGATCTGCGCCATCTCCACCACCAGCACGATGTAGATGCCGAACCAGATCAGGTCGAAGCCGGCCGCCACGACCAGCGGAATGATGATCGAGGTGGTCAGCACCACCATCGAGATGCCGTCGTGGAAACAGCCGAGCACGATGTAAAACAACGTGTGCACCGTGAGCAGGCCCCAGGGCGGCATGTTGTAGCCGCTGATCCATTCCGCCAGCGCACTTCGGATGCCGGTGAAGCCCATGGCGGCGGTGAGGTAGGCCGCGCCTGCCAGGATGAAGGCTATCATGCAGCTGGTGCGCGTCGCGCCCGCGCGCAGTCCGCGTTTCGCGGTCCGCCTACTTCCTGTAGGCCGCGATCACCGCTTCGCCATCGGCGCCCGCTTTCTTGAGCCAATCCGCGGTCAGTTGCTCGCCCACTTTCTGTAGGCCGGCCTTGAGCGCAGGCCCCGGCGGCAGCACTTTCATGCCGTGCGACTTGAGCTGGTCGAGATACCAGCCGCTCTTGTCCTGCCACATCTTCCAGCCGCGCGTTTCCGCTGCAGCCGCGGCCTTGAGCAGCGCATCCTGCGTCGGCTTGTCGAGCGTGTCGAAGGCCGCCTTGTTCGCAAAGGTGACGTTCTTCGGGATCCAGGCCTGCGTGTCGTAGAAGTAGCTCATCGACTCCCACGCCTTGCTGTCGTAGCCAGTGGCGGCCGATGTGATGAAGGAGTTGACCACGCCGGTCGCCAGCGCTTGCGCCAGTTCGGCGGCCTGCACGGTCACCGACTGCGCGCCGACTAGTTCGCCGATGCGGGCGGTGCCGACATTGTAGGCACGCCACTTGAGGCCCTTCATGTCATCGATCGAATTGAGCTCCTTCTTGGCGTAGATGCCCTGCGGCGCCCATGGCACCGCAAACAGTAGCAGCAGTCCCTGCGCTGCGAGCTTCTTTTCAATCGCCGGCTTGGAGGCCAGCCAGAGCTTCCTCGATTCCGGAAAGCTAGTGGCGAGGAATGGAACGACGTCGACGCCGTAGATCGGCTCTTCATTCTCGTGCAGCGAGATCAGCACTTCGCCGACCTGCGCTTGGCCGGTTTGCACCGCGCGCTTTATTTCGGGCGCCTTGAACAGCGACGCTGCGGGGTGAACGGTGATCTGCAGCTTGCCGCCGGTCGCGTCGGCGACGTCCTTGGCAAATAGAGCGAGATTTTCGCTGTGCGGATTATCGGCGGGATAGGCGGCCGGCAAATTCCATTTGGTCTGCGCCGAAGCAGGTTGCACGGTAAGCGCGGCGACCGCGAAAGCGGCCAACAAGGAACGGGAGATGATCATTTGTCGCCTCTTGGTTTGACTCGACACGACTTGGGACACGATCGACTGGACGGCAGCCTAGCAGGAAACGGGGCTTGGCGAACATCGTAGATATGCGGCTTCAACCCGGAGGGAATGCAAGGTACGGCAGCACCAGCACAATCTCCGGAAATTCCGTGATGATGAATACCGCCACGATCAGCAGCAAAAAGAACGGAAACGCCGCGCGCGCGACCGTGAATGTGTCGCGCCCGCTCATGTTCTGCAGAACGAACAGATTAAAGCCGACCGGCGGGGTGATTTGCGCCATTTCGACGTGGATGACGAGGTAAACGCCGAACCAGATCAAGTCGATCCCGGCCTGCTTGATCATTGGCAGCACGACCACCATCGTGAGCACGATCATCGAGATGCCGTCGATCAGGCATCCGAGGATGATATACATCACGCTCAGGTAGAGCGCGAGCATGCCGGGCGTGAGGTCCTGTCCCTTCACCCACTCCGCCAGCGCCGCCGGAATTCCGGTGTAGGCCATGGCCGCGGTGGTATAGGCGGCGCCGGCGAGAATAAACATGATCATGCACGTGAGCCGGGTCGCGCTCATCACGCTTTCGAAGAAGCTTTTGCGGTTGAGCGTGCCGCTCCACCATGCCAGCAACAGCGCGCCGCCGACGCCCCACGCGGCGCATTCGGTCGCCGTCGCGAACCCAAGCACGAGCGAGAAGAAAACGCCCAGGATCAACAGCAAACAGGGAATGAGTTTTGTCGACTCGCTCAACTTTTTTCGGAACGGCATCGGCGGATCGCGCGGCGGAATTTTGGCCGGATGAAGCAGCGACCAGGCGATGATGTAGCCGGAGTAAAGCGCCATCACCAGGAAGCCGGGCAGAAAGCCGCCGAGAAAAACCTGCAGCACCGAAACATTGGCGGTCACGGCATAGACCACCATCGGGATCGACGGCGGGATCAGCAGCCCGAGCGTGCCAGAGCCAGCCAGCGAGCCGAGACTGATGTCCTTGTCGTAACCGCGCTTTTCCAGTTCGGGCAACGCGATCTTGCCGATCGTCGCGCAGGTCGCGGCCGACGAGCCTGACACCGCCGCAAAGATTCCACAGCCGATCACATTCACATGGATAAGCCGCCCCGGCAGCCATTGCAGCCAGGGCGCCAAGCCGCGGAACATCTCTTCCGACAGCCTGGTGCGAAACAATATTTCGCCCATCCAGATGAACAGCGGCAGCGCTGCCAGCGTCCAGGACGCGCTCGCGCTCCAGACCGTGGTCGCCAGCACCGAACCGATCGGCACGCTGGTGGTCAGCAGCATGGCAATAAATCCGATCAGCCCGAGAGCGACCGAGATCCAGACGCCGCCGCTAAGAACGACAATGAGAACGCCCAACAAAATGAGCGCAAGACTGACCAGGCCAAGATCGTGCATCAGCCGCCTCCGCCGGAGGCAATGCGTTCGACGAACTCATCGGGCGAGGACGGCGGCTCCTTCTCATAACTGGGCTTGTTGCCCTTGAGGACGTGAATCATTTCGTCGACCAGGGCGATGGCCAGAATGGCCAAACCGCCGCTGAAGCCGATCTGGGGAAACCAGAGCGGTATCGAGAGCACGCCCTGCGCCATGTCGTGGAAGCGCCAGGAATCATAGGTCATCGCCACGGCGTACCAAGTGAAATAGAGCGTGAAAGCGGTCGAGATGCCGAGCGCGAATATTTCCAGCGCCCAGCGTTTACGGCCGGTCACCTGTTCAATCAGAACACCGACGCGGATGATTTCGCCACGCTTGAACGTGTGGGCGAGACCGAGAAACGCCATCGCCGCCATGCACCAGGACGCGATGTCGTCGCCGGCCGGAATATTGAGTCCGACCTGCCGGCCCAGCGACATGAACATCATGATGGCGAAGATGAGCACCAGAAAAGCGCCCGCCGCGTAGCCCGCAAACAGGTAAAGCCGGTCGAGAAACGTACGGATCATGCTGCCCCCTTTGCATGATGGCTGTTGGCAGGGGCGGCACGCAATAGAATTCAATGCAGGACAGTCGGGGGCTTTTGGATAGGCCGCGCGCCCGTCAGTTCGGCTCGACGCCCTTGGCCCTAAGCGTGGGCGCGGTCCCTGGCCCGCTGAGAAAACGGATCAGCGCCTTGGCCGCCTCCGGTTCTTTGGCGGACGCGCCCAGGCCCGCGGCAAAACCGATCTTGGTTTGCAGTTCCGCCGGGATCGGGCCCACCACATCGACGCCGGGAACACCGGTAATGCGGGTGGACACCACCACGACCATGTCGGCTTCTCCGCGCGCCACCACTTCGACGGTGTCTTCGGCCGCCATCGGTTTGAGCCTGGATTGCATCTCGACCTTGATGCCCATGCGGTCGAGCAGGCTGACAAAATACAACCCGCTGGCGCCCTTGCCCGGATAGGCAACCGCTTTCGCCGCCAGCAGCGTGCGCTTGAAGGCATCGACCGATGAAATATCGGGCTTGGGCGCGCCGGCGCGCACCGCGACGCCAAGACCGGCGCGGCCGATATCGGCGCGCGAGCCTGCAACGATCTTGCCGTCCTTGATCAGCGCGTCGATCACCGGCGGATTGAGCACGGCGACGTCAAAACTCTCGCCGGCGTCGATTTTCTTTTTTAGATCGGAGTTCACCTCGAAGCGAAGATCGATCGTGTTGGCGGTCGCGTGCTCGAACTGGGAACAGAGCTCGCGCACCGCGGCCTTGGCGCCGTTGCCGCTCAGCACTTTGAGTTCGGCCGATTGCGCGGTGGAAACGGTCAGCAGCAGCGCCAGCGCGGGGCAAACAAAAGCTTCATGGCAGCGGCCCTTTGTTGAGCCGCGAACATAGCAGGCTTGTTTTACCCCCGACAGGCTGGACATAGTGCGGCCTCCGTCCACGGCCTGAGCCATGCCCGCCAAGAACTCAACGAAGACCGCAAGCGAAGTTTGGGACTTCTGGATCGACCGCGGCGGCACCTTCACCGACGTGGTGGGGCGGCATCCGGACGGCACGCTGGTGCCGCACAAGCTGCTGTCGGAAAATCCGGAAGCCTATACGGACGCCGCCGTGCAGGGCATCCGCGATCTCTTGGGCCTGAAGGCGGGCGAGCCGATCCCGCCGGGGCGCGTCGGCGCGGTGAAGATGGGCACCACGGTTGCCACCAACGCCCTGCTCGAGCGCAAGGGCGAGCGCACGCTGCTGCTGATCACCAAGGGCTTCCGCGACGCGCTCAAGATCGGCTACCAGGCGCGGCCGAAGATTTTCGCCCGCCACATCATCAAGCCGGACATGCTCTATGAGCGCGTCGCCGAAGTGGACGAGCGTGTGCGCGCCGACGGCACGGTGGAACGCACGCCCGATCTTGGCCAGGTGCGGCGCGATCTTGAGGCGGCCAAGGCGGACGGTATCGCCGCGGTGGCGATCGTGTTCATGCATGCCTATCGCTATCCCGAGCACGAGCGCCAAGTGGCTGCGCTCGCACGCGAGATGGGCTTCGCGCAGGTGTCGGTCAGCCACGAGGTGTCGCCGCTGATCAAGCTGGTCGGCCGCGGCGATACCACGGTGGTGGATGCGTATCTGTCGCCGATTTTGCGGCGCTATGTGGCGCAGGTGGACAAGGACCTCGATGCCCGGCGCTCAGCGGCACGTCTGATGTTCATGATGTCGTCGGGCGGACTGACCGCCGCCGAATTATTTCAAGGCAAGGACGCGATCCTCTCCGGCCCGGCCGGCGGCGTGGTCGGCATGGCGGAGACCGGACGGCAGGCCGGCTTCGACCGGCTCATTGGTTTTGACATGGGCGGCACATCTACAGATGTCTCCCATTTCGACGGCGAATATGAGCGCGCCTTCGAAACCGAAGTGGCCGGCGTGCGCATGCGCGCGCCGATGATGCTGATCCACACGGTGGCTGCCGGCGGCGGCTCGATCCTGCATTTCGACGGCGCGCGCTTCCGCGTCGGCCCCGACTCGGCGGGCGCCAATCCGGGGCCGGCCTGCTACCGCCGCAAGGGGCCGCTGGCGGTGACCGACGCCAATGTGATGGTTGGCAAGCTGATCCCGGATTTCTTCCCGAAGATTTTCGGACCCGCCCAGGACCAACCGCTCGACGCCAAGACTGTGCGGCACGACTTCAACAATCTGGCGCAGAAGGTCGGCGACAAGACCGCGGAGGAGATCGCCGACGGCTTCATCAAGATCGCGGTCGAGAACATGGCGAACGCGATCAAGAAGATTTCCGTGCAGCGCGGCTATGACGTGACGCGCTACGCGCTCAACTGCTTCGGCGGCGCCGGCGGACAGCACGCCTGCCTGGTGGCAGACAGCCTCGGCATGACGCGCGTGCTCATTCATCCGTTCTCATCGTTGCTGTCGGCCTATGGCATGGGGCTGGCCGATATCCGCGCCACGCGCCAGCAGGCAATCGAATTGCCCTTCGGCGACAAGGCGCTCGCCGCCATCAAGCGCATCGGCACCGCGCTCGGCCGCGTGGTGAAAGCCGAAGTCGCCGGCCAGGGCGTGACGGCGGGGAAGATCAAAATCTTCGTGCGCGCGCATATCCGCTACGCTGGGACCGACACTGCACTCGTAGGGGGCGCAGGCGCCCTGCCCGCGATGCAACGCGCCTTCGAGAAAGCCCACAAGGCGCGCTTCGGCTTCATCGATCGTAGCAAGCAGATGGTGGTGGAAGCGGTGTCGGTGGAGGCGGTCGGCGGCGGCGCCAAGTTCAGCGAGAAGACGGTCAAGCGCGCGCGTGGAAAATTGCCGGCGCCGGCGCGGCGCACAAATTTTTTCTCTGCGGGTGAATGGCATAAGGCCAATGTTTTCACCCGCAGTCAGCTCAAGATCGGCGCGACAGTGAAAGGCGCCGCCATCATCGTCGAACCGCACCAGACCATCGTGGTCGAGCCCGGCTGGCAGGCCGAGCTGACGCGCAAAAACCACCTCGTGCTCACCCGCGCCGTGAAGCTTAAGCGTACGCACGCCATCGGCACCCATGCCGATCCGATCATGCTGGAGGTGTTCAACAACCTTTTCATGTCGATCGCCGAACAGATGGGCGTGTCGCTGCAGAACACCGCCTACTCGGTCAACATCAAGGAGCGGCTGGATTTCTCCTGCGCGGTGTTTTCCCATGACGGCACGCTGGTGGCCAACGCGCCGCACATGCCGGTGCATCTCGGCTCCATGGACCGCTCGGTCGAAACGATCATCCGCGATAACACGGGCAAGATCGCGCCCGGCGACGTCTATGCGATCAACGCGCCCTATAACGGCGGCACGCATCTGCCCGACATCACTGTGTGCACGCCGGTGTTCGACGATCGGAAGAAGAAGATTCTATTCTGGGTCGCCTCGCGCGGCCACCACGCCGATGTCGGCGGCATTTCGCCCGGCTCGATGTCGCCGAACGCGACCACCATCGAGCAGGAAGGCGTGCTGTTCGATAACTTCAAGCTGGTCGAGCGCGGCCGTTTCCGCGAGAAAGAGCTGATGGCGGCACTCCTAGGGGCCAAATATCCGGCGCGCAATCCGGTGCAGAACATCAACGACATCAAGGCGCAAATTGCGGCCAACGAAAAAGGCGTCGCCGAACTGCGCAAGATGGTGGTGCATTTCACCATGCCGGTGGTGCAGGCCTATATGCAGCACGTGCAGGACAACGCCGCCGAAAGCGTGCGCCGTGTGATCGACCGCCTGCACGACAGCGAATTCTCCTACGAGATGGATCAGGGCACCGTGATCAAGGTGAAGATCGCGGTGGATAAAAAGAAGCGCGAGGCGACCGTCGATTTCACCGGCACCTCGCCGCAGCAGCCGACAAATTTCAACGCGCCCGAGCCGGTGACGCGCGCCGCCGTCTTATATGTCTTCCGCGTGATGGTGGACGACGACATCCCGATGAACGCCGGCTGCCTGCGGCCGATCAATATCGTGATCCCGGCGCATTCGATGCTGACACCGGAATATCCCGCCGCCGTGGTGGCCGGCAATGTGGAGACGTCGCAGGCCATAACCAATTGCCTGTTCGGCGCGCTCGGGGCGCTGGCCGCCGCGCAGGGCACCATGAACAATCTCAATTTCGGCAACGCGCGCTATCAATATTACGAGACCATCTGCTCGGGCTCGCCCGCCGGGCCCGGCTTTCCCGGCACCGACGCAGTGCACACCCACATGACCAATACGCGGCTGACCGATCCGGAGGTGCTCGAATTCCGCTATCCGGTGGTGCTGGAAGATTTCCACATCCGCAAGGGCTCCGGCGGCAAAGGCCAATGGAATGCCGGCGACGGCATCCGCCGCACCATCCGCTTTCTGGAAAAGATGGACTGCACGATTTTGTCCGGCCACCGCCGGGTGCGACCATTTGGCTTGGCGGGTGGCGAAGCGGGGCAGATCGGCGAAAACTGGGCGCGCCGCCAGGACGGCCGCCTGGAGCGCCTGCAAGGCTGCGACGAGACGGTGATCGACGCCAATGAGGCGGTCATCATCCAGACCCCGACCGCGGGGGGTTATGGCACGCCGAAATAGGCGCGATTGAGCGTAACCCCCCGCCAACCGCCGGCAAACAGGCCCTCGCCTTGACCTTGATCAAATCCCGGGCACGGCGCCGACGCTAGGTTGCCCAAATGTTAGCCCCTCCCCGCGCGGGCCGCCCAGCGTCGCCGCTCAAAAAGCTATTGGAAAATGCCCCCAGCGTGCTGCTGGCGCCGGTGCCGCTGGCGCTGCTGCAACCCATGTTCACCCGCATCGCCACCCATGTGGCGCAGGCGCGCCCCGAACTGTTCAACCGGCTCGGGCCGCACGCGGGAAAACGCTTCCTGATCGACCCGACCGACCTGCCCTTCGTGCTGGTGCTCACGCCTTTGCCCGACCGGCCGCTGCTCACCGCGCATCGCCGCCATGAGCGGCCGGCGCACGTTGCCGCCATCGCCGGCACCTTCTTCAATCTGCTCGACATGATCGACGGCTCGCTCGACGGCGACGCGCTGTTCTTTTCGCGCGATTTGCAAGTGAGCGGCGACACCGAAGCGGTGGTGGCGCTGCGCAATGCGCTCGACGATTTCGAGGGCAGCGCGCTCGACAGCGTGGTCGCCAGCTTCGGGCCCTTGTCGGGGCCGGCGGGGCTGGCGCTGTCGGTGGTGCGCTCGGTACGGGGGAGATAGCGCAATGAGCGAAGCGCAAGGCTTCCATCAACAAGACTACCAGCGCCCGGAACTGGTCTGCCCGGCCGGAACGCCGGCGGCGTTGCGCGCTGCGGTCGATGCCGGCGCTGACGCGGTCTACTGCGGCCTGCAGAACGAGACCAATGCGCGCAATTTTCCCGGATTGAATTTCACTATTGCCGAGGTCGAGCAATCGCTCGCCTATGCGCGCGCCCGTAATGCCAAGCTGCTGCTCGCGGTCAACACCTTTCCGCCGGCCGGCAAGTTCGCCCTGTGGCGCGACGCGATCGACGGCGCAGCAAAGCTCGGCGTCGACGCGGTCATCGTCGCCGACATGGGCGTGGCCGATTACGCCGCGCGCAACTATCCGGAGCTGCGCCTGCATCTGTCAGTGCAGGCCGGCGCCTCATCGCCCGAGGCGATCCGCTTCTATTGCGAGCAATTCGGCGTCAAGCGCGTGGTGCTGCCGCGCATGCTCACCGTCGCCGAAATCGCCGAATTGCATAGCCAGATCCCGTGCGAGATCGAAGCCTTCATCTTCGGCAATATCGGGATGATGGCGGAGGGGCGTTGCAGCCTCAGCAGTTACGTGACCGGCGCGTCGACCAACATGGATGGCGTCTGTTCGCCGGCGGCCGACGTGCATTACGAAGAGGACGCCGCGCGCAACCTGACCACGCGGCTCGGCGAATACGTGATCGACTGCTTCGCCGGCGGCGAAAGCGCCGGCTATCCGACCATCTGCAAGGGCCGCTATCTGTGCGGCGTGCAGAGCGATCCCTATTACGCCTTCGAAGAGCCGGTCAGCCTCAATCTGTCGGCGCTGCTGCCCGACCTGATGCGCGCCGGGGTCACCGCGCTCAAGATCGAGGGCCGCCAGCGCAGCCGCGCTTACGTGAAGTCGGTGGTCGGCGCCTTCCGCAAGGCCGTGGACGACATCATGGCGGGCCGCGAGGCCGCCTTCGCCAGCCTGCTGGCGCTCACCGAAGGCCGCCGCGAGACCGAAGGCGCCTTCCCCAGCAAGCGATGGAGATAGCAGTGCAGGCGCAGCCAAGCGAACTCACGCTGGGACCGGTACTGTTCAACTGGGCGCCGGAGAGCTGGCGCGATTTCTATTTCCGCATCGCCGACGAAGCGCCGGTCGCAACCGTCTATCTCGGCGAGGTCATCTGTTTCAAGCGCGCGCCGCTGTTCGAACCTTATCTGGACGCGGTGGCCGCGCGCCTTAAGGCCGCCGGCAAGACCGTCGTGCGCTCCACGCTGGCCGAGGTGATGTCCAAGCAGGAACGCAAAATGGTCGACGACGTCTGCGCCGATCAGGCCGTCACGGTGGAGGCGAATGACGGCTCCGCGCTGCTGCGCCTGCGCGGCCGGCCGCATCACGCCGGCCCCTTCGTCAATGTCTACAATGAGCGAACGCTGGCGGTGCTGGCGCGCGGCGGCGTGTGCAATGCCTGCCTGCCGCCAGAAATGCCGGCGAGTGCCATCCGCGCGCTCGCGCCGGAAGCGGGCAAGCTGGGCGTCACGCTCGAAGTACAGGTGTTCGGGCGCATCGGGCTGGCGCTGTCGGCGCGTTGCTATCACGCGCGCGCCCATGGCCGCAGCAAGGACACCTGCCAGTTCATCTGCAACGTCGATCCCGACGGCATGACGCTGCGCACGCTGGAAGACAAGCCGTTCCTGACGGTGAACGGCATCCAGACCCTATCGCACGATTACCTCAATCTGATCGGCGAGCTGGCCGATCTGCAGGCGATGGGCGTGACGCGCTTCCGCCTGTCGCCGCATAGTTGCGACATGGTGGAGGTGGCGACGATCTTCCGCGGCGTGCTCGATCGCCGCATAAGCGCCACTGAGGCCGGCGCACGCCTCGACGGCATCAAGATCGAGGCGCCGTTCTCCAACGGCTTCTATTACGGCAAGCCAGGTTATAGCTGGAGCCAAGCGAGGGCGCCCTGACAGCGCGCGGTTGGGCCTCGGAATGACTTGGGCTATGGGTTCCCGCCGGAGCCTGTCATCGGGCCGCGCTTTGCGCGGGCCCGTTGGCGGGAACGACAGCAGCTAATTCCTGGCGATGATCTCGCGCTCGCCGCGATGCACCGGCGTCGCGTCGGTGAGCTTGCCCGCCTGGCGGCGCAGCGGCATCGTGGGCCGGCGGCGCTTGAGCGCGCTGCGGCGGCGCCGGCGCGGACGCAGCCGTTCGATACGCACGCCACCCATGCGGGCAAACGGCTCATGCAACCCACCGTCGTCCTCGGCGACCAGCAGCGGCAGCCCCAGCACCTTGGCCCAGGTGCGCCATTCGGCGAAGGCTTCGTCGGCCTCGCCGGAAGCGAACAGCGGCAGCGCGAGCGAGGGATCCTTGTGTTCAAGCGTGACAGAGACGGAGGCCTCCGCATCGCTCTCGCCCGCCAGCACCCGGATGGCGACGCCGGTAAAGGCCGAGACCGGCATGTTGAGCGCCATGCGCATGCCGCCCAGCGAGCGGCGCACCACCACGCGTTCGCGATAGAGCTCCACGTGCCGCACCCGCTCGTCGGCCGCGGCATCGATCGCCGCAAAGCGCGCCGGCAGGCTGAACGGGTCGAGCCGCAATGAGCGGCTCGACCCGGCGGGCATTCCGCCACTTCGCATTTGACGCCTCGAAACTCTCCCACGCCGGGCTTATGGGCCCGGTCGTGCAGCCATCATGGCGAAAAGGCGTCGGAATCCGCTTAATGTACTGGGTTAACTGGTGGTAACGCGGCTCGCTTCGCTCGCCATGATTGACGGCGCGTTGCAAAGCATGATTGACGAGGTGTTGCTTTTCGCTGGCAAATTGTCCGAACGGCGGTTGAACTGCGCACCTCACGGCGCCATTTGAAAGATTGTCATGCTTGCCCCCGCCTCATCCTTGTTCGACCAGACCGCCCTCACCGACCGCGCCGAGCGGCTGGTCAAGGCCGCGCTTGCCCGGGGCGCCGATGCCGCCGACGCGGTGGCGTTGCGCGGGATGTCGCTCGCGATCGAAGTGCGCGACGGCGCGGTGGAGGAGAGCGAGCGCGCCGAAGGCGACGATCTCGGCCTGCGCGTGCTGGTCGGCAAGCGCCAGGCGGTGGTGTCGACCAACGACATGGCGAGCGACGGCAGCGCGGCGCTGGCCGAGCGGGCGGTGGCGATGGCGCGCGCGGCGCCTGAGGATAAGTTCGCCGGGCTGGCCGATGCAGCGCTGCTGGCGCACGATTTTCCCAATCTCGATCTGATCGATCCCGAGCTGCCCACGATAACCGAGCTTGAAGCGATGGCGCGCGCCGCCGAAGTCGCCGGGCTCGCGGTCAAGGGCGTCGCCAAGTCGGGCGGCGCCTCGGCCTCGGCCGGCATCGGCGGCATGGTGCTGGTCACCAGCCACGGTTTTCGCGGCGCCTACCTGGGCTCGCGCCACGGCCTGTCGATGACCGCGATCGCAGGTAGCGGCACCGGCATGGAGCGCGACTACGATTATTCCTCGGTGCTGCACGCCGCCGATCTGGAGTCGCCTGAGAAGATCGGCCGCACCGCCGGCGAGCGCGCGCTCGAGCGGCTCAACCCACGCAAGGTATCCACCCGCAAAGTGCCGGTGGTGTTCGACCGCCGAGTGTCCGGCTCGCTGGTTTCGCACCTCGCCAGCGCCGCCAATGGCGCTTCGGTCGCGCGCAAGACCAGCTTTCTGCGCGACAAGATGGGCGAGAAGCTGTTCGCCGACGGCATCCGCATCATCGACGATCCACTGCGCAAGCGCGGCCTGCGCTCGCATCCGTTCGACGGCGAAGGCGTCGCCGGCAGGAAGCTCGCGCTGGTCGACGACGGGGTCTTGCGCTCATGGATTCTCGACTGCGCGACCGCGCGCGAACTCGGGCTCGCCACCACCGGCCACGCCCAGCGCGGCGTGTCCTCGGTGCCGTCGCCGGGAGCGAGCAACCTGCATCTGGAAGCGGGGCGCTTGAGTCCCGAGGCGTTGATCGCCGACATCAAGGACGGCTTCTACGTCACCGACCTGATCGGCATGGGCGCCAACATGGTGACCGGCGACTACAGCCGCGGCGCCTCCGGCTTCTGGATCGAGAACGGCAAGCGGACGTTTGCCGTGAGCGAGGTCACCATCGCCGGCCATCTGCTCGATATTTTCCGCACCCTCACACCCGCCAACGATCTCGAATTCCGCTACGGCACCAATGCGCCGACCGTGCGGCTGGAGGGCTTGACCGTTGCCGGGCAGTGAAACGCATGATCCCGAAAAGTGGGAACCGGTTTTCGGAAAAGATCATGCGCAATGAACTTGCCGGCCTGCGCACGTCGCTCGAAGCCGTGATGCGCGAGGCCGGCGATCTGGCGCGCGCGACCGCGCGCGGACCCTTCAAGCGCTGGACCAAGGGCGACGACGATTCGCCGGTGAGCGAGGGCGATATCGCGGTCAACGATCTGTTGCGCACGCGGCTCACCGATCTGGTGCCCGACGCCGGCTGGCTGTCGGAGGAGACCGAAACCCTGCCCGACCGCGCCTTGCCGCTGGCCTGGGTCGTGGATCCGATCGACGGCACCCGCGCCTATATCTCCGGCCGCGCCGACTGGACCATCTCGGTGGCGCTGGTCGAGAACGGCCGTCCGGTATTGGCCGCACTCTTTGCGCCGGTGACCGATGAGATGTTCCTCGCGGTCCAGGGCAAGGGCGCCGCGCTTAACGGCGCCACAATCGCGGCAAACCGCGGCGCGACGCTTGAACGCGCCAGGCTCGCCGGCCCCAAACGTTATCTCGACAAACTCGCCGGCCTTGCCCCCAGCATGCTGGCGCAGCCCAAGGTGTTTTCGCTCGCGCTGCGGCTTGCGCGCGTCGCGCATGGGGAACTCGATGCCGCCTTCGCCTCGCCCGGCAGCCATGATTGGGACCTTGCCGCGGCCGACCTCCTGGTGCACGAGGCCGGCGGCCTATTCACCGATTTTGCCGACCAGCCGCTGCGCTACAATGCCCAGCACACCGCGCATGGCGCACTGATTGCCGCCGGTTCTGCCCGCCATGACACGCTGATCGATTTGCTGCGCGACCGCCGCGGCGAGTTTGCATAAATCCGGCCTGTGGCTTAATCCACGACACCCTATGCGCTTCCTGTCCGCCGCTGCCGCTGCCGCCGCCGCCCAAATGCGCTATTTCATCGTCCACCCGCACCGCCTGCTCGATCCCGACCGCTCGGGCCGGGCGGTGCGCTGAGCAGGTGCTGATGCCGTCATTCAAGCGGATCGTCAGATCGTCCGCCTTCCAGGGCGCCGTGGGAGCGGTGGGGGCGTGGTATCTGCGGCTGGTCTGGCACACCAGCAGCAAGACCTATGAGCCGGCGACGATCTACGACACGGTGCAGATACCGGCGATCCTCGCGATGTGGCACGGCCAGCATTTCCTGATGCCATTCATCAAAAAAGACACCGAGTCGCACCGCGCCAAGGTGCTGATCTCGCGCCACCGCGACGGCGAGGTCAATGCGCGCGCCGCCGAGAACTTGGGCATCGGCACCATCCGCGGCTCCGGCGCACATAACGGCGAATTCAACCGCAAGGGCGGCGCCGCCGCCTTCAGCGAAATGATCGACGCCCTCAAGGACGGCTACAGTGTCGCGCTCACCGCCGACGTGCCGAAGGTCTCGCGCGTCGCCGGCATGGGCGTCGTGAAGCTGGCGCAGCATTCGGGGCGACCAATCTATGCGGTGGCGATCGCGACCAGCCGGCGCATCGAACTCGATAATTGGGATCGCACCGCGATCAATCTTCCCTGCAGCCGGGTGGGGCTGGTGGCGTGCGAAGCGATCTATGTTGCGCGCGACGCCGACGACGCCACGCTCGAAGCGGCGCGGCAACGGTTGGAGAGCGAGCTCAATCGGGTGACGGCGCGCGCCTACGAAATTGCCGACCGGACCGGGAGCAAGGCATCGTGAGCGACAGGCTGCCGGCACCGTTGCGCGCCTACCGGCTGTTCGCGGTGGCGATGACGCCGCTGACGCCGCTGTTGCTGGCGCGGCGGCAGCGGCGCGGCAAGGAGCATAGCCTGCGCCTGTCCGAGCGGCGCGGCGTCAGCGCCATGGCGCGGCCGCCGGGACCGCTGGTCTGGCTGCATGGCGCGAGCCTCGGCGAATTGATCAGCGTGTTGCCGCTGATCGAGCGCATCCACGCGCGCGAGGTCAACGTGCTGGTGACCTCCGGCACCGTCACCTCCGGCGGGCTGGCCGAGCAACGGCTGCCGCGCGGCGTCATTCATCAATTCATGCCGCTCGACGTGCCGCTGTTCGTGCGCCGCTTCCTCGCGCATTGGCAGCCCGATCTCGCGCTGTTCGTGGAATCCGATCTGTGGCCGAACATCATGATCGAGACGTCGCAGCGCGGCGTGCCGATGATCCTGGTCAACGGCCGGTTGTCGGAAAACTCGTTCCGGCGCTGGCGCTATTTCCCGGTGACGATCGGCGACCTGCTGCGGCGGCTCGACCTCTGCCTGGCGCGCTCGCCGGCCGACGCCGAGCGCTTCGGTGAATTGGGCGCCCCGCATGTCGTCACCACCGGCGACCTCAAGCTCGACGGGCCGGCGCCGCCCGCCGACCGGGCCAAGCTCGCGGCCTTGGCTAGCGCGATCGGCGGCCGGGCGATCATCGCGGCGGCATCCACCCATGCCGGCGAGGAGACCGCCATGATCGACGCGCACCAGCGGCTGCGCGCGAACTTTCCCGGCCTGCTGACGCTGATCGTGCCGCGCCATCCCGAGCGCGGCATCGGCGTTGCCGAAATCGCGCGCGCCGCCGGGCTGCAATCCCGCTTGCGGTCGCGCGGCGAGCTGCCCGACGCAACCACCGATATTTATGTCGCCGACACGGTCGGCGAGCTCGGTCTGGTCTATCGCCTGGCGCCGATCGTTTTCGTCGGTGGCTCGCTGGTCAAGCATGGCGGGCAGAATCCGATTGAACCCGCCAAGCTCGGCGCCGCCATTCTGCATGGCCCGCATGTCTGGAATTTCGCCGAGATCTACGCCGCGCTCGACCAGGCGCGTGGCGCCGAGCCGGTCGCCGACGCCGTGACGCTCACCGCCGGTTTCGCCGCCTTGCTGGCGCAGCCCGAAGCTCGCGCCCGCGTCGCCGATGCCGCGCGCACGACGGTCGAGGCGCTCGGCGGCGCGCTCGAGCGCACTGTGCAATCGCTCGACCCTTATCTAATGCAGCTTCGGCTGCGCCAGCGAGCCGACAATGCGTGAGCCGGCATTCTGGTGGCGCAAAGCCGGCTTGGCCTCCGGCCTGCTGGCGCCCGCCGCCGCTTGTTATGGCGCCATCGCGGCGCGGCGGATGCTGCGGCCAGGCGCGCGCGCGGGTGTGCCGGTGCTGTGCGTGGGAAATTTCACGCTAGGCGGGGCCGGCAAGACGCCGGCGGTCATGCAGCTTGCAAAACTTCTGCAAGAGGCCGGCGAACGGGTGTTTTGTCTCAGCCGCGGCTATGGCGGCAGTCTCGCCGGTCCCAAGCGCGTGGACGCGCATAGCGACCACGCGGCGCAAGTCGGTGACGAGGCGCTGCTGCTGGCGCGGGTGGCGCCGACCATGGTCGCGCGCGACCGCGTTGCGGGCGCGCAGGCCGCGGCTGCTGCCGGCGCCAGTGTCGTCATCATGGACGACGGCTTGCAGAATGCATCGCTCATCAAGGATTTCACCATCGCGGTCGTCGATGGGCGGCGCGGCCTCGGCAACGCGCGCGTGTTTCCCGCAGGAGCCTTGCGGGCGCCGCTCGCTGTGCAGCTGGCGCGCACCGACGCGCTGCTGGTGGTCGGCGAGGCGACGGGTGCCGGCGACGCCGTTGCCGCCGCGCATGGTTTGCCGATCTTTCATGGACACTTGCAGCCAGACCCTGCAGCCATCGCGGCGCTGAAAGCGCGCAAGGTGTTCGCCTTCGCCGGCATCGGTGATCCGGACAAGTTTTTCGCGACCGCAACCGAGGCCGGCATCGCGGTCGCCCGGCGTCAGGCGTTTCCCGATCATCACTGCTTCAGCGCCGAAGAGGCCGCCGAACTGATCATGCGCGCTGAGCACGACGGCCTTGCGCTGCTGACCACCGAGAAAGATCGTGCGCGCATGACGGGCGAACCGCTGCTGGC
>Ga0209638_1000987_pt1 | contig 18592 bp, 16 predicted proteins | sample BarGraNGADG00211_FD_184490 | JGI IMG/M metagenome (GOLD analysis project Ga0209638, IMG submission 184490) | Arctic peat soil microbial communities from Barrow, Alaska - Barrow Graham LP Ref core NGADG0002-211 (SPAdes) (version 2) | ecosystem: Environmental > Terrestrial > Soil > Wetlands > Peat...
ACTAAAACAGATCCCGGATCTGCTTACGGCGCAGCCGGTTCAATTGTTTTAATTCTTCTGTGGGTTAGTTATTCTTCCATGATTTTTTTCTATGGCGCTGAATTTACCCGTGCCACTGCTGATCATTTAACAGGAGACGTTCCCGCGACAGAGGTTGCTGTAAATATTAAAGCCTGAATTCAGGCCGGTCAGGATCAGGTAACCTGATATTATATGTGAATAATGTAAAATAATAATAAAGTTGTGTAACGTTTTCCTTTTTCAGGAAACTGATCTTTGTATAATAATATTCACTTTATACTACCATGATGAAAAAAACATTTCGATTCCCAGTATTCTTATTCCTGATTATTAGTTTGATATTTGCATCATGCGGACCGGGTAAAAAGCTTTTAAGTTCGCGAGCCAGAGTTGATAAACTGCAAAGAGACAGCACTTATATACAAAGTCAACTGAACGATTGTAATGAGAAGGTAAAAAATCTTAATCTGACTAAAGCATCATTGCAGAATGAATACACCTCATTGCAAAATGAATATACTACAGTTAAAAATGATTCAAAAATTAATTCTGCCGAATCAAAAATGACTATTGCCGATCAGGCGAAACGGTTAAAAACCCTTCAGGATATGATTCAATCACAAAAGGATGTAATGACCAAACTAAAAAATTCAATAGCCGATGCACTGATGAAATATAAGAGCGATGAGTTATATGTTTATAATAAAGACGGAAACGTTTATGTTGCTCTCGAAGAAAAGCTTCTGTTCAAATCGGGCAGTGATGTGGTTGATCCTAAAGGAAAAGAAGCGCTCAAATCTCTTGCCGTGGTTCTGAACAATACCAAAGACATTAATGTGATGATTGAGGGCCATACGGATAACATCCCCATTAAAACCTCTATGTTTAAAGACAACTGGGATCTCAGTGCCGCACGTGCAACTTCTATTGTACGTATTTTGACTTTAGACAACGGTTTTGATCCAATCCGTATCACTGCTTCAGGCAAAGGCCAGTTTCACCCCGTAAAATCAAATGAAACAGATGAAGGTCGTTCCGGCAACCGCAGAACTGAAATCATCCTGTCTCCTGACCTGAACGAAATATTTAAGCTATTATATCAGTAGATTGAAAGATGTCCACATGACACCCTTCTCCGCAAAGACAGTTGCAGTTATAGTAGCTCACCCCGATGATGAAACATTATGGGCCGGAGGGACAATACTGAGACACCCGGCCTGGAAATGGTTTATTGTCTGTCTTTGCAGGGGAAAAGATAAAGATCGCTCCTTTAGGTTTAACAATGCATTAAAAATTCTTAAATCTGAAGGGATTATGGGCGACCTCGATGATGGCCCTGAACAAAAGCCATTAATGGGAAATGAGGTTGAAAAGACTATCCTAAACTTATTACCTGCAAAACATTTCGACCTGATAATTTCTCATAATCCAACCGGAGAATACACCCGACACCTCAGGCATGAGGAAACAGGTAAAGCAGTAATTAAACTCTGGAGTACGGGTAGAATTTCAACAAACGAATTATGGAACTTCGCTTATACTGACGATAACAAAAAACACTATCCGGTTGCTGTGGAAAATGCCAGTGTCTACCGGTCACTTTCGAAACGGATATGGCTTCGAAAATATAGTATAATTACTGAAACGTATGGATTTGAAAAAAGTGGTTTTGAAGCAGAAACCACACCAAGATCTGAATCATTCTGGCAATTTACTGATCCCCGTGATGCTAAAAGATGGCTTAATAAATTTGAAAATGAGCCGATATGAAAATTTGAAAATTATTTTATCATGAAAGTATTATTATTATATGACTACCCTGCTTCCCCCGGGGGGCTTGCAACCCAGGGAGATCTGCTATACAGGGGCCTCACTAAAATGGGAATTGATGCCCATGCAGTTAATCTCGAATCACCCCAGGAAAAGGAATGGTACTACCGCTGGTTTGAGCCGGATATTGTTGTTGGTGTCGGTTATTGGGGGCATACACCGCATCTGGTACTTCATCCGCAACGATATGGAGTTCAGCCTGTCCCCTGGCTGGTTGCCGATGGTTATATTGCAAACTACCAGGAGGTGCTGAATGCTCTTCCACTTATCATGGTAACATCGAATTGGGTAAAGGAAATGTATGTTCGCGACGGGATAAATAGTGATATAATTGAGGTGCTGCCGGTTGGCTGCGATACAGATGCTTTTACCCCTTGTAATAAAGACGACCCGAAAATTCTGGCCGTACGCGAAGCGCTGGGGGTTTCACCGGATCAGATAATGATTCTTACTGTCGGAGGCGATGCTGCATCAAAAGGTGCACAGGAGGTAATGCAGGCCCTTGCCATCATTGATACAAAAGCGCCCGATTGGAAATATGTCTGCAAAGTATGGCCCCAGCCACGGACCAAACTTCAAAACCTGACTGATCTGGAACTGGCGACACATTTAGGCATCGAAAAAAATGTTACCTATGCAACAAACATCATTTCACGTAATTTCATGCCCTACCTGATAGGCGCCTGCGATATATACGCTGCACCTTCGCGACTTGAAGGTTTTGGTATGCCTCAGGTGGAAGCAGGCGCTTGTGGAAAACCGGTTATAGGTATTAAAGCCATGGGAATGCTCGATACACTTGTACATGGAGAAACGGCATTCTTGGCAAATATAGCACAGAAAATTATTGTGAACGAAGTGATTCTTGGTGACGAATCAGGCTTTGAAGACAACCACAGGGTTGCATTTAAAGATCCACGGACAGTGGACTATCGTGCAAGTGTTCATGATATTGCCAACTATTTAATGGATCTTATGACTGATGCGACATTGCGTGAAAAAATGGGCAAAGCCGCAAGGAAACGTGTAGTTGAGTATTTTGACTACCGTGTTGTTGCAAAACGGTTTGTTCAGATTATAACCGAGAAATTGGGAATAACATAATTTGAAAATGAGAAGTGCGAATTATTAATTGATTTACAATTTTCAAATTAAACCTATGGAAACTAAAAACTGGCAAGAGATAGAAGAGGCAAGGAAGGCAGCGATTGAAGTACTGCTTTTTAATGCACACGGACCATTTCGTGGCCTGCCCCGCACTGCCGGCTGGGGATATCCGGAACCGTATACAAGAGACTTGATGTTTTCAATTTTGGGAATAGCGGCATCAGAGAACAAAAAGCTGCTGGAGAGCATCCGGAAGGTTTTGGAGACTCTGGCAATAAACCAGACAATGCATGGTCATATACCTTCCCTGGTACACGACAAAGAGGACCGGGGATCAAGCGATACCACTCCTTTGTTTTTGTTCGGGGTTGGCATTTTCAGAAAGGTATCCGGTGAACCTGATTTTCTTAATGATGCAGTTGAGAAAGCCCTGACCTGGATGGAGTATCAAAGTCCATCTGACAGGAATCTGGTTGCCCAGCAGCCAACCAGCGATTGGAGGGATGAACAATGGGTAACAGGATATGGGCTATTTGTTAACACGCTTGTTTATAGCTATCTCCGGCTTCTGGGCAAGAACGAAAAAGCCGACAGAGTGCACAGCGAGATGAGCCGGTTCACGATTACCTGTGGAACGATGCATCATCATGTCCACGAAGGTCTTGTCGTAAAACATAAACCCTACTATGCTTTCTGGTCATATAAAATTCATAGCAGCGAACGTTTTGATCTTCTGGGAAACAGCCTTGCTATTCTTTCCGGAATCGCTTCTCCCACAAGAGCTGAAGAAATGATTTCATGGATCGAAGAGGAATGTGAAGGAATGGAAAAAAGAGGTGACCTGGCAGTCGATCTTCCACCTAACTTCTTTCCTTATATTAAGCCTGAAGATCCTGACTGGCTTCCAAGATATGCAATTTATAATAACCCTGGAGAATATCATAACGGAGGTATATGGCCTTTTGTATGCGGGTTTTATGTGGCAGCTCTGGTCGCGGCTAAAAAGTATTCACTTGCCAGGGAAAAACTGGTGGCGCTTACTCATCTGATTAAGATTTCCAGTACCGCAGAAGTCAATTTTGGATTTAATGAGTGGATAAAAGCTCAGGACGGCAAACCTATGGGACAGGATTGGCAAACATGGAGCGCTGCGCTTTATCTGTATGCAGCAAAATGTGTTGAAGAAAAGCGAACACCTTTTTTTGACGAGATGCGCATTTATCCAACTTAAGCCAGACAAGACAAATAATTTATCTGATTAAAACCAAGTATATGACAGCAATTGAATTTTGTGATCAATTATTAGATCTTGAACCAAGTTTACTGAAATATGCATATCATCTCAGGTTAAGTAATTCTGATGCAAAGGATCTGGTACAGGAAACTTTTCTGAAAATTCTTTCGAGTCGTGAAAAATTTGTTGATAACGGATACTTAAAGGCCTGGACATTCACAATAATGAGAAACACTTTTATTAATAATTACAGACGTAATGTTCTGCAAAAAACCTATTATGATCGCACTTATGAATCATTTTTAATTAATCAGACAATAGCTTCAGGTTCAGATAATCCGGATTCAGCATATTCGGTTATTGAATTAACCCAAAGTATTGAACAATTAAATGTTAAGTTCAGGGTACCTTTTAAAATGTACATTGAGGGATACAAGTATTCAGAAATTTCAGATAAAATTAAGCTTAAGTTAGGAACTGTAAAAAGTAGAATTTTTCTGGCACGAAAACTATTAACGAATCAGCTGAACAGATAGTAGGAAGACCACTTTGATGATCGTTTCCCATGAAATTTTGAAGTGTGAATTATGTAACTCTTTTCGAAAGTTATGTAACACTTACGACAACCAAACCTTTAATTTTGTTATGATTAATGAATCATCCTTATAAATTAAGGGGTTTTTGCTTAATAATAACATTTTGAAAATTTCAGCCGCTTAGCCATGAGATCAAACATTAAAGTTTTAGTATTAATATTTACGCTGGTTATTACTTCTGTAATATTTACAAAAAAGGCGTCAGCTCAGCAACCTTATGTGAGTTTTCAGGTTTTCTATGATCAGTTAAGCCCTTATGGAGAATGGGTAGACTATCCAAGATGGGGCTACGTGTGGATTCCGGATGCCGGACCTGACTTTGTACCATATTCAACACAAGGTTATTGGATCCTGACTGACTATGGATGGACATGGATGTCTGATTATAGCTGGGGATGGGCGCCTTTCCATTATGGCCGTTGGGATTACGATCAATATTATGGCTGGTTCTGGATACCAGATAATGAATGGGGCCCTGCATGGGTCTCCTGGAGAAGAGCTGAGGGTTATTATGGCTGGGCTCCGATGGAACCAGGTATTAGTCTCTCAGTAAGCTTTGGCAGGAGTTATGATAGCCATAACGATCACTGGATATTTGTAAGAGACAGGGATATTGACAGGCCAGACATCAATCGTTATTATGTCAATCGAACGGATCATGACTTGATCATCAGACACTCCTCAGTGATTAATAATACTTATGTTGACAACGGGAGACATACAACATATATCACTGGTCCCGACAGGAAAGATATTCAACAAGTCACCGGGAGACGGGTCTCTCCTGTTGCTATTAAGGAATACAATAAACCAGGACAAGCTATGAGTAATGGACAATTCGGGATATACAGACCGGAGGTCAGGAAAAACAATGATAAGGAACGGAAGTCTGCACCAGCCAGAATAACTAACCTGAAGGATGTAAAACAACCCTCAGAACGGAATGTGACCCGCCAACCAAGGGATCTAAATGTAAAACCTTCACAACCAATAAATACTAATCCTACTCAGAATATCAAAAGAGAAGCGCAACCCAATAATGTTAAGTCACAGAATGCTAATCCTACTCAGAATATCAAAAGAGAAGCACAACCCAATAATGTTAAGTCACAGAATGCTAATCCTACTCAGAATATCAAAAGAGAAGCACAACCCAATAATGTTAAGCCACAGAATGCTAATCCTCCCCAGAATGTCAGAAGAGAAGCACAACCGAATAATGTTAAGCCACAGAATGCCAATCCTCCACAGAATATAAAAACTGAAGCGCAGCCGAATAATGTTAATGCTAATCCTCCTCAGAAATCCAGAGGAAAACAACAATCAAAGACTACAAAGCCATCGAGAAACAGCAAAAAGGAGCAACAAAAAAGCTCTAATACTGTTAAGGATATAAAGGATAATAAATAACATTAATACTACAGAATTTTAACTTATCAAAAATCAGACACCATGAATTCAAATATAATAGGTTATTGGAACAAGAAAAAAGAAAAGCTTAAACAAAGATTTCCAATCATTACTGACGATGATCTGCGATATCGTGAAGGGAAGGAAAAGGAGATGATCGAAATGCTTGGAAATAAGCTTGGAAAATCAAAACAAGAACTGCTTAACATTATTGTAGCAATTTAGCAGGACAAACAATTCTGATGTACTGAATCGTATTAGTACGGATGAAATAAAATATATTTCATGGAAAAAATTCATCCTGTTTATAAAGTAAAAAGTATTGCAAAGAAGCATTCCATTAAACTCAGCGAAAAAGTAATAGCAAAACACGTTGAGGCAAAAAATTTTTTAACCGATTTTGCTGATTTTTTATTATTTCTGGCAAGTACATTTAAAGAAACCTTTTCCCGTGATTTTGAATTCAAAGAATTTTTACGTCAGTCTTTCCAAATCGGGTATAAGTCTTTACCGCTGATTTCTGTTACGGGATTTATTATGGGTCTGGTACTTACAATTCAGGCGCGACCTTCACTTGTACATTTCGGTGCAGGTTCTTTACTTCCCGGAATGGTAGCTGTCTCTCTCATCAGGGAAATGGGACCGGTTATCACAGCATTGATATGCGCAGGTAAAATTGGCTCAGGAATGGGTGCGGAACTAGGTTCAATGAAAGTGACTGAACAGATTGACGCTATGGAAGTCTCCTCCACCAATCCAATGAAATTTCTGGTTGTTACCAGAGTATTGGCAGCTACGCTAATGATACCACTATTAATACTATATGCTGATACTCTTGGAATATTTGGAAGCTGGGCAGGAGCAAATATTAAAGGCGATGTGACTTTTGTTTTGTTTTGCTCACAGGCATTCAGCCATCTTGAGTTTATTGATCTTGTACCTGCGGTTATTAAATCGTTCTTTTTTGGTGCGGTGATCGGCTTGGTTGGATGTTATAAAGGATATTGCGCAGGGCGCGGAACAGAAAGTGTGGGCATTGCAGCGAATTCAGCCGTGGTACTATCATCATTGCTGGTAATAATTGTAGACGTGATTGCAGTGCAGATTACCGATTTACTATAAGGTAATTTGAAAATTTGAAAATTTGAAAATTTGAAAATTGATGAATCCTTTCCAATCAGAAGCTAAAACTCAGGCTAAAACAAAAAGCCGTGAACAGGTTATTGAAATAAATAACCTCAGAAAAGGTTTTGGCACACAGGAAGTTTTGAAAAATATATCGTTACAACTTTTTAATGGCGAAAACCTGGCGATACTTGGAAAATCCGGTTCAGGAAAATCCGTCCTGATAAAATGTATTGTTCGTTTATATGATCCCGACAACGGAACTATTAATGTGCTTGGAGAAGATGTAAATGCATTAAACAATAAAGATTTAGAAGAATTGAGAAAAAAAATTGGTTTTCTGTTTCAGAGTGGTGCATTGTACGATTCCATGACTGTAAGACAAAATCTGGAATTTCCATTAAGAAGAATAAAAAAGGATCTTAATCAAAAAGAAAGAGATGAAAAAGTAAAAGAAGTTTTGGAAAATGTTGGTTTATCTGATGCTATTGATAAAATGCCTTCACAGCTATCAGGAGGAATGCGTAAAAGAATCAGTCTGGCACGGACAATAGTTGTTGACCCTAAAATAATTTTGTACGATGAACCTACAACCGGGCTTGATCCGGCAACATCAGATGAAATTAGTTCGCTCATCAATGATGTTCAGAAAAAATACAAAACTTCTTCCCTCATCATAACACATGATATTGAATGTGCGCGCGCTACAGCAAACCGGGTTATTATGTTAAATGATGGTAAGGTTTACCAGGAAGGAGAACTGGGAAGTTTTGAAAAGTCTGATGATCCATTAATCAGATCTTTCTTTAAATAATAATTTAATAAGTCTCAGAATTAATACCATAAAAATATGGAAAGTCACACAACTAAATTCAAAGTACGGTTAGGATTGTTTATTGCAGGCGGACTGATAATTTTTGTAGTCGCTGTTTTTATAATAGGAAGGCAGAAAAATTTATTTGTCCCTGTCTATAATCTTACTACAACTTTTTATAATGTGAGCGGATTACAGGTTGGAAATAATATTCGCTTTTCAGGAATCAATGTTGGCACTATTGATAACATCAAAATAATTAATGATTCCACCGTTAAGGTAGATATGCTGATTCAAAAAAATGTTCAGCAATTTATTAAAGAAGATTGTGAAGCAACCATTGGTTCTGCAGGAATAATCGGTGACCGTATTTTAATTATTACCCAAGGCAGTTCTAATGCTGCTTTAGCAAAGGACGGGCAGCAAATTGCATCAAAAGAACCGATTGAAACGGATGCCATTTTTGCAAGTCTGCAGGTAACAGCAGATAATGCTGCAATTATTTCATTTCAATTGGCAGAGATTATGACTAAAGTGAACAGTGGAAGTGGAACACTCGGGAGACTTTTACAGGATTCGACAATTGCAGAAAACATTAACCAGACTATTGTGAATCTTAAACAGAGCAGCAAAGGGCTTGATGAAAACATGAATGCAGCCAAAGAAAATTTCCTTTTCAGAGGTTATTTTAAAAGGAAAATTAAAGCAGCTGAAAAAGTCAAACTGGATTCTGTGGAAAAAAAGGTAGAGAAGCAAAAAGAAATTGATAAAAAGAAAAAATAATTTTTTTGATAAAGCATTTAAAAATGAGAAACACAAATGTGGTCCAAAAAAACTTTCATACTGTTTTTTATTTCAGTTTTTATAAGTGCTTTTGCATTTGCACAAGAAACGCCTGCCAAAAAGGATTCGACTAAATTTTATAAGGATATTGAATCCTTTTCAAAACGAAACAAGTTTAATGCTTTCATGTACCGGTTAATTTTCAAACCGATTACTATCATATCAAAACCCCTCGTCCAAAAGAAAGTTTATAAAAAACTTATCCAGAAACCATACAGCACATTTCAGGGTAAGATAATCCGGAAAATCAATATTGTTACCCTGGATCCTTTCGGTTACTCAGCCACTGACACTTCGGCGGTATCACAAAATAAATTAACTAAAATAGGGAATGATTTGCATATTAAAACACAGATTGTCACGATCCGAAGTCTGTTGCTCATCCGTGAAAATGAGCCGTTTAATTCATATTATGTAAAAGAATCGGAGCGCTTAATCCGTAATCAGAAATTTGTGCACGATGTCTCTTTTTATGTTGTTTCAGCCGGAGTAAAAAAGGATTCAGTAGATATTTTTATTCGCGAATTGGACACCTGGAGTATATTTGCTGCAGGATCTATTTCACCTGCAAATATCAATGTTGACATAACAGATAGAAACTTTTTGGGATTCGGTCATGAGTTTCAAAATGTTTTTTCAAGAAATATTTCTAATGGGATAAGTGCATTTAATACAAATTATTTCATTCCAAATATAAAAACCACTTATATTAACTCAAAGTTTCACTTTGGAATTGACGGATATGGAAATATCAGAAAGAGCCTGGCATTTAACCGTCCGTTTTATTCTCCTTATGCAAAATGGGCTGCAGGTGTATCTTTTACTTCTCAGGTTAAAAAAGATTCATTAAAGTTTAATCTGTTATATGGTCCTTTGAATTATAAGCTTAATACCCAGGATTTTTGGGCAGGAAAGGCAATACAGATTTTCACAGGCTCTACAGAAGAGGAACAGGCAACCAACCTGATCTTTACAATAGGTTATCTTCGTGTCAGGTATTATGAAAAACCAACAGACATTAAGGACCCGTTACATATTTATTCCAGCCAGGATTTTTATTTAGCGGGGATAGGAATTTCTACACGCAAATATGTTCAGGATACATATATTTTTAAATATGGTACAATCGAAGATGTCCCAGTCGGAAAGGTTTTTGAACTGACAGGAGGTTATCAGTTAAGAAATAAATCCTGGAGGCCGTATTTTGGGATGCGATTTTCCATTGGGAACTATAATGAATGGGGCTATCTGAGTACGAACATTGAATATGGTAGTTTCTTTCGCGCATCTCACCCTGAACAGGGTGTTGTTAATGCCAGTATAAATTATTTCACGGGATTATTTGAAATCGGTAAATGGAAATTCAGACAATTTGTAAAACCACAGATAACGATTGGTATAAACAGGTTCTCTTACGATAGTCTAACTCTGAATAGTGGTTATGGTATTGAGGGATTTAGCAGCACAGGATTGTCAGGTACCAACCGCCTGTTATTTATGTTGCAAACACAGTCATACGCACCAGGGAATATTCTCGGATTTCATTTTGGTCCATTTCTTGTTTGTTCTGTTGGCATGCTGGGTGATGCATTCTCGGGATTTAAAAACCGGAAACTGTATTCACAGATTGGTTTTGGCGTTTTAATAAAAAATGAAAACCTGGTTTTTAATACATTTCAGATATCCATTTCATTTTATCCTGTCATCCCCGGCAATGGACAGAATATTATTAAAACGAACTCATTCAGCACAACTGATTTTGGTTTCAGAGATTTCGAAATCGGGAAACCGGTACCAGTGTTATATAGATAGCTAAAAGAACATTTGAATCAGTCCGTGTCCCATTCCTTCAATATGTAAATGTTGTAACACTTTTCAGTAATTCTGTAACACTTTCCGCAATTATTCAAATAAACTTTGTAACTGGAAAAATCATTAAACTTTTCCTATACAATATTGTTTAATTTAATAAAAAATAAACAAAATTAAAACCATAAGATTAAACAACTTAAAGAAAAATATTCTTTTAGTTATTTTTACAATGATGATTGTTTTTTCGTTTAATTCATGTGCAACAATTGAAAAATCAGCCTTTTATTTTTATTTAAGACATTTGAACTGCTAGTTATCAGACCACACTTCATCTGTCTGCCTTTATCACTGATAGAAAAAATATTCCTTGCCAAAAATTAAGTTAATTCACGATTAAATCAAAGTAATTATGAAAACAGATAAAGTGAAAAAAGTATTAATAGCCCTGGATTATAATCCAACTGCACAAAAAGTAGCAGAAGTCGGATTTTCATTGGCAAAGGCAATGAATGCCGAAATTATTTTGCTGCATGTAATATCGGATCCGGTGTATTATTCTTCAACAGAATATTCTCCTATAATGGGGTTTAATGGCTTCCTGGAAACAGGTCAGATGCAATTAGATAGTATTGATGGACTTAAACAGGCTGCTTTGCATTTTCTTGATAAATCGAGGCACCATCTGGGTGATAAATCCATCCAGACTCTGGTAAAAGAAGGAGATTTTGCTGAATCAATACTGAAGGCTGCAAAAGAGTACCATGCAGATATTATTATATTAGGCTCCCACAGCCGGAAATGGTTGGAAAATATAGTCATGGGAAGTGTCACCGAGAAAGTTTTACGCCATACAACAATACCCCTATTCATTATACCGACTAAAAAACAGAATTAGCTTGAACTTAACCATTGCACTCGAAAAGCATAGAGGACTAACAGCGAGTCAGGCAAAAGAAAAGTTACGAACCGAAGGATATAACAACCTTCCGTCTTCCAAACCTAAAAACTTTTTTTCCATTGCACTTGGTGTTGTAAAAGAACCAATGTTTATACTTTTGGTCGCTTGCGGCACTCTGTATTTGGTTTTGGGTGATTTACGGGAAGGTTTGATGCTTCTGGGTTTTGTGTTCGTAATAATGGGTATCGAATTCTTTCAGGAAAAGAAGACTGAAAAAGCCCTCGATGCTTTAAAGGATATGGCAAGTCCAAGGGCACTGGTAATAAGGGATGGGGTAGAAACGAGAATTGCCGGTATTGAAGTGGTAACCGATGACATTATTATACTGCAGGAGGGAGACAGGGTTCCGGCCGATGCTACCGTGTTGCATTCAGTTAGTTTACAGGCTGATGAATCCTTACTTACAGGTGAATCGGCAGCCGTCAGAAAAAACGATTGGGATGGTACTGAAAAGAACATTCAGCCCGGGGGCGATGATTTGCCCTTTGTCTATTCCGGCTCAATGATTGTTCAGGGAAACGGTATTGCAATGGTAACCGGCACCGGAATTAATACCGAAATCGGAAAAATTGGCAAAGCCCTGGAGGGTGTAAAAGAAGAACCCACAAGACTAAAACAGGAAATGGGATCGCTGGTGAAAACGCTTACGATTGTCGCAGTAGTCCTTTGTATACTGGTAATCGTTGGCTATACATTCACCCGTGGAAGTCTGATCAATGGATTCCTTGCAGGAATTACACTTGCAATGGCCATATTACCTGAAGAATTTCCGGTAATCCTCACCGTTTTTATGGCCGTTGGGGCCTGGCGGATATCAAAAAAAAGAGTTTTAACACGAAAACCATCGGCAATAGAAACGCTTGGTACGGCAACAGTGTTATGTACCGACAAAACCGGAACGCTTACCGAAAATAAAATGACAGTTACAAGTCTTTATAATGGGAATAATTTTCTGATTGTTACAAAGACTGAAAAATTCAATTCAGAATTTCATGAAATAATTGAGTACGGTATTCTCTCCAGTCAAACCAATCCTTTTGATCCAATGGAAAAGGCAATCATCAGTATAGGAGATTTGTTTCTGAAGGGGACTGAACATATCCATAAGAATTGGGAAATGGTCAGAGAATACCCACTCTCCAAACAATTGCTTGCCATGTCACGCGTTTTTTCTTTTAAAGGAACCCGGGAAAAAATTATTGCTACAAAAGGAGCTCCGGAAGCCATATTTGACTTGTGTCACCTTGATGAAAAAAGCAGAACCAGGCTGTCGCTCGCTGTTGAAAAATTAGCAACCGACGGGTTAAGAGTTATTGGCGTGGCAAAAGCTAAGATCAATGAAGAAGGGTTGCCAGAAATTCAGCACGATTTTACATTTGATTTTATTGGCTTAATAGGACTGTCCGATCCAATTCGCGATAATGTTAAACAATCTGTTAACGAATGCTATAAAGCCGGAATCAGGGTAATAATGATTACCGGAGATTACCCGGTAACAGCAAAACATATAGCCATAGAAATAGGTCTTGAAAATCCCGAAAGGTGCATTACAGGAAAAGAATTACAGCTAATGACAGAGGATGAATTGTCCGAAAAAATTAAAGGAATCAATGTTTTTGCGCGGGTGGTCCCGGAACAAAAGCTTAAAATCGTAAATGCCTTGAAAAGGAATAAAGAGATTGTTGCAATGACAGGAGATGGGATCAATGATGCCCCTGCACTTAAATCGGCCAATATTGGAATTGCCATGGGGGAAAAGGGAACTGACGTTGCAAGGGAAGCTTCATCCCTTGTACTAATGGATGATAATTTTTCATCAATTGTAGGAGCCATAAAAATGGGAAGACGAATATTTGATAACCTGCAAAAAGCATTTGGATATACTTTTGCAATTCATGTACCCATAGCGGGATTATCGTTAATTCCTATATTACTTGGTAATTTCCCTCTGATTTTATGGCCCGTCCATATTGTTTTCCTCGAATTAATTATTGACCCGGCATGTTCCATTATATTTGAAGCTGAAAAAGAAGAGTTAAACATAATGAACCGACCACCTAAAGGTATAGATGAACGCTTTTTTGGAGGGGGAAAAATCTTATTCAGTTGTATGCAGGGATTAGGGATCCTTATAATTACTCTTTCCGTTTATCTTGTTGGTTTACACCTGGGATATGAAGCTGATGAAGTTCGGGCAATGTCATTCATTACCCTGATTGTTTCTAATATTGCTGTTATATTAACGAACAGGTCATGGACCAACAATATATTTAAGATTATTGCCACACCCAATAAAGCTGTATTATGGGTAACCGGAGGTGCAGTTTTCTTTATGGTAATGATTTTGAATATCCCGTTTTTTCTAAATCTTTTTCAGTTTCACAGACTCTCTCTGATCAATATCATCATCTGTAGTTCTGCCGGATTAACAACCATAATCTGGTTCGAAATATATAAGATGATTAAACTGAGAAAACATGTATCGCTTTAAAATAATGCTGATAAACAGGTTTCAACCTGATGGCTACTATTTTTAGAGTTACCTCAGTGACAAATGGAGCGTGTCCTGCATTTCCCAAACAAGTGATTTCTTATTAACAGACTTTCGTTCCAGTTTAAATTTTTTTCTTGGCGCTTCATTATTTAATTCATTCATCTTCTGGTATGCCTTAAGTAAAAATTCCGGAAATTCTCCTTTGTACTCTATTTTGTAGAATGAAAAACCGTTGTACGGAATAACATTTTCACCTTTTAAAATTTTCACCTGTTTATCCACTCCCCTATTCTTAAAATAGAAAATAAATGCGTTTTCTCTTGCTTTAATTAACTGATAGAATTTGGTATTGATAAAAGAAGAGTCAATAATACCGGCACATTTCCCCTGTATGGTAAATGTCAGAGTGTCTTTTAAGTGGTTATTTAAATAGGAAACAAACAAAGAATCCTTTACGGACATTTTATCGACCTTTACCGAATCATCGATATTGAATGTTCTGGCATTTTTATTATTTATCGCCAGAAGATACTTTTTCTTTGCTTCAAAAAACAATATATATTCTTTTTCCTTTATTGAATATTGTTGCGGAGAGACAGTAATAGATGCATCAGGATTTTTTAAAAGGAAATCTCCTATTTTTTCAATAAACTTTTCCTGACTTGGTAAAAGAGTGGTTTGCCGGGTCGCCCACTTCAAGGTAATCGATTTTTCAATTTCAGTTTCAACATTTTTAACCTGAAGTCCATAAGGAGTAGTTGGTGGTTTTATAAAAATATTCCCGAGCAGATTGAATATTACATCAGACAGATGAAATTTCGGATTCTTTAGATTACCTGTTATTGGAATTTCGTAATCAATCACATTTCCACGCTCGCGAATAAAAGTCATTATAAGTGGTGCCGGAATCCATTTTGTATCTTTATTTCTTATTCGTTTGGTTACACGTGGGTCAATAATAACCAAATGATTCATACTTTGTATCATTCCTTTTCTCACCTTCCAGATACCATTAAATTCAAGGGTTCCCCTGTCCAAAGGAAAAGAGGTAAATGAAATAATGTAGGGATTAAACATCGAGACAGGTAGTTTTTGAAAATGATAATTCATATCAAAATCAGAGCTGTCCTTAGGGTTAATGCTAACTGCTATTGACACATTTCCAAAAGGTTTAATAGGTGATTGTAAAGAAACAGTTACCCTACGGTGACCTTTCTCAATAGAATCGGCAATAACATTTAAAGGATATAATTCCATAGCGAATTTTTCACTTAGAGAAAAGTCATTGTATTCAATTTCTCCCCGGAGGATCCTAAGCCGGTTAATTTTATAATCGCTTCTAAAAAAATTCTTTGAGAGCTCTTTTATATAATTGGCTATTTCCAGTACAAGGTTAAATCTGGAGGGATCAGATTTGATTACAGTAATGTTTGCTCCATTTTTCCCAAATATGGTTTGAATATTATCAAGATAATCGTAACGCTCATATTTAAAATAAGGATGGCTGAGCAAAATTGAATCGTAAAAATAAATATTTTTCTTCGGGCTCATATCCTTTATAGCTAATACAAGTTTGTCAAAGGAGACATAATCATCTTTAGGATTTTTCCCGAAATGAAAATCATTAATTGCAAGTAACCCACTGGTTGTAACATCTTCCATACTGTTAAGATTACCCTTTGCTTTTATATCGGCATCAATATTAGCCGAGAAACTTCCATAGTTCGTTAAGTCTTTGAGATATTGTTCAATAATATTTAAATCGAATTTATGTGCTAAAAGAGCAACTCTATACTCCTTGCTTTTAATATTGATTGTGAAATCACCTTTTATTTCACCTTTTCCAATGCCATTTAAAAAGGAAAACATGACGTTAACAGTATCAGTATCCCAACGTTTTCCGCTACTTATAATATTTACTTTTTTAATAAAATAGTTTATAGGAATCTGTTGTTCCCGATAATAAAATTCGCCATCATTTATTACGATATTAAGAATACTGAAATGAGCTGGTGCTTTGGTTGTATCGGAATTATCTTTTGAAGAAAAATTATCAATAAGGTCATTAAAATTGAAGTTTTTCTCATTTTGAATTATGGTTCCACGGGGATGGTTTAGTGTTAATTTTCTTATTTCATAGTTTTTGGATAGTAATTTAAGCATGGCAATATTTGCACTGATACCATCAGCCGCAAAGAAGATGCTGTCGCTCTTCAGTTCGTAAATTTTAATGTTGTTTAGTTGAATGGACCCCGTTAAAGGGTTTACGTAAGCCCAATCCATTGTAGTTTGTCGTCCTGTATATTTCCTGACATACTTTGTAATTAAATAAGTTGTAACTGCTGGTAAAATTAAAGTCGTAACCACAACAATGATTATAATGGAGCTGATTATGGTTATAGTAATTTTTTTTGATGGTTTCATTTTAAACAGAACTTAAATAAACTTTACAAAGATCAAAAAGTCTAATAGTGAAAGTATTACACAATTTTGAAAACAAGTTACATGATTTACACATTGAAGGAAACATATCTGGTTGAATTTTGTTAATAAATGTGAATAATGTAATCTTTTACGGAAAATATATAACACAACCAGAAATTAAAAGTTTGATCTTTGTTTCGTGAATATCAACTTTTCAAGTTTTACAATGATTAATCAACAAACTCAGGTAATAGTAAACCTGAAGACCAGGCAACAGTGGAACTGAAGGAAAATTTAATAAGTATATAAGATGAAAACAAAAATTCTAACAACACTATTCGCTTTGATATTAAGCGGTACAATGGTTTTTGCACAAGACACTACAAAAACTATGAAAAAACAGATGGGAAAGTCAAAAATGGAGATGCAAAAGGATTCGGTATATTATACCTGTACCATGCATCCCAATGTTAAACTTGATAAGCCCGGTAAATGTCCACAATGCGGAATGGATCTTGTAAAGACTACTGCCAAAGCCGGCAAACAAGGAAAAAAATCTGATGCACTTTTAAGCTACACTTGCACAATGCATCCCGAAGTAACATCTGGTAAGCCAGGCAAATGCCCTAAATGCGGTATGGATCTGGTAGTAAAGAAATAAAGTTTGGTGCCAGCGGATCATAAGTCCGCGGTACCCGGGAATTTTTGTTTGGTGGCATGTTCCACGGTTAAGTTGCACTAATCTGTTAATCGGTTCTCAAGGAACAACCTGCCACCAAACATAATTTTTTAGAGAATATCAGGATAATCATATTCAAACCCAGTGCATGAACAGTTTCAGCATAACAGTAAATAATCATATTGTAAGTTACACCGATAACAGTAAGTATGGCGCTCCTGTTATCATTTTCATTCACGGCTTTCCTTTTAATAAGTCTATGTGGAATTTGCAGGTAGAATCCCTTCTGGATTATTACCGTGTAATTACTTATGACATTCGCGGTTTTGGTAATTCTGATACCGGGAATGAGGATTTCACTATTGAGCTTTTTGTCAAAGACCTTGTCTCCCTCATGGATGCATTGAAGATTGATAAAACATTCCTTTGTGGCTTATCCATGGGTGGATACATTGCTTTAAATGCTATTGAAAACTATGCAGGACGTTTTAATGCTCTTATATTGACCGATACCCATTGTATAGCAGATACTCCTGAAGCAAAAGAAAAACGGATGAAAACAATTGAAAACATCAGAAAATACGGAGTTGAAAAATATGCCGATGAGAGTATAAAATTATTTTTCGCACCTGATTCTATTGCTGAAAGAGTAGAAGAAATTGCTTCAGTAAGGGAGATGATAGTGAAAACTTCTGAAAAATCGCTCTGTAATACACTTCGTGCCTTATCTCTACGTAAAGAAACCTGCAGCAAACTGAAGGATATAAATGTCCCGGTGCTTATTATGGTAGGGAAAGAAGATAAAATAACACCTCCTGCAGCAGCACAATTGATGCATGAAAAAATTAATGATTCTTCACTGAAAATTATAGAGCGTGCTGGTCATTTATCCAACCTGGAGAATCCTGAGGAATTCAACGACCAACTTAAGAAGTTTGTTGCATCGGTTGACGTGATACGGACCTGAGAGGCACTCTGGAAAATACGTGAATAATGTAACTCTTTCTAATAGTTATGTAATGCTTGAAGGATGTAAGCTGACTACTTTTGATATTAAACTAATAAATAAATATTATGCCATTATTAACTATTCTAATTGTATTAATTGTTGCAGGTATTCTTCTCTGGCTTGTCAATAATTATATCCCGATGGATCACAAAATCAAAAACATTTTCAACGTCGTTGTTGTGATTGTTGTAATTGTTTGGCTCCTCAAGGTATTCGGGATTTTCAGTTTCCTCAAG
>Ga0209638_1000991_pt1 | contig 18531 bp, 16 predicted proteins | sample BarGraNGADG00211_FD_184490 | JGI IMG/M metagenome (GOLD analysis project Ga0209638, IMG submission 184490) | Arctic peat soil microbial communities from Barrow, Alaska - Barrow Graham LP Ref core NGADG0002-211 (SPAdes) (version 2) | ecosystem: Environmental > Terrestrial > Soil > Wetlands > Peat...
GCTGACCGAATACGGAAGTTCACCAGGCGACATCGATTTGATTAAGTTCTTGAGGGAACGGGCATAAAAAAGAGGGGCTGTCTAAAAGAAAATTTTTTAGATAGCCCCTGCTCTGCGTACTAATTACATTTTAAGAACCAGAACGATCCAATCGCCGCTTTGTTTCTGTTCCACAAAAACCAGGCCTTTGGCCTCAGCAGCAGCCCGTACAGATGGACCTTGCTCGGCGAGTATACCGGATAGGGCAATCATACCGCCAGGAGCTACCAGGTCAGCCAGGCCGGCGGCGAACAGGCGAATGATGGTTGGCGCCAGGATGTTTACCAGAACCAGCGAGGCCGTACTCAGGCTGAACTGGCCCAGACGAACCTCGTCGACCGAGCCAAGACCCACTTCAAGGCGGTCTTCAACCTCATTGGCGGCTCCGTTCTCTCTGGTCGAGCGAATGGAGGCGCTGTCGATATCCACCCCCAGGGCTTTTTGAGCGCCCATCTTTAGGGCAGCAATCGATAATATGCCCGAACCGCAGCCTACGTCAATCACAGTTTGGCCGGGTTGGACGTATTTCTCCACGATTTCGAGGCAGAGCTGTGTGCTGGGATGGGTGCCGGTGCCAAAGGCCATGCTGGGATCAATCCGCACCGCGATGCGGCTGTGATCTTCTTGCTCAATCCAGGCCGGCAAAATGAGCAGCCGCTGGCCAATCGGGATGGGGTGGTAATTTACTTTCCAGGCCGCCATCCAATCCTCATCTTCAATGGTGCGGTAGACTGCTTCTGGCAGGGGCTGGATGCGGCCCAGGTGCCACAGTGCTTCAGAAAGGCGCTGGCGCTTTTCATCCAGGTATTTGTCTACCGGCAGATAGGCATACACTTTGACCGGCCCGAAGGGAGTGCCTTCATCCTCTTCGTCGTTGTAGGCCACTCCGCTTTCATAAACCACACCGTTTGAGGCATAGCGGTCGAGCACCTCGGCCACAGCCTCGGCCAGCTCACCGTTGACGCTCAAGGATACTTCCAGCCAGCGCGCTTCAGCCACCCAGTACCTCTTTTAATTTGTCTACGAAGCTTTTTTCCTGGGGTTTCACTTCACTTCCCAGGGTATGTGCCAACTCTTCAAACAGGGCGCGCTGTTCGCTGGTCAGACGGGTAGGTACTTCAACTTCGATCATCACCAACTGGTCCCCGCGCCCGCTGCCGCGCAGGCGGGGCACGCCCTTGCCCTTTAAGGTAATGACTTTACCTGGTTGGGTGCCAGAAGGGATGGTTAATTTGGATTTCCCGTCCAGGGTAGGCACTTCAACTTCGGCACCGAGAGCAGCCTGAGAGATATTGATGCTCAGGTTGAGCATGATCTTATCCTCGCGGCGGTGGAAGAACTGGTGCGGTTTGACCGATAATTCCATAAACAGGTTGCCGTTCGGGCCGCCGTTTTCACCCGGCTGGCCTTCGCCTGCCAGGCGGATCTGGGTCCCGTTATCAACGCCGGCTGGAATGGAAACGACTTTGCGGACGGTTTTCCGTTCCTGGCCGCGGCCGCGGCAGGTATGACACGGGCTCGAAACGACTTCACCGCTGCCGTTGCAGGTGGGGCAGGTGGTCACCTGGACCATCGAGCCGAGGAAGGTCTGGCGCACCTGGCGCACTTCACCGCGACCGCCACAAGTGGTGCAGCGGGTTGGGGTTGTGCCTGGCTCGGCGCCTGAGCCGCGGCAGGTGGTACAAATTTCGTCTCGGGTGATCTCAATCTCTTTATCCACACCAAAAACGGCTTCTTCGAAGGAAAGCTGGATGGCGTAGGACAGGTCTGCCCCACGTCGAGGAGCATTGCGCCGGCGAGAGCGGCCGCTGCCGCTGCCAAAACCTCCAAAGCCGAACAATTCCTCGAAAAGGTCCGAAAAGTCAACTGTGGTGAAGTCTGGCATCCCGCCCATGCCGCGTAACCCTTCGGCTCCGTAGCGGTCGTAGGCGGCGCGCTTCTCAGGATCGGAAAGCACCGCGTAAGCCTCATTCATCTCCTTAAACTTATCTTCCGCATCCGGTTCCTTGTTAATGTCGGGGTGATATTTGCGCGCCAGGTTGCGGAAAGCTGCTTTCAGCTCTTCCGGAGTTGCGCTGCGCCCAACACCCAGGGTTTCGTAATAATCGCGAGATGCCATTTATACCTCGTATTTTAATAATGTATACCACAGAGCCACACCCCGATTTTTTCGGGGTGTGGTGTGTGTGGCAATTCTACTACCAGTAAAGCCTAAAACCAATTTTTGACATTACCCGGCGCTGTGGAACTCACCGTCGACCACATCTTCGCCGCTGGGGCCGTTGGAAGGGCCGCCGGGCTGGGCCTGGCCGGTTGGGCCACCTGGATCAGTGGGGCCGTCGGTTGTTGGACCGCCGGGCTGGGTGTAAGCTGCAGCGCCGACTTTCTGAAGAACCTGGCCGAGGTCATCGGCAGCCTTGCGGATGACATCCGCATCATCCTTGTTCATCAGGTCTTTCACTTCCTTGACCTTAGTTTCTACCTGGCTCTTCAGATCAGCCGGTACCTTATCACCCAGTTCGCGCAAGGTTTTTTCGGCAGTGTAAGCGGTGGTGTCGGCGTAGTTACGGGCTTCGATTAGCTCTTTGCGCTTCTTATCTTCGTCAGCGTGGGCTTCGGCCTCGTGGCGCATACGCTCCACTTCGCTTTCGCTCAGGCCGGAAGAAGCCGTGATGGTGATGTGCTGGCTGCGGCTGGTGGCCTTGTCTTGAGCTGTCACTTTGAGGATACCGTTGGCGTCAATATCGAAGGTTACTTCGATCTGCGGCAAGCCGCGCGGGGCCGGCGGGATGCCATCCAGGATAAATTTACCCAGAGATTTGTTGTCTGAGGCCATGGGGCGCTCACCCTGCAAGACGTGGATTTCAACCTGGGTCTGGCTGTCGCTGGCGGTCGAGAAGATCTGGCTCTTGCGGACGGGGATGCTGGTGTTCCGTTCGATCAGCGGGGTTGCCACGCCGCCGAAAGTCTCTACAGACAGGGACAGCGGGGTGACATCGATCAGCAGGATGTCTTTAAACTGCCCGCCCAGCACGCCGGCCTGGATGGCAGCGCCGATGGCTACCACTTCGTCGGGATTGACACCCTTATGCGGCTCTTTGCCGAACAGGCGGCGAACAGCTTCTTGAACAGCAGGCATACGCGTCATACCGCCAACCAACACTACCTCATTGACGTCTTGCGCCTTCAGGTTCGCGTCGGTCAGGGCCTTGCGCATGGGATCGAGGGTGCGTTCGATCAGGTCGCCGGTGAGCTGTTCCAGCTTGGAGCGGGTCAGGTTGGTGATCAGGTGCTTGGGACCGGTTGCGTCAGCCGTCAGATAGGGCAGGTTGATCTCAGTCTGCATCAGGGTTGAAAGCTCAATCTTGGCCTTTTCGGAGGCTTCCTTGAGGCGCTGCAGGGCCTGGCGGTCGGAGTGCAGGTCAATGTTGTTCTGCTTCTTAAACTCATCGATCAGATAATCCATCACGCGCTGGTCGAAGTCATCTCCGCCCAGGAAGGTATCGCCGGAGGTCGAACGCACCTGGAAAACGCCTTCGCCGACATCAAGGATCGAAATATCAAAGGTGCCGCCGCCGAGGTCGTAGACGGCGATCACTTCGTTCTTTTTCTTATCCAGGCCGTAAGCCAGGGAGGAGGCGGTAGGCTCATTGATGATGCGCTTGACTTCCAAACCGGCAATCTTTCCGGCGTCTTTGGTGGCGTTGCGCTGGGCATCGTTGAAATAGGCTGGGACGGTGATGACGGCTTCGGTGACCGGCTCACCCAGAAAAGCTTCGGCATCGGTCTTGAGCTTGGCAAGGATCATGGCTGAAACTTCAGGCGGAGAGTACTCTTTGCCGTCCAAAATCACCCGCATATCGCCATTGGGAGCCTTGCTGACCTTGTAAGGAACCCGGCTGAGGGTGCGCTGCACTTCGGGGTCGTCAAACTTGCGACCCATAAAGCGCTTAATGGAAAACACGGTGTTTTCCGAATTGACGATAGACTGATTGCGCGCTACCCGACCAACCAGCCGTTCGTGGTTTTTGTTGACGGCTACTACGGAAGGGCACAGGCGCTCTCCCTCTGAGGTAGGAATGACGACCGGCTCACCGCCCATCATTACTGCTGCAACAGAGTTTGTGGTTCCTAGATCAATGCCGATAATTTTTCCCATGATTCAATTCTCCTATTTGGCAACTCTTACCAGCGCCGGGCGTAGAACCCGGTCACCGATTTTATAACCTTGTTGGATGACTTCAATAATTTGCCCACTTTGGTGATTGGGGCTTTCTTCATGAGTGAGTGCTTCGTGCTGGGTGGGATCAAAAAATTGGGTCTCAGCCGGGATGCGATCGACCCCTTCGTTATCAAGAATAGTTTGGAGCTTGCGCTCAATCAATTCAACACCTGCCGACCAGACGGCGCCTTCACCTTCGGTGGGGCGATTCTTCAAGGCCCGCTCGATATCATCCAGGATCACCAGGTATTTCTGAATCACCTGGCCGGTAATATCGAGGGTAGACTGGGTCTGTTCCCGCTCGATGCGGCGCCTGAAATTTTGGAATTCGGCCCGCTCACGCTGCCAGCCTTCCAGGTAATCTTTGCATTCTTGCTGGTTTTTTTCTTTATCGGCCTGCAGGGCGGAATATTCTTCCATGGTCAAGGCGATCATGGGAACCTGGGGCAGCGGCTCGGATTTATTCTCAGCCGATTCCTGCGGAGCCGGTTGGCCGTTCTCGGGGGGAATTTGTTCGGGCTGATGTTCGTTATTGTTTTCTGGTTTCTTATGTTTGTGATCTGTCATATACACCTTATCAATTTCTTACCTTGTCAGGGCTCTAACACGGACTTGTGACACTTGCGGTCCCACTCCGCTGCGCTTCGGGGACTATTGCAACAGACGGTGACCATAAGGTCTATTTTGATTTTAATTTCAATCACCCAATGTATCTGAAACGAGGTCACTGAGCAGTCCGGACATAAAACGCACGGTTGAAATAGTGCGGCCGTACGACATACGCATCGGCCCCAGCACACCCAGGGTACCCGTGATCAAACCTGGGGTACCGTAGCGCGCCAGCACCACCGAGAAGGGGCGCAGCTCGCTCCAGGTGCCTTCGCCGCCAATCAATACCTGCACACCTCCCTGGCTGCTGGTTTCCAGGGAGCGGGTCACCAGGTCGTTCAGCACAGAGCGTTCTTCTAAAACGTGAACGGCCCGGCGGGCTTCTTCCGAACCGGTGAATTCTGGTTGGGCCAGCACGTTCGCCAGACCATCCAGGTAGACTTCCCCGGCTACGGCGGCGCTGGTCTCGCCTATTTCATCCAGGATCCAATCCAGCACTTCCAGTTCAAGCCCGTCCAGGGTACCCCGTGCGGCCCGGATGGCATTGATGTCTTTCCCTTCCAGCAGGGCGGTCAGGCTGTTAGCAGCGGCAGAAAGGTGATCCTGGGCGGTATATTCATTCACCGTAAGGATGCGTTGGTGGATCTCACCCCCGACCATGACCAGCACCATCAGCACCTGGCGGCCGCGGGTTCCGATTAACTCAAGGTGCTTAAAGCGAGCCTGCTCGGGGTGTGGGGCTGTAACCAGGCTGGCGGCGCGCGATTGGTTGGCAAGTACGGATGCGGTGAGGCGCATCCATTGGTCCACATCGTTGCGCATCTGATAGAACTGGTGGGAAATGGTGCGGCGGGTGGCTTCAGGCAGCTCGGTTTCTTGCAGCAGGCGCCCGACAAAGTAGCGGTAGCCTTCCTCAGAAGGGACGCGCCCGGCAGAGGTGTGCGGCTGGCGCAGATACCCCATATCGGTCAGGGCGCCCAGTTCATTGCGGACCGTGGCGGAGCTCATGTCCAGGTAAAAACGTTCCACCAGGCGCTGCGAGCCGACCGGCATGGCTGTCCGGATGTGCTCGTGCACCACCAGGGTAAGGATGAATTTCTGTCTCTCAGTCAATTCTTGCATCTTTTATTGTGCCTTAGCCTTGCAAAGAATGTGCCAGAGCAAGGCGGCTTTTGCTATTTTAGCACTCGAACCTTGAGAGTGCTAAATCAACGAGAATCATGATAACATGAGTGAAGATGATAGTCAAGACGACCGGGCCAATGCTAATAAAACTCTGATATTCTTTTTAAACAGGCGAGGCGCTGATATCCAGTGCCTCGCCTGTTTAAATAACGAGGAGAAGTTACCAGAATAACCTTTAATTGGCCGGACCAGGGGGAGGATTGGTCGACAGCACCAGCGGCTGGCGAGGCGGTTTGGAGAAATCGAAGTCCGCCAGCAGGTTGCCCAATTGCGGAGCGTTCTCACGCACGTCCGGGCGCGAATCCGGCCTCCCGTCGGTCTTTGGGTCAATCCGCTGGCTGTTCAGGAAATCATCCCATGTTTTAAGTGCTCCGGTTTATGACTATATCTTGCTGACGGTAACAAATACGGTTGGCTGGCGGTGGGTTTCGCTGCGCAGGTAATTCTTTACGGCCACTTCGACGTCTTTTTGCAGACTGCCGTTGGCGGTCTCGACTACTTCGCTGATTCGCCGGCGAGCCCCTGCCAGCGAATCGGCGCTGTTATTGGCCACCATGAAGCCGCGGGTAAAGATTGCTGGCTCGTCAAGCAGTTTTCCGGTTTTCTTATCCAGCACCAGATGCACCATCACAATGCCGTCTTGGGAGAGCGATTCGCGCTCGCGCATCACTTCCAGGCCAACATCGCCCACGCTCGAGCCGTCCACAAACACATGGCTGGTTGGCACCATCCCCGCCAGGCGCATGACGCCATTTTCGAATTCGATCACCTGGCCGTTTTGTACAACGGCGATGTTTTCTGGCGGGACGCCGAGTTCTATGCCGAGTGAGGCATGCCTTTTAAGCTGGCGGATTTCTCCGTGGATAGGAATGAAATATTTAGGCCGCACCAGGTTGAGCATGAGCTTCATTTCTTCCTGGCTGGCGTGGCCTGAAACGTGGACCGGAGCGATGGCTTCGTAAAGCACATCAGCACCGCGCTCGAACAGGCGGTTGATTGTACGGTAGACAGTTTCTTCATTGCCCGGGATGGGGTGCGAAGAAAGCACCACTGTGTCACCAGCTTTGATGTCAAACAGGTGATAGGTGCCGGTCGAAAGGCGGCCCATGATGGAAGTGGGTTCACCCTGCGACCCGGTACACATAATGGCTACATCTTTATCCTTCATTCCCAGGGCCTGTTCTATGCTGATGATCAGGTTTTCAGGAAAATCCAGGTAGCCCAGCTTACGGGCCATCTTGGCGTTTTCCAACATGCTGGGGCCAGCGAGGGCCAGCTTGCGGCTGTGATGGGCGGCGGCATTGGCTACCTGCTGGATACGCGAGATGAGCGATGCAAAGCTGGCGATAATGATACGGCCGGGCGCTTTTGTGAACAAGCTCTCAAAGGCCGGGTCAAGTACGCGCTCTGAAGGCGTCCAGCCAGCCCGCTCGGCGTTAGTCGAATCGGCCAGTAGTGCCAGAACGCCGCGCTGGCTCATCTCAGCCAGCTTGGCTAAGTCGGTCGGCTTGTTGTCAACCGGGGTGTGGTCGAACTTATAATCACCAGTATGAACCACCAATCCGGCCGGCGTCTGGATTCCCAGGCCGACAGCATCGGGGATGGAATGGCTGACGTGAAAAAACTCGACCCGGAATGGGCCAATTTGCACCACTTCACCTGCCTGCACGGTATGCAGGTCGGCTTTTGCCAGGCGCCCATGGCGGGCAAGCTTGACTTCAATTAAACCGCGGGTCAAGGGGGTGGCATAGATGGGGGCCTGCACGTCATCCAGCAGGTGGTGAATGGCGCCAATGTGATCTTCATGGCCGTGGGTGATGACAATGCCGCATACCCGCTGCCGGTTCTGGCGCAAGTAGGTGATATCGGGGATGATGTAATCGATGCCCAGCATATCATTCTCTGGAAACATCAGGCCGGCATCGATGACCAGAAGCTGGCCGCCAAACTCGTACACCATCATGTTGCGGCCAACTTCTCCCAGGCCGCCGAGGGGGATAATTCGTAATGTATTATCTTTCATTTATTTATATACCTCAAAAAACATCAACTCTTTTCAATAAAGTGGGGTATGGTGTTTTTGGCGCAGCTTCGCGGTACCAAAAACACCACTTCACCTGGACATTGAAAAGATCCAAAAAATCGCATCCTAAAACAAAATGCTCTTTAACGAAACCGCCCCGGTGCAGGTTCCTGCCGGGGCGGAAAAAAGTCGAAATGATTCTTTCTTTTCGATCTAAACGCTTACCAGAGCTGCAAACTCTTGCAGCACAACCTTACTGGTACCATTCTAGCATAGAATATAAGGTTTGTCAAAATTTCAGGCTGCCAACCTTCTACCAAACAACTGCTCGCGGATTTGCAAGACACGGCGGCGGAGGTGATCATCGCGCTCGATCAGGTCTCGCACTTTATCACAGGCATACATGACGGTGGTGTGGTCGCGCCCGCCCAGGGCTTCACCGATTTGGGGCAAGGAAACGTTGGCTTCTTCACGCAGCAGATACATTGCCACCTGGCGAGGCAAGGCTACTTCCTGGGTTCGGTCACGGCTCAGAATCCGCTCGCGGGTGATCCCAAAAGCACTGGCCACGGCATCCAGCACCTGGGTGGGCTGCACAGAACCGCGCTGCGGCAGCAGGTCTGCCAGGGCCACATTGACCAACTGGGAGGTCAGCGGCTGGCCGCTAAGGTCGGCGTAGGCCAGAACACGGGTCAGGGCGCCTTCCAGTTCGCGGATGTTGGACTGGATCTGGCGGGCGATAGTTTCCACAATTTCGTTCGGAACCTGGCGTCCGGCTCGTTCGGCCTTCGAGCGCAAGATAGCCTGGCGAGTTTCCATATCGGGGGGCTGGATGTCGACCGTCAGTCCGCACTCAAAGCGCGAGCGCAGGCGTTCTTCCAGCGTGACTAGGGCCTTGGGAGGGCGGTCCGATGAGATGACCAGTTGTTTATTCTGGCCGTAAAGGGTATTGAAGGTGTGGAAAAATTCTTCCTGGGTGGATTCCTTGCCAGCGATGAACTGGATATCATCGATCAGCAAGACGTCGATACTGCGGTAGCGCTCCCGGAAAGCAGGGGTATTGTGGGTACGAATTGAGTTGATCAGGTCGTTGGTAAATTCTTCCGATGAAACGTACATCACCTGCAGCCCGGCTTGATAGGCGGTGTTGCCAATGGCATGCAGCAGGTGGGTTTTTCCCAGCCCGACTCCGCCGTAAAGATAAAGGGGGTTGTAAGCCCGGGCTGGGTTCTCAGCCACGGCCTGTGATCCGGCGTGGGCAAGGCGGTTATTCGAGCCTACTACAAAATTCTCAAAGGTGTAGCGGGCATTTAAAGTGGGATTAATGAGACGTACAGGAGCAGTGGTCGTCTCTTCTGCCGTGGGGGTAGCGGCTTCTTCTAATTCGTCATCTTGCTGCCAGACTACGAAACGCACTTTCTGAGGTTTATCCATCAGGCCGGAAAGGAGGCGGGTCATGGTAGCAGACAGGCGACTTTCCAGCCAGTCGCGCGCATAAGCGTTGTGTACCCCAACCGTAAACAAGTCATCCTGTTGGTTGATGAGTTCAGTACTTTTTACCCAAGTATCAAAAGCGGCTTTAGACATTTCCATTTGGAGTTGACCAAGGGTTGCTTGCCAGGCTTGTTGTGATTTCATTTTATGATCTGTTCCTCCTGGGTATAGGGTATAATCTCTCCAACCAGTAAAAACGAACAGGGACACAACCCCACTGACAGTTCGCAGTGGGTTAAGAAATAATCTGAATTGTGGAACGATTACATTATTCATTTACGTTACTCATGCCGGCTAAATGCCCCTAGTAACGTGTAACAGCATTCTAACAGAAAATACCCCCGTTCGACAAGACGATTAGCCTACGCTAGCCTAAAAATTTTGTAAATTTTAAGACGTTCAACCTTAACAAATCCTGTGCTAAAAAATGTTTTTAATCTTGTTAAAGAGATTATGTTCTAGGCTATCAATGGGATGGGAGTCGGTTAACACCCCCATATATGGGCACAAAAAGCATCATAATCGGATAATCACCAAATATGGTTTACGCGTCCAAAAAAAATTTGGCGCGAGGCAAGCATTAAAATGAACCGGGGTGTACCGAAACTGGAGTCTCAGCAAATTTAACCTTAGGTGATGTCGCATAGCTATTTTTGATGGGTGGTTATAAGGCTCTCCCCTCGCTTTTTTGGCGAGAATTTTTGAAACAAACATTTTTGTTGCTTGACCTGGACTTCATATTTGACTACAATATTTTCCTATCCCCATTACAGGTGACGAAAGGTATTTGCCCATGACCCGGTACAGGATCATCGCTAACCCTGCCAGCAGACGAGGCGCTGGTGCAAAAATGATTCCAGTGATTGAAGAAAAACTTAAAAATCTGCAATTGGATTTTGACCTGGTGCGCACCGAGCGGCCCTGGCACGCGGCAGACCTGGCTTATCAGGCTGCCCAGGAAGGAGTGGAGGTTGTGGCAGCCGCAGGAGGTGATGGCACAGCCAACGAAGTATTAAACGGCCTGATGCGAGCCCGGCAAAATGGCAGCAGCCGCCCTACTATGGCTGTGTTGCCGATTGGCCGTGGCAATGATTTTTCTTTCAGCATGGGCGTCCCGGCTACATTAGATGCGAGCATTCTGTCGCTGGCACAGGGCTACAGCCGGGTTATCGATGTGGGTTTTGTAAAGGGCGGGGATTACCCACAAGGGCGTTATTTTGGTAATGGAGTCGGGATTGGTTTTGATGCCGTTACGGGCTTTGAAGCCTTAAAAATTTCCCTGTTTACGGGTTTTGTATCTTATCTATTGGCTGCCATACGAACGATTTTTATTATGAAAGCGGCGCTGGTTGAGATACAACTGGATAATGAGCGAATTGTGCAGCCCTGCCTGCTGGTCTCAATTATGAACGGGCGCCGTTTGGGGGGAGGTTTCTGGTCGGCCCCGCAAGGAATGAGTGATGACGGTTTGTTTGATCTATGCATTGCCCGGGAAGTCAGCAAACTACAAATGATGATGCTGATCCCACGATTTTTAAACGGTACCCAGGCTGGTCATCCTGCCATCCACATGACCCGGTCGCTCAAAGTCACAGTAGAGGCATTGAAGGGCACACTGGCAGCCCACGGCGACGGTGAAACGCTGTGCACTGCCTGCCAGCAATTTGACCTGGAAATTTTACCTCGCGAACTGGATTTGATTGTTCAAAAAAAGGGGTAAATATTATGAGCAGAACTGCGACAGTCGTCAATTTTATTCTAAAATGGCTGATCCGCATGGCAGTTCAGGTCGAAGATAGGGAGCTGGCCAACATACCTTCCCAGGGGCCTTTGATTTTGATTGCCAACCACATCAATTTTCTGGAAGTACCCCTCATGTACTCTCATCTCTATCCGCGCCCGCTGACCGGGTGGGCAAAGGTTGAGACCTGGAAAAACCCGTTCTTTGCCTGGCTGTTTAATGTATATAAGGCTATCCCGATCCGGCGGGGAGAAAGCGATTTGGGCGCTTTGAATGCGGCTGAAGAGGCGATGAAGAATGGAATGATCATCGCTATTTCACCGGAAGGGACGCGCAGTTACGTTGGCCAGCTTCAGCAGGGCAAGCCGGGGGTGGTGCTACTGGCACTGCGCCGTAAAGCTCCCATCCAGCCAATGGCGTATTACGGCGGAGAATTGTTCTGGAAAAAGTTTTTACGCCTGCGCCGGACGCATTTCTTCATTAATGTTGGTCATCCATTTACGATTGATACTCACGGTGAGTCCCTGTCGCGCGATGTACGCCAGGAGATCACCGACGAGATCATGTACCAGCTTGCAGCCCTGCTGCCGCCAGATTACCGCGGTTATTACTGCGATCTGAGCCAGGCCAGGGAAACCTACCTGTGCTTTGAGTCAGGCGTGACCAGCAATTTGCTGCGGGCTGCGGAAACAAACCAGATTGTCCGGCCGAAATAAATGGAGTATATTTGAATCATGGCTCAACCCCTTTTGCTTCCCCAGTTGGCGATCAGCGTCAGCGAGATTACCCATTACCTGCGCCAACTATTGGAAAGTGACGAGGTTTTACAGGATGTATGGGTGACGGGGGAAATTTCGAATTTATCCCGGCCAGTCTCGGGGCATGTTTATTTTTCAATGAAGGATGAAGGCGCGGCGTTACGCTGCGTGATCTGGAAGAGCAACGCTTTACGGCTGCGGGTGGCTCTTCAGAACGGCATAGCGGTTGAAGCGCATGGATACATCAGCCTGTACGAACGTGATGGGCAGTACCAGCTTTACATCGATACCCTGCGGCCGGCCGGGGAAGGGTACCTCTACCAGGAATTTTTACGGCTTAAGGCGCGGCTGGAAGCCGAAGGCTTGTTTGCCGCCGAGCGCAAGCGCCCCATTCCAGCGCGCCCGCGGCGCATCGGCATCGTGACCTCGGCAACCGGTGCAGCCCTGCAGGATATGCTTAATACCCTCGGCCGGCGCTATCCGTTGGTGGAGGTGATCCTGGCGCCGGCTGCGGTGCAGGGAACGGAAGCTCCACCCGAACTGGCGGCTGCCATTCGGGCACTGAATAAGCTGGGGGGGGTAGACGTAATCCTGATCGGTCGCGGGGGAGGATCGCTGGAAGACCTGTGGGCTTTCAACGACGAACGGGTGGTGCGGGCAGTTGCCGGCTCGAGTGTGCCGGTGATTGCCGGGATTGGCCATGAGACTGATTTTACCCTGACCGATTTTGCCGCAGACCTGCGTGCTCCAACCCCTACCGGGGCGGCTGTGCAGGCCACGCCGGATATTGCCGACCTGAAACAGGAATTGTTGGCGACCGAATCGCGTCTGGCTGCCGCCTTGCAGGAGATCTTAAGCTATGACCGGTCGGCTCTGGAAAATCTGGACCACAGCTTGCAGCGTGTGTCACCTCTGCTGCGCATCCAGAATGACAGCCAGCGGCTGGACGAGCTGGCGCTGCGCCTGGAGCGCGGGTTGGGCCATGAGATCAGATTGCGGCAGGCGCGCCTGGCCGGAAATGAAGACCGGCTGCGCAGTTTGAACCCGCTGGCAGTGTTAAAACGAGGCTTTGCAGTGGTGCGCCGGCAGGATGGGGCCGTTGTAATCAGTATTGGCCAGGTCCAAATTGGGCAAGACCTCTCCATTCATGTGTCTGATGGCGAAATTGAAACGAAAGTAATTCGTATTTAATCGCTGTTTTGCCTTGAAAAAGGGTAAAACGGAATAAGTGGAGTGCAAAATGAGTGAAGATTTGAAACCAGTCGAGTCACTGTCATACGAGCAGGCGTTGGCAGAAATGGAAACAATTATCCAGCAGATGGAAGGTGAGCCGCTGGCGCTTGAACAATCCCTGGCGCTGTTCGAGCGCGGCCAGGCCCTAGCCAAACACTGCGCCGACCTGCTGGCCCAGGCCGAGCTCAAGGTGCGCCAGCTCACCGGCCAGGAAATTGCCGGTTTGCAAGAGGAAAAACCGTTTTAATATGTGGCAGCAACTGATTCACAATCAAATGCTTATTACTGCACTGGCAGCCTGGTTTCTCTCAGGCTTGCTGAAGTTGCCTATTGAATACATCATTACGAAGAAGTGGAACCTGGGGTTGTTCTTTGCACCGGGGGGAATGCCGAGCGCACATTCGGCGCTCGTTACGGCTACCATGCTCTCCGTGGGACTTTACGACGGCTTTAACACCGCTGCCTTCGTAATCGCTTTCACCCTGATGATGGTGGTACTCTACGACGCGGCCGGCGTGCGACGCCAGGCCGGTTACCACGCCGAGAAAATCAATGCCATCATTAATGCCTTGTTAGCCGGCGATCCGATTTCCGGGGAAGAGCTGAATGAAGTGCTAGGCCACACTCCACGCGAAGTCATTGCCGGGGTTTTCACCGGCGCGCTGATTGCCATTTCGATCTGGTTGTTTTGGCATTAGACGATGCAGTGCTATGCTGCGAGTGGGAATAGACTACGGTTTTTCGTTTAAGGAAACAGGCGCAATTTGTGCCCGCTAGCAGTATATTTAGAAAATAAGCCCTCAACTACTTTGCTTCCAGCCCAGAGCCGCCTCAAACGATTTTAAACCATTGTTCAAGTTTGTCCCCTGCAAGAACCAGAGGTCATCTTCTTCAGCGCTTGGCCCGGCGCAAATTGAAAGGCGCTCACCCGGACGGGTCTCATTGATGTAATTAAGCTGGAGCCAGGCAAACTGGCGGCCAAGGTGTTCTTCCTGGGAGAAGCAGTCGCTGACCCACTCAACGTATCGGGATGCATTGGCGTGGCCCAGCATATCCACGGCACTGTAACTGGCAGCCGCGGTCAGCCGTTCCGGCAGCCCATCCGGTGAGTTGATTTTATTCAAAGGTTCATCCAGGGCGCTCAAGCCGTCATTATCTGGCACACTCTGCCCAAAGGCCTGTAAGACGGACTGCGGGGTCAGCATACGGCGGGTTTTGGGGTTGATCAGCAGCCAGGCAAACGAGGCTGCCGCCAGGGGAAGGCCGTCTGCACTGGTTAACTCAAAGTCGCGCATGAAGAACAGGCGCAGTTGGATGCCTTTTGGCCAGGTTTTTATCACCACCCTTTGCCCGATGGTTGGGAAGGCTGAAAAGCGGACTTTGAACCGTGACAGCACCCACACCATGTCCCTTTCCAGCAAACTGGAATAATCAAAACCCAGGTGAGCGGCATGTTGTGTGGCCGCTTCGATCATGGCCTGGATGAAGCTGGCGGGCTTCCATTTACCCTGGAAGTCGGTTTCATACGTTTTAACGATAGTTTCTGTAAACCAGATTGTTTTGCGGTCCATGTTTTTTTAGGCCTCCACGTTCATGGTGGGGATGATCTCGCCGGACAGGGTGCGGTAACGGCCCAAGGCGGTTATGGTGAGGCAGGAATGGGCCGGGATGATAAACAGCAGATCGCCTACCCGGATATTCTTCAGGGCAGCCGCCGGGACATGGACCACCCCATGCTCCTGCGAGAGGGAGCGCACATAAGCTCCGGCGATCAGATTCCCCCAATGATCCCCTTCCGGCAATGCTACCAGCCCGTAGGCTGGCCGGCCTTGAACTTCCATGAAATCCTTCGACAGATGAATCGCCCCGCCGTAGACCACCAATTCCTCCCGTTCCGGGTGCAGGGCTGCCACCGGGCAAGCCACGGCTACGGCTATCTCTTCCCAGGCACACGAGCCAAGCAGGTATTGTTCGGCGTCGTAAAAGATGAAGTTACCGGGGCGGATCTCATCCACCCCGCTCAAATCCTGCACGATACTGCAAGCCGGGGTATCTCCCACCGAGATTTCCAGGCCGCCGCCTAACGTGTCGCGCAGCGAATGCAGGCGCTGGAGGGTCGAAAGGTAGATGCGGCGGATTTCATCGGGCGAGCTGGCCGCATATGTCTGACCAGCATGGGTTAACAGGCCTCGCAAAGTAAGCTTGGGAGCGCGCTTGATTGGGGTGATCACCGTCTGGACGGCGCCGGGCTGATCCCAGGGGATGCCGGTGCGGTGAGAACCAGTGTCGATCTTGATCCAGATGTCGGCAGGGCCGCCCAGGCGTTCCTGCAGGGCAGCCGCGCTTTCAGGGGATTCAACCAGCAAGCCCAGGTGAATCTTTCGGGCCAGAGCGGAAAGCACATCCATCTGGCGCAGGTTAACTGGGAAAGCAATGGTAATGTCATCCCAACCGTGAGAGGCGAAGTAAACGGCCATATCAACCGAGGAAACCGTGATGAATGCGGTCCCTGCGGCCCGGAACCATTCACCAATGGCGGCTGACTGGTGAGTTTTGAAGTGAGGCCGGAAGCGGATACCCTGAGTGTGAGCCTTTTCAGCCATGCGGGCGATGTTCGACCGGGCGTGCTGCGGATTGAGGACGAGGGTGGGTTTTACAATGTCGCCAAAGAAATCCATGTTAAATTTCCTTCAATATATCAGCCGCGGTCCTGGGGCCGGCTGCTCGTCCTCTCATCTCTTGCACGAAGCGGTCATCGTAGCGGCGAGTGCGCACGGGGATGGGCATTGGCACGCCCCATCCCAGCAGCAGCACTTCTTCCTTTGGCTGCAGCCGGGCCAACATGCCGCGCAGGGCATCTCGCCCGGCCAGGCCGGAAAGAACGGCCTGGATATCGTTTTCATCACCCAGCCAGCCTGAGATGCGCGTACCGAGCTGCGACATCACCTCGTCGTAAATTTGGGACGGACGCTGGTCGATGATCAGCAGGGTGACGTAGTATTTGCGCATTTCACGGGCAATGGTGCTGAAAGCAGTCTGCAGTGCCATCTCATGGTTGAGCATTTTGTGGGCCTCTTCGACGGCGATGATCAAGGGGCGCGGCTCGGGATTCTTTTCGGGATGCGAGCGATAGGCATTGGTCAGATTTTCCCACTGTTCACGGATTTTACGGGTCAGCAGATTGCTGATCAACAGGTAGTCCAGGTCGCTTTCGAAGTTGCCGAAGGAAAGCACCACGTGGCGTCCGGCTTGCAGGGTGCGGATGATCTCGCCCAGGCTGTCGGCGGCTGTTTTTTCAACGATGTATTTAGCGTTGAAGAGGCGGTTGAGCTTGTTATGCAGGCCTTCAGCGGCGGCAATATTTACACCTTCGGCGTTAGCCCAGAAAGCCACGCTGTCGGGGGCTGGCGCCTTTTTGCCATCCTCAGTCTCGATCATCGCACCGACCTTGAGGGCCTTGAATTCGGTGAACCAGTCTTCGTGGAAAGAGTGCCACAGGCCGGCCAGGGTGGTAGAGGTGGTTTCTTTAAGATTGAGCTCACGGGTCAGCATCTCGACGTCTTCGGTGGCAATATCGCGCTCGGCAATTTCCAGGGTGAAATCGGGCGAATGGCCGCGGATGGAGGCAGTGCGTCCCAGGCCTACAATTTGGACCCGGGAGCTACCAAAGGTGCTGTGCAGCCCGGCGATTTTCTGATTGGTTTCACTGGTGTCATCAAAGCCGTACTCGTTGTGCATATCGAACACCAGCACCGACGACTGGTTATATTTGATCAACCCGGACAGGAGCAGGCGGGTCAGAAAACTCTTGCCGGTGCCAGTGGCGCCAAAGATGCCCGAGGAGCGCATCACAAATTTCTTCAGGTTAATGCAGACGGGATAATTCTGCTCGCGGGTATAGCCGATGACAAAGTTATCGGGGTCATCCGGTTTGCCAAAAATTTCAGCAATGTCACCTTCATCTGCCAGGCGGACCGGGGCATGGTGAGAAGGGATGGTTTTAATGGAGATCAAGGGGGAGCCGTTAGGATACTTTTGATCCCATTCCGTCTTGAGGGGGACGTAGTCCGGTTTTTCCGGGTCGGGCCCAATATTACGCATCAGGGCGGGCAGCACTTCCAGGGTGGTATACAGGGTTTGACCGTGGAGCAAGGAAGCCAGCTCGCCGGGCAGTCGCAGCTCGCTCTGCTCATCGGCAAAGCGGGGATCGGTAGAGCCTAACATCAAATCCGTCACCAGACCATAAAAGCGCCATTCGCCCGAATCGACGACCACGAAAGCGCCTTCTTGGACCTGTTGAGGGGGAACGGTCAGGCGAACGCGCAGATTTTCTTTGAGGGAACCGCCAACGATGTAGCCAATGGTCGTTTTCTGATGATCGTTTTTCAGTTTGCGATTTGGATTGGGTTCCATTGAATTATTCCTTAATCTCTGCGATAGCCCCCAGCACACTCATCAGGGTCGGGTAATCGTCACGCAGCAGCACGATTAATTCCTGGGTCGCCTGATTGATCCAGGCGGGGTTTCCCAGGGCCTGGTTGGCCTGCCCGGCTTGTTTGAGGTGGGCTGCCAATAATTCTCCGGTGGGCAGATCCTGGGCCCGCAGCACGTGGCGGAAGTAGCCAAACCTTCCGGCCTGGGTGAAGCGGGTAATATCGGTGGGAGAACAAGGGTAAATGGTGTCCAGGGTGAGGGGCGGTCGGGGCGGAAGTAGGTGAAAAATGCGCCCGTCATGCTCGTAACCGCTGAATAAAACGCTGATCTCGACCGGCACATTGCGGTTCAGGCGGTTATCCGCGATGATTTCGCGGCTGACCGGCTCGCGAGCGGTGACCAACTGGCGCACCAGCCCGTCATCGTCGATATGAATGTCGTAGATCAGGCCGAAGACCTGGTAGCCTGCTTCGAGGGGGATGCGCACCATGCCGCCGAACTGGGGAGCTTCAAGCTGCGTCACGGCGCAGCCCACCACGCAGCCGGTGATGCTGGCCCGAAGTAACTTGCCGATTTCCAATGCTTCTTTCATGAATACCTCGTTCGTTTGCCGGAATTGTCTTTGGCAATCTGCTTGTTGGAGCGGTCGCCCAGGGGCAGGCCGAGGGCATGATATTCTTGGGCGATCATGTCATTGATCTGGTCTTTCTCTTCCAGGCGCACCACGGCCACTTCATGGGCACGGTGGATGGCGTAGGGGTAGGGGCGGGAGGACAATGGCCGGGCCTGGGCT
>Ga0209638_1000993_pt1 | contig 18500 bp, 19 predicted proteins | sample BarGraNGADG00211_FD_184490 | JGI IMG/M metagenome (GOLD analysis project Ga0209638, IMG submission 184490) | Arctic peat soil microbial communities from Barrow, Alaska - Barrow Graham LP Ref core NGADG0002-211 (SPAdes) (version 2) | ecosystem: Environmental > Terrestrial > Soil > Wetlands > Peat...
ACGCCACCCAGATGGCGCTCGCCTCCGGCGCCACCCCGATCTGCATGGTCTCCAGCCCTGACAAGGCGGAGATCTGCCGCAAGATGGGCGCCAGGCTGGTCATCGACCGCAGCCATGACACCGGCGAGGGCTACCGGTTCTGGAAGGACCAGAACACCCAGGACCCACGCGAGTGGAAGCGCTTCGGCGCCAAGATCCGCGAGCTGACCGGCGGCAAGGACCCCGACATCGTCTTCGAGCACCCGGGCCGCGAGACCTTCGGCGCCAGCGTCTTCGTCGCCCGCCGGGGCGGCACCATCGTGACCTGCGCCTCGACCTCGGGGTTCCTGCACGAGTACGACAACCGCTACCTGTGGATGAGCCTGAAGCGCATCGTCGGCTCGCACTTCGCCAACTACCGTGAGGCCTGGGAGGCCAACGACCTGATCCTGCGCGGGCTCATCCACCCCACCCTGAGCAAGACCTACCCCCTGGACCAGGTCGGTCAGGCGGCCTACGACGTTCACCGCAACCTGCACCAGGGCAAGGTCGGGGTGCTCGCCCTGGCCCCGCAGACCGGTCTGGGCGCCACGGACCTGGAGAAGCGGGCGGCCCTGCTCCCTGCGATAAACCGGTTCAGGGACGCATGATAGAAGCCTTCTGACCAAGGCTTGGGACAACCCCCTGTCTCTGGGCCGAAACCGCTCTCTATAGCCCATAATCGCGCGGTCTCCACGATCTGGGGCCTCGACCAGGCAGCGTTGCCTACCTGGTCGCAGCACCAGAGCAGTGAAGGGGCCGACACATGGCCAGCACCATCCTGGAACCACCCGACGTCGCGGCGACACCCGACCAGCGGAGGTGGCTGGGCCATCCTCGTGGTCTGTCCACGCTCTTCCTGACCGAGCTGTGGGAGCGGTTCAGCTACTACGGCATGAGGGCCCTGCTCGTGCTCTTCATGACCGCCGCGGTGACCGGCGCCAATCCGGGTCTGGGGTTCGAGTCCGCAACTCGACCGCCATCGACGGCCTCTACACCTCCATGGTCTACCCGCTCGCCCTGCCCGGCGGCTGGGTCGCCGACAGGCTGTGGGGTCAGCGGCGCTCGGTCTTCGTCGGTGGATGCATCATCGCCCTGGGACACTTCACCCTCGCCGGCCCGCTCATCGGGCTGCCGCTGCTGCCGACCTTCTTTGCCGGGCTGTTCTTCATCATGGTGGGCACCGGCCTGCTCAAGCCCAACGTCTCCACCATCGTCGGCCGGCTGTACGACGTTGGAGCCCATGTTCTGGGAAAGCAGAGGCCGGACGAGCATCCGGGCCGTCAACCAAGGCGCACGCCGGGACGCGGGCCTCTCCGTCTTCTCTATGGGCATCAACCTCGCCGCGATCATGGGTCCGTTCATCTGCGGCTTCGTTGGTGAGAAGGTCAACTACCGCTGGGGCTTTTCCGCCGCTGGTTTCGGCATGCTGACCGGGCTCGTAAAGTACCGGATGGGCACCAGGTACCTCGGCTCGGCCGGGCTGCGCACCGAGGTCGGACCCCCAGCTGTGCGCACCGCCCGATCGGTGAAGCTCTACGCTCTGGTCGCAACGGTCACTGCCGTCGTGGCCATCTTGACCTGGCTGGCAGTGGTGGGCGTGGTCACCGTCTCGCTGACCGACGTGGCCCTGTACATCGGCTACGGCATCGTCGGTCTGGCTGGCCTCTACTTCGCCTCCCTGCTGCTCGGGGGCGGCTACGGCCGCGAGGACAAGCGCCGCATCCTGGTCGTCGTCTGGCTGTTCATCCTGTCGGCGATCTTCTGGTCCGGCTTCGAGCAGGCCGGTTCGTCGATGACACTGTTCGCGGAGAGGCCCACCAACCGCAACGTCATGGGTTGGCAGATGCCGACGTCGTGGCTGCAGAACGTCAACCCGATCTTCATCATCTTGCTCGCCCCGGTCTTCGGCTACCTCTGGACCTGGCTGGCGCGCCGGAACATGAGCCCGTCCATCCCGTTGAAGTTCGCGCTCGGCCTGCTCGGCCTCTCGGCTGGGTTCTTCGTGCTGGCCTGGGGCGCCGCGGGCGCGACCAAGCCGGGTTCGGTGGCGATGACCTGGCTGGTCGTGACCTACGTCCTGCACACCGTCGGCGAGCTGTGCCTGTCTCCCGTGGGGCTGTCCTCGATCACCAAGCTCGCACCTCGCGACCGGATCTGCCAGATGATGGGAGTGTGGTTGGTGGCCACGGCGCTCGCCAACCTGTTCGCCGGCCTGACCGCAGGAACGCTGCAGAACAAGACGCCAGGTGCGGTGTTCGGCAGTGTGGCGATCTACGTCGGGGTAGCCGGGCTCATCGCAGTGGCGGGTGCGCCGTTCGTCAAGCGCGCCTTGGGCAACGTCGCGTAGAGGAGTGAGGATGGCTGACTACGTTGGCTTCGCCGGCCGGCTGGACCGCGCGCGCGACGCACTGGCGCAGGCCGGGTTCGATGCGCTGCTGGTCACTGCGGGCGCGGACCTGCGCTACCTGAGCCGGGTATGACGCCCTTGCCCTGGAACGGCTGACCTGCCTGGTCCTGCCCGCCACGGGGCGCCCGCCCTGGTGGTGCCGGCCCTGGAAGAGCTGGCTGCCCAGGGGTCCCCAGTGTCCGGGCTGGACATAGAGGTCAGGCCCTGGCAGGAGTCGGCTGACCCGGTGGCAGTGGTCACCGGAGTCGTCGGCAGCGCCTCCACGGTGGCACTGCACGAGCGCATGTGGGCCGAGAAGGTTCTCTCGTTTCGCGCCGCGATGCCACACGCGCGACAGGTTCTCGCCGGCCCGGTGCTGCGCCGGCTGAGGATGGCTCAGAGCGCAGCAGAGGTCCAGGCCCTGCGCAGCGCCGGTGAGGCCATCGACCGGGTGCACGCCCAGATGGCGCAGTGGCTTCGTGCCCACCGCACCGAGCCTGCGGTGGGCTGACATCGCCGAGGCAACCATCAGCAAGGGTCACACACGGGTCGACTTCGTCATCGTCGGGTCCGGGCCCAACGGCGCCAGCCCACACACGCGGAGGTCTCCGATCGGGTCCTGCAGGCCGGTGACACGGTGGTGGTGGACATCGGTGGCACCACCGAGGCGGGTTACTGCTCGGAGGCGACCCGCACCTACGCCCTGGGGAGCCCGCCCGCCGAGGTCAGCCACTACTATGGCGTGCTGCTGCGCGCGCAGATGGCGGCCTGCGAGCACGCCCGCCCGGGGGTGAGCGCGGAGTCGGTCGACGCCGCGGCTCGCACCATCATCGGCGCGGCCGGATACGGGCAAGGGTTCCTTCACCGGACCGGTCACGGCATCGGGCTGCAGACCCACGAGGGGCCCTACGTCGTGGCCGGCAACACCACCGTGCTCGAGCCCGGAGTGACGTCCTCCATCGAGCCGGGCACCTACCTGCCGGGCAGACATGGCGCGCGGGTCAGGACATCGTGGCCGTCACCCCCGACGGCAGCGAGCGGCTCAACCTGCGGCCTCGGGATCTGGCGGTGCTGGCGACCTAGAGTCGCTGTTCGGGCACGTTGGTGAAGACCCGTTCGTGGCCCAGAGGCACACTCTCACCAGGGCCCTCATGCGGGCCCTGATGAGACTGCGAGCTCCGCAGTCGCCTTTGGCCGGTCAGTGTGGCGCCTGTACCACGTCACCGTCCCACGCCGTCGGCAAGGCAGCGGCGCCCGGGCTCACGGTGGCCACGATCTCGTCGAGCGCCCGGCGTACGTAGCTCTCCCCCACCCACAGGTGCTTGGCGCCAGCAACGGCGACCACCCTTGTCTGGGCAACGGCGGCGAAGCGCGCCACAGCCTCGTCGGGTCGCAGGTAGTCGTCGAGCTCGGGCACGAGCGCTACCAGGGGTCTGCCCGAGCGTGCCCAGGCGGCCAGGTGCTCGGGGCCGCTGTACTTCAGCGGTGGGCTGAGCAGGATGGCGCCTTCGACAGCGGGGTCGTTGCCGTACATCAGGGCAAGGTCGCTGCCGAAGGACCACCCGAGCAGCCAGCGGCTCACCAGCGCAGGGTCGCTAGCAACCCGGGCGAACTCGATGGCCGCCGCGACGTCGAAGCGCTCGTCGCGGGCGTCGTGAAAGCTGCCCTCGGACGTGCCACGCGGGGAGGTCGTGCCACGGGTGTTGAACCGCAGGACGGCGATGTCGGCCAGGGCAGGCAGGCGGTAGGACGCCTTCTTCAGGACGTGACTGTCCATGAAGCCGCCGTGGGTGGGCAGCGGGTGCAAGGTCACCAGCGTGGCAACCGGGTCCCGCTCCAGTGGCAGCGCCAGCTCCCCCACCAGAGCCAAGCCGTCCGAAGTGTGAAGCTCGATGTCGCGACGGCGTGCCGGCAGGACCGTGTTCGCCCGAATCGTGTGCGTGCCAGCACCCATCACCGAGACGATCCCCTCGGTGTGCGCCGACCACGAGCGGTCCAGCAGGGGGTGTGCCAGTGACGGCGGTCTTCCAGGCCACCTATGCCATCAGCGGGCCAGGCAACGACGTGCGGTGTCCCTGGTGCCACCTCTTGCTGGCAGCCCGGGCACCTGAAGGACTTGGCTGATCCGGCGCCACTGACCCGGCGGACGAACCACTGCCCGTCGCCGTGGGACTCACGCCGAGCAGTCCCGCCCAGGGCGCGGTCCAGATCGAGCTCGGCGGCCTCATGGCGACGGCGATGTGCTCTGGGCATGACCCCATTGTCGCAGGCGCAGGTCCGCGGTCTCGGTGTGGACCCTACACGTAGGTGCGAAATCCGCGTCCCACCTTGCGACCGAGGTACCGGGCGGTGACGAGGTGCTCGAGCAACGGCGCCGGTGCGAATCCGCGCTCCCGGAACTCCAGGTAGAGCTCACGCTGGATGGCCAGGGACACGTCCAGACCGACCGCGTCCAGAAGCTCGAACGGGCCCATCGGGTAGGCGCAGCCGGTCTTCATGGCCGTGTCGATCTCATCGGCGCTGGCGTAGTGGGCCTCCAGCATCTTGACCGCGTCGTTGAGGTAGGGGAAGAGCAGGGCGTTGACGATGAAGCCGGCGCGGTCCCCACAGGTCACCGGATGCTTGCCGACCTTGCGGCACAGGTCCTGGACCGTGGCCACGACGTCGTCCCCGGTCGAGACGGTGTGAACGACCTCGACCAGCTTCATGATCGGGGCCGGGTTGAAGAAGTGCATACCGACCACGTCGCCAGGGCGCTTGGTCGTCACGGCGCACTCGATGACCGGCAGCGAGGAGGTGGTCGTGGCCAGGATCGCGCCCGGCCTGCAGATCTCGTCGAGGTTCTCGAACAGCGCCTGCTTGACCTTGAGGTCCTCCACGACGGCCTCAAGGACCAGGTCGACCTGGGCGAGGTCCTCCAGGGCCGTGGTGCCCTTCAGACGCCCGGCGACCGCGTTGCGGGCTTCGTCGGTCAGCTTGCCGCGCTGGACCGCCTTCTCCAGGCTCTTGGCGATGGCTTTCTTGACCGCCTCGACCTTGGCCGCCGAGCGCGCCACGTACGTGACGTCATACCCGGCTTTGGCGAAGACCTCGATGATGCCGGTCGCCATCGTGCCAGAGCCGACGACGCCAACGGTTCTCACGGTTCGCAGGCCACCCTCGTGGGCGCCGCTGTGCAGGGGCGTGAGGTTGTCGGGCACGACTGTGGAGCTGCCTGCCTCGTCGTAGGTGTAGAAACCGCGGCCGGTCTTGCGACCCTTCAGAGCACCGGTGACCATCTGCTTGAGGATCGGGCTCGGCGCGTGCAGCCGGTCGCGCCCCTGCTTGTACATCGTGTCCAGGATCTCGTAGGCCGTGTCGAGCCCGATCAGGTCCATCAGGGCCAGAGGACCCATCGGCAGTCCACAACCGAGCTGCATCGCTGCGTCGATGTCCTCGCGGGTGGCGTAACGGCTCTCGTACATGTCGACGGCGTGGTTGAGGTAGCCGAACAGCAGTGCGTTGGCGATGAAGCCGGCCTTGTCACCGATGATGACCGGCAGCTTGCCCAGTCGTTCGGCCAGCGCCTTGACGTCCTCGACAACGGCATCCTCGGTGACCACGGTCCGGACGATCTCGACGAGCTTCTGCACCTGTGCCGGGTTGAAGAAGTGCATCCCGACGACCCTGCGCGGGTGTTCGGTGGCCACCGAGATCTCGGTGACCGACAGGCTGGAGGTGTTGGTGGCCAGGATCGCCTCCGGCTTCACGATCTCGTCCAGCTGGGCGAAGATCTCACGCTTGAGATCCAGATGCTCGGGCACTGCCTCGACCACGAGGTTGCACTCGGCGAGGTCGACCAGGTCGCAGGTGAAGCGCACCCGGTCGTGCAGCTCGGTCTGTGCCTGCTCGCTCAGCTTGCCCCGGGACAGCGCGCGGTCGGTCGAGTGCCGCAGGACCGCCTTGCCCCTCTCGAGCGCCTCGGGCGAGACTTCGACCCCGACGACGTCCAGGCCGTTGCGGGCGAACACCTCCACGATGCCCGCACCCATGGTGCCGAGTCCGATCACGCCAACTGTTGCGAAGTCATGAGCCATGGCGCTGAGTCTGTCAGAGGAACCCAGGTTTTGGGGGGCGAGTTCTGCGAGGCGATGATCACGGGCCCAGACCGGCTCGGTAGGATCCGGTCCGTGCGACTGGTCATAGCGCGGTGCAGCGTGGATTACGAGGGTCGGCTCCAGGCCCATCTGCCGCTGGCGACCCGGTTGCTGGTCGTCAAGGCGGACGGGTCGGTGCTCGTGCACAGCGACGGGGGGTCCTACAAACCGTTGAACTGGATGTCACCGCCGTGTGCGATGGCAGAGGTCGTCCCCGAGGCGGACGAGATCGCAGACGGCGTCACGTCGGTCTGGGTGGTCCAGCACGCCAAGTCGGACGACCGCCTGCGAGTTCGGCTGCACGAGGTGCTGCATGACTGCGCCCATGAGCTGGGCCTGGACCCCGGCCTGGTCAAAGATGGCGCGGAGGCTCACCTGCAGAGGCTGCTCGCCGAGCACATCGCTACCCTCGGCCAGGGATACACGCTGGTCCGCAGGGAGTTCATGACCCCCATCGGGCCGGTCGACATCCTGTGCAAGGACGCCTCCGGGGGCAGCGTCGCCGTCGAGATCAAGCGCCGGGGGGACATCGACGGCGTCGAGCAGCTCACCCGTTACCTGGAGCTGATGAACCGCGACCCGCATCTGGCGCCGGTCGTCGGTGTCTTTGCCGCCCAGGAGATCAAGCCGCAGGCGCGCACCCTGGCCAAGGACCGTGGCATCCGGTGCGTGACGCTGGACTACGACGCGCTCAAGGGCATCGACGACGTGGCCTCACGCCTGTTCTGAGAGACCGGGCCAGGACACGAGCCGCCAGCCGTCGGAGTCAACCTCCACCTGCCCGACAGCGCAGTGGGGCAGGTTGGGTGCTCCGGCAAGGTGGTCGCCCACGTTGGCCGAAAGCCTTCGGTTGGCCAGCGACATCACCGCGCCGTCGGTGAACACGAGCACGGTCTCGCCCCGGTGGGTGTCGGCGATCGCGCCGGTCGCCTCGCCGAACCGTTCGACGACCAGCGGGCCGTCCTGGGCTGGGGGCCAGCCGATGTCGAGGCCGGCCTGCACCATCGCGTGGCTGACGTGCCGCGCCCCCCGGTCATCGCAGCTCACCGGCTCGCGGTCACCGGCCGAGAGCTCCTGGAGACCGTCGAGCACGACGACCGGAAGGCCCAGTGCGGATGCCGCCAGCTCGGCGGACTCGGCGGCCCGCCGCATCGCGCTGCTGTACACCGCGGCAGCCCGGCGATGCGCCACCTGGGCCACGAGGTGGCGCACCTGAGCCCGACGACTGCTGCGTGAGCGCGCAGTCGTCCTGCGACCGGACGCAGCCGGCGGCACACTGCGCCTCGCCACCGGCGGCGATGAGCATCGTTGCAGGACACTGCAGATCGCTCACGGTCGCCCTTTCTGCACTCGGGAGCAGGAGAGGTTGACCACGCCGCTCGGCCAGCTGGTGACAGCCTCGAGCCACAGCGCCGTCTTGACGAGGACGGGGTGGAACAACGGTACGCCGCTGCCAAGGAGAACCGGGACCGTGGTCAGGACCAGGTCATCGACCAGTGCGTGGGCGAGGAATTCGCTGATGAGGGCGCCCCCGTCGACGTAGACCCGGTCAAGGCCCAGGCTGTTCCAGCGCTCCAGCGCTCCAGCGCGGCTGGAGGTGACTGCGGCCAGAAGGTGACCCGGCCGCGGCCGGCGCCGGCGGGTGGACACGAACACCGGCCGCCCACCGAACGGCAAGGGGTCCAGATGCTCGATGTGGGCGTAGGTACCGGCTCCCGTGGCGAGCGCGTCCACGGTTTTCCATCAAGGACTCATACCCGTAGTCCTCATCGCCGCTCGCGGCCTCCTGCAGCCAGGTGCACAGATCTGCCTCGAGCCGCGAAGGACCCGTCCAGGCTCGAGGCGAGCAAGAGGGAAAGACTTGTGCTCAATGGCGTTCCGCCCAGGTCTCCTGCTGCTCGTGGCGACGGCCGTCCCAGCCCAAGCCGGACCTGGGCCGGCTAGCTGGTGGACAGGCCGCGCGAAGCCCGGATCACGTCGACGATGCCGCCCATGATCTCGGTCAGGCCGAAGTCCTTGGGGGTGAACACGGCGGCGACCCCCATCGCGCGCAGCTGCGTGGCGTCGCTGTCGGGGATGATGCCGCCGACGATGACCGGCAGGTCGCCGGCTCCGGCCGCCTTCAGGCCATCCAGCACTCGAGGGACCAGCTCCATGTGGGAGCCCGACAGGATCGAGAGGCCGACGCAGTGGACGTCCTCGGCCACGGCCGCGGTGACGATCTGCTCGGGAGTAAGCCGGATGCCCTGGTAGATGACCTCGAAACCGGCGTCGCGCGCCCGGACGGCAACCTGCTCGGCGCCGTTGCTGTGCCCGTCCAGGCCCGGCTTGCCCACCAGGATGCGCAGCCGCTGGCCACACTCCTGCCCCGTGGCACGGACCCGCTCGCGCACCTTCGCGAGCTCGCCACCGGCCAGCGCCTCGCTGACCCCCACGGACCCGGAAACCCCTGTGGGCGCACGGTACTCACCGAAGACGTCCCGCAGCGCCTGGGCCCACTCCCCCGTGGTCAGACCAGCGCGGGCAGCCTCCAGGGAAGCCGGCATCAGGTTGGCCCCCGAGCGTGCGTCCCGGACCAGAGCGGCGCGCGCCGACTGCGCTGCCCTGCGGCCGGACTCGGTGGAGTCGCGGTCGGCGCGCCATGCGACGACGGCGGCGGCGGCCTTGGCCTCCACGTCGTGGTCCACGGTCATGACCGCCGCACCGAGGTCGGCGGTCAGCGGGTTCGGCTCGGTCGTGGTGAACTTGTTGACCCCCACCACGATGTCCTGGCCCGCCTCGATCCGCATCCGCCGCAGCGAGTGCGAAGCCACCATCGCCGACTTCATATATCCCGACTCGACCGCTGCCACGGCCCCGCCCATCTCCTGGACCCGGTCGATCTCGGCCCTGGCCCCCCGGACCAGCTCGGCCACCTTGGCCTCGACAACGGCGGACCCGGCAAACAGGTCGTCGTACTCCAGCAGGTCCGACTCGAAGGCCAGCACCTGCTGCATCCGCAGAGACCACTGCTGATCCCACGGCCTGGGCAGCCCCAGTGCCTCGTTCCAGGCCGGCAGCTGGACAGCCCTGGCCCGGGCATCCTTGGACAGCGTCACGGCGAGCATCTCCAGCACGATTCGCTGGACGTTGTTCTCCGGCTGGGCTTCGGTCAGGCCAAGTGAGTTGACCTGGACGCCGTACCGGAACCGGCGCTGGGCGGGGTCACTGACGCCGTATCGCTGGGCCGTGAGCTCGTCCCAGAGCTGGACCAGCGCGCGCATCTTGCACATCTCCTCCACGAAGCGCACGCCGGCGTTGACGAAGAAGGAGATCGCCTTGACGACCTGCCCGAAACGCTCGGGCGGGACCTGACCCGAGTCGCGGACCGCATCAAGGACCGCGATGGCGGTGCACATGGCGAACGCGATCTCCTGGACCGGCGTGGCACCGGCCTCCTGAAGGTGGTAGCTGCAGATGTTGGTCGGGTTCCACCTGGGTATCTCGGCGACCGTGTAGGCCACCATGTCGGTGATCAGCCTCATGGAGGGCTGGGGCGCGAAGACATAGGTCCCGCGCGAGAGATACTCCTTGATGATGTCGTTCTGAGTGGTCCCGGTCAGCGACCTGACCGCTTCCCCAGGATCGTGGCCTGCCGCAACGGCCTGCTCCTCGGCGACCACCTGGTACATCGCCAGCAGCCACATCGCGGTGGCGTTGATGGTCATGGAGGTGTTCATCTGGGCCAGTGGGAGGTCCGCAAAGAGGGCCCGCATGTCGCCGATGTGGCTGATCGGCACGCCGACCTTGCCGACCTCACCGCGGGCCAGCGCGTGGTCGGGGTCGTAGCCGGTCTGCGTGGGCAGGTCAAAGGCGACAGACAGACCGGTCTGTCCCTTGGCCAGGTTGCGCCGGAAGAGCTCGTTGCTCGCGCCCGCACTGGAGTGTCCGGCATAGGTGCGCATGACCCACGCGGGGTCCCGCTGCGGGCGGTTCTCTGGGCGGTCGTTGGGCCGATCGGTCTGTGCCGGTGACATAACGCTGAATGTACCGGCTGGCACGGCGCGCCCGGGAGGTCCTCAGGGGGTGAAAGGCACCACAGTGTGGGCAAAACCCAGCAGCATCGGGGTCTCAGGGCCCCCGGTGAGCAAGCCCTCTGCCGGGCCACGGGCCAGGACCCGGTGCAGCCGGGAGGCACGCAGCAGCAGGTCCAGGCGGGGTGAGACATCGACCAGTACCAACCGCCGCCCGACATGGCGCGCACGATGATGGGCGCCGACGATCACTCCCAGTCCGGTGGCATCATGGACCTCGGCCTGTGCCAGATGGACCAACAGGTCGCCCTGTCCCCGGGCCAGGATGTCGTGCAGGGCCAGCCTGACCTCGGCCACGCTGTCCACGTCGAGCCGACCGGAAACCTCGACCTCCTGGCCCACACAGATCTCGGCCACCCTCACAGGCGCTCTTCCCCCAGCTGTCAAAGCCATGCTCAGCTCCCCTCAAACCAGCGTTCCGGCCCGGGAACCATCCCCGTGACCTGTGGCCATCCTGACCCCGGCACATGACAGAACCCTGGGAGGCCGGCGGTAACGGTTCGGCAGCGACCCAGATCGGCCCGGTCGCCGGTGTCGGGCGGCCCAGGAACCAGCCGGCTGGATCAGGGGCGTCAGAGGAAGGGGGCGACCTCGTCCGGTTCGCGGGTGACATCGGCCCCGAGCCCGCGCAGCGCTTCGGCAAAGCCCGCATAGCCGCGGTCGACGTGGTAGGCACGCCCGACCGTCGTCGTGCCGTCGGCGACCAGGCCGGCGATGACCAGCGCCGCCCCTGAGCGGATGTCGCTGGCCTGGACGGGTGCCCCGGAGAGCCGCTGGACCCCGTGCAGCATGACGTGATGGCCGTCGACCCGCGCCTGGGCGCCCAGACGGGCAAGCTCCTGCACGGTCCGTAAACGCGCCTCGAAGACGTTCTCGGTCACCATGGCGCTGCCGTGGGCCACGGCGTTGTAGACCAGGGCAAAGGGCTGCAGATCGGTGGGGAAGCCAGGGTAGGGCAAGGTGGCCACGTCGAACGCCGACCGGCGCCCATCGGCGCTCACCCGAAATCCGCGATCGGTCACCGTGATGTCCGAACCCCCGATGGCCAGCAGGTCCAACGGTGTGCCCAGGTGTTCTGGCAGGGCGCCGACGACCTCGACGTCGCCACCGGTCGTCGCGGCGGCAAAGGCCCAGGTGCCGGCCGCTATACGGTCGGGCACGACCTCGTGCGACACCGCCGTCAGGGCGGCGACACCCTCCACCTCGATGACCGATGTTCCGGCTCCCCCGATCCGGGCACCCATCTTGCTCAGGAACGCTGCGATGTCGACGATCTCAGGCTCACGCGCGGCGTTTGTCACCCGGGTGGTCCCCTTGGCCAGCACCGCTGCCATCAGGATGTTCTCGGTGGCGCCAACGCTGGGGAAGTCCAGCCGGATCAGTCCCCCATGCAGGCCGTCTGGCGCCTCGGCCACGAGGTAGCCGTGGTTGACGTGCACCGTGGCCCCGAGCGTCTCCAGGCCCGCGACGTGCATGTCCAGACCCCGGGACCCGATCGCGTCACCGCCGGGAACCGCCACATCCGCCCGCCCGCATCGGGCCACCAGTGGGCCAAGGACACAGATGGAGGCGCGCAGCGCCCGGACCAGCTCATAGTCCGCGCGGTGCATGACGGCTTCGGGGACATCGAGCTCGACGACCCCGCCGTCCGGGTCCCAGTCCACGGCGCACCCGAGCCGCCGCAGCAGCTCGGCCATGATCGTCACGTCAATGATTGCCGGCACGTTGCTCAGCCGGGTCCTGCCCACCGCCAGCAGAGCCCCCGCCATCAGCTTCAGGGCGCTGTTCTTGGCCCCCACGACCGAGACCTCTCCGCCAAGACTGGAACCACCGACAACACGAAACCGCTCCATCACAGCGTGAGCCTACCGGTCTGAAGTCTGCGACAATTCCGTCCATGGTCAACTTGACAAGGATCTATACCCGCACTGGTGACGACGGCAGCACGGCACTGGGGGACTTCAGCCGCACCACCAAAACCGACCCCCGTCTCATTGCCTATGCCGACACCGACGAAGCCAACAGCTGCATCGGTGTGGCGGCCACCTGCGGGGCGCTGCGCGAGGATGTGCGGGAGGTGCTGGCCCGGATCCAGAATGACCTCTTCGACGTCGGGGCGGACCTGTGCACACCGCTGGCAGCCAGCTACGAGTACCCGCCGCTTCGCGTCAAGGACATCTGGGTCGATGAGCTCGAGGCCGACTGCGACCGCTTCAACGGCGAGCTCGCCAAGCTTGCCTCGTTCATCCTTCCCGGCGGCACGCCCGGGTCGGCCTACCTTCATGTGGCCCGGACGGTGAGCCGTCGCGCCGAGCGCTCCGCCTGGAGCGCGCTGGCGACCTACGGCGACCAGCCAGCCCCAGATGGCAGCACCAAGGGGGTGGGCGGGGTCAACCCGCTCACCGCCAAGTACCTCAACCGTCTTTCGGACCTGCTGTTCATCCTGGGACGGGTGGCCAACCTGCAGATCGGCGGCGACGTGCTCTGGGCGCCGGGCGGCGGACGAGCGCAGCGCGATGCCAAGAAGTAGGCGAGGCTGACCAGGGCCTCGGCGAGCGGCTATCAGGTGTACTCAGCCACCAGGTGGGTGACACCCCGCTGACCGGGGTTGGCCTCAAAGGACTGGGTGGCTTCGTCCATGATGGTGTTGATCCACCAGGGCGCAAGGGCGTCGGCACGCGCACTGTTGCTGGTGAAGGCTGGCGGTAGGCCCGTTGCAGTGTGCAGTGTGCAGTGTGCAGTGTGCGGTTGGACGGTTCTCCCCTGTCCGCGGGGCCCACGCACAGCCCTGACCTGGTGGACCACTGCTGGGCGGCGATGGCGGCGACGTGTCCTGCAACGGCGCACAGCTTCGGTGGGCCATGGCGACCGTCACGAACGTCCTGGCCGGGTACAGCTAGGCGACGTAGAAGCTTCTCCCCGGCGGAGAGGCTTCCAGCCAGGACCGCAGCGCCGTGTACTCAGCCTGTGCCAGGGCGATCTCGAAACGCGCCTCTCGGTAGCGGCAGTCGACCTTGATGGCCCCGTCGACCAGGATCTCAGGCCGCTCGCCGGTCTCCATGGGCCGACCCGCGCCGAACTGAAGCAGGTTCCGCTCCCACCGCCTGGCCGGCCGCACCCAGATCCCGGTCAGCGTGAACCACTCGAGCCCGGTCGCGCGGTAGCGCACCAGCCCATAGCGCCAGCGGGTCTCACCAGGGTCTCGCAGCGCACAGACCGTCAGGGGCTTGCCGCGCGCGATCAGCCGTCGCCGAATGAAGATGGAGCTCAGCACGAACGCCAGGATGAGCAGGCAGCCGCCAACCAGCACTGCGCCGGAGAGCCACAGTTCGTTCACCGTGGTGTCAGGCGTTGATCCGGGAGGCTTCGACAGCCTCGGCAACGATGGTGACCCGGTCGTGGTCCACCGACAGGAAGCCGCTGTCGATCGTGGCCACGTGGATCTGACCTGCCATGGACTCGATCCGGACGTCGCCGCTGACCAGGATCCCCAGCAGCGGTGTATGGCCGGGCAGGATTCCCAGCTCACCCTCGACGGTGCGCGCGCTGACCTGCTTGGCTTCGCCCTCCCACACCTTGTGGTCCGCGGCGACGAGCTCGACGTACAAAGGACTCATGGGTTCCTCCTCTCACGACCGTGTTCGGCAATTCTAACGGGCATCTTTGGACGACCGGGGCACTGAGTCCTGTTCATTGCCAAGGTGTGTCCGTCATCTGGTGCGCCCCAACCGTACGCCTGCGGCGAGGGTCAGAGGTTCTTCTGGATGTCTGCCCACTGGCGTTCGACGTCATCGAGGCCACCGCACATGTAGAACGCCTGCTCGGCGACGTGATCATACTCACCGTCCGCGATCTTGGTGAAGCCCTCGATCGAGTCGGCCAGCGAGACGGTCGAACCGTCAAGGCCAGTGAACTGCTTGGCAACGTAGGTGTTCTGGGACAGGAAGCGCTGGATACGACGGGCCCTGTTGACCAGGATCTTGTCCTCTTCGGAGAGCTCGTCGATGCCCAGGATCGCGATGATGTCCTGAAGCTCCTTGTTGCGCTGAAGGATCGAGATCACCCGAACCGCCGTGTCGTAGTGGTCCTGGGAGATGTAGCGGGGGTCCAGGATTCGCGAGCTCGAGGACAGCGGGTCGACGGCCGGGTAGATGCCCTGCGAGGCGATGTCGCGGGAGAGCTCGGTCGTGGCGTCCAGGTGGGCGAATGTCGTGGCCGGCGCTGGGTCGGTGTAGTCGTCCGCCGGCACGTAGATGGCCTGCATCGAGGTGATCGAGTGGCCTCTGGTGGAGGTGATCCGCTCCTGGAGCACACCCATCTCGTCGGCGAGGTTGGGCTGGTAGCCCACGGCCGAGGGCATCCGGCCCAGAAGCGTGGAGACCTCAGAACCGGCCTGCGTGTAGCGGAAGATGTTGTCGATGAACAACAGCACGTCCTGCTTCTGCACGTCGCGGAAGTACTCAGCCATCGTCAGCGCCGAGAGCGCGACCCGAAGACGGGTGCCCGGCGGCTCATCCATCTGGCCGAAGACCAGGGCCGTCTGACCGAGAACGCCGGCGTCATCCATCTCCGCGATCAGGTCGTTGCCCTCACGGGTGCGCTCACCGACACCGGCGAACACCGAGACCCCACCGTGGTCCTTGGCGACGCGGGCGATCATCTCCTGGATCAGGACCGTCTTGCCCACACCGGCGCCACCGAACAGGCCGATCTTGCCACCCAGGACGTAGGGGGTCAGCAGGTCGATGACCTTGATGCCGGTCTCGAACATGACCGTCTTGGACTCGAGCTGGTCAAAGGCCGGCGACGGGCGGTGGATCCCCCAGCGGTCATCGATCTCAAGCTTCTCACCGGCCTTGAGGTTGAGGCAGTCGCCGGTCGTGTTGAACACGTGACCCAAGGTGACGTCACCCACGGGAACCGTGATCGGGCCACCGGTATCCCTGACCGGCGCGCCGCGGACCACACCGTCGGTGGGCTGCAGCGAGATGGCGCGGACCATGTTGTCCCCGATGTGCTGGGCGACCTCGAGGTTCAGGCTCTTCTTCTCACCCGACAGCTCCACCATGACGGTCAGCAGGTTGTACATCGCCGGCATCGCGTCGGCGGGGAACTCGACGTCGATGACCGGGCCGATGATGCGCGAGACGCGACCGGTTCCGCCTTGGGCGGGGGCGCCCGCGGTGTTCTCAGAAGTTACGGCAGTCATTTGCTCTCTCTACCCTCTTACTTGGCGGACGCGAGGGCGTCGGCGCCGCCCACGATTTCGCTGATCTCTTGGGTGATCTCGGCCTGGCGGGCTTGGTTGGCCTGCTGGGTGTACTTGCGGATGAGTGCCTCGGCGTTGTCCGTGGCAGACTTCATCGCGCGCTGACGGGCGGCGAGCTCGGAAGCCGCCGACTGCAACAACGCGTCGAAGAGACGCTCGGTGACGTACTTGGGCAACAACGCGTCCAGAACCCGCTCGGGGCTCGGCTCGAACGTGTACAGCGGCAGCACCTCGTCGGGGGCCGGGAGCTCGGTGCCCTCGACAACCTCCAATGGCAGCAGCCGGATGACCTCGGGGTCCTGGGTGACCATGCTGACGAACCGGGTGAACACCACGTGTACCTCGTCGACACCGTCGTGCTCGAAGTCCGCGGCGAAGTCGGCGGTGATCCGGTCACCGACCTCGCGGGCGACCTCGAACGTCGGGCTGTCGGAGAAACCCGACCACTGGTGGGCGTACTCGCGGCGGCGGAACTTGTAGAAGCCCAACGCCTTGCGGCCCACGAGATACGGGACGACCTCCTTGCCCTCTGTGCGCAGCTTCTCGGCGAGCTTCTCGCTCTCCTTGAGCACCGACGAGGAGTAGGCACCGGCCAGGCCACGGTCGCTGGTGATGACCACCATGGCCGCTCGCCGGACGGTTTCGTGCTCGGTGGTCAGCGGGTGGTCAACGTTGGACCACGTCGCCACCGCGGATACGGCCTGGGTCAGCGCCCGGGCGTACGGCGTGTGGTCGTGGACCCGCTGACGAGCCTTGACGACCCGCGAAGCTGCGATGAGCTCCATCGCGCGGGTGATCTTCTTGGTCGCCTGGACGGTCCGGATGCGCTGGCGGTAGACCCGCATCTGCGCTCCCATGTGTTCCCGCCTCTCCTAGTAGAGTTCGAATCCGGTATGTCGGGTGCTCACCGTGGTGAGCCGGTAGCCGGTTGGTCAGCAGGTGTCCACCCGGGCGGGGTTCATCGCTTCTGCTTGACGATCCGGACCTGCTCGACATCTGCCTCGGGCAGCGGCGCGGACTGTGGCTCGTGACCGACCGGAACAGAGTCCTTGCCGCCGGCCAGGAACTGCTTCTTGAAGGCGTCGATGGCCTCCTGCACTGCGGCCTGCGTGTCGTCGTCAAACTTCTTGGACTCACGGATGGTCAGGAGCAGACCGTCCTTCTCGCGGCGCAGGTGGTCCAGGAACTGCGCCTCGAAGGACTTGATGTCGGTGACGGCAATGTCGTCGAGCTGACCGGTGGTACCGGCCCAGATGACCACGACCTGCTCCTCGACCGGCATCGGGGAGGCCTGCTTCTGCTTGAGCAGCTCGATGAGGCGCGCACCCTTGGCGAGCTGGGCACGCGAGGCCGGGTCGAGGTCGGAGGCGAACATGGCGAACGCCTCCATGGCACGGAACTGGGCCAGGTCGAGCTTGAGCCGGCCGGCCACGGACTTCATCGCCTTGATCTGTGCCGCACCACCGACTCGCGAGACCGAGACACCCACGTCGATGGCGGGGCGCACGTTGGCGTTGAAGAGGTCGGACTGCAGGTAGATCTGGCCGTCGGTGATCGAGATGACGTTCGTCGGGATGTAGGCCGAGACGTCACCGGCCTTGGTCTCGATGATCGGCAGGCCGGTCATCGAGCCGCTGCCCATCGCGTCCGACAGCTTGGCGCAACGCTCGAGCAGCCGGCTGTGCAGGTAGAAGACGTCACCGGGGTAGGCCTCGCGGCCCGGCGGGCGGCGCAGCAGCAGGGACACGGCGCGATAGGCCTCGGCCTGCTTGGAAAGGTCGTCAAAGACGATCAGGACGTGCTTGCCGGCATACATCCAGTGCTGGCCGATGGCGGAGCCGGTGTATGCGGCCAGGTACTTGAACCCCGCGGCGTCAGAGGCCGGGGCGGCGACGATCGTGGTGTAGGCCAGCGCGCCGGCCTCTTCCAGGACGCCACGCACGGCCGCGATGGTCGAGCCCTTCTGGCCGATCCCGACGTAGATGCAGCGGACCTGCTGGGACGGGTCGCCGGACTCCCAGTTGGCCTTCTGGTTGATGATCGTGTCGATGGCAACCGTGGTCTTCCCGGTCTGCCGGTCACCGATGATGAGCTCACGCTGGCCACGGCCGATGGGGATCATCGAGTCGATGGCCTTGATGCCGGTCTGCAGCGGCTCGTCCACCGACTTGCGGTCCATCACGCCGGGCGCCTGCAGCTCAAGAGCGCGACGTGACTCGGCGACGATCTCGCCCAGGCCGTCGATGGGTACACCGAGCGGGTTGACCACCCGGCCCAGGAAGTTGTCACCGACCGGGACGGAGAGGACCTCGCCGGTGCGCTTGACCTCCTGGCCTTCCTCGACACCGGAGAAGTCACCCAGAACGACGACACCAATCTGGTGGGCCTCAAGGTTGAGCGCGATACCCAGGGTGTCGTCGGCGAACTGCAGCAGCTCGTTGGTCATCGCCGAAGGAAGGCCCTCGACGTGGGCGATGCCGTCACCTGCGTCGATCACTCGGCCGACCTCTTCGCGCGAGGCCGCGCCGGGCTCGTAAGACTGAACAAAGCTGTCCAGCGCGTCCCGGATCTCCTCCGGACGGATCGTGAGCTCCGCCATCAGTGTCTCTCTCCTC
>Ga0209638_1000994_pt1 | contig 18497 bp, 14 predicted proteins | sample BarGraNGADG00211_FD_184490 | JGI IMG/M metagenome (GOLD analysis project Ga0209638, IMG submission 184490) | Arctic peat soil microbial communities from Barrow, Alaska - Barrow Graham LP Ref core NGADG0002-211 (SPAdes) (version 2) | ecosystem: Environmental > Terrestrial > Soil > Wetlands > Peat...
AATGTCTGATCCATCTGAAGTTGATTCCCTTTTGGATGCTACTGCATATAAAGCTATTCTATAGTTTCAACAGATACAAGTTAAACAAAAACCCTTTGGATAGATGCCAAAGGGTTTTTTTATTATATTTACACCACACAATTATTTATAAATTTTTATAATATTTTTTATGTTACATAGTTTTGGAAGTGACAATCATTCAGGAGTGGCTCCACAAATACTTGATGCAATTATTAAGGCTAACAGCGACTTCGCTGTTGCATATGGCGAGGACGAAATAACAAAATCTGCCACTCTTCTTTTTAAAAAACAATTGGGAGATAATGCAGAAGCGTTTTTTGTTTTTAATGGCACCGGTGCAAATATTGTTGCACTAAAAGCTATGACAAACAGCTATAACGCCATTCTATGCCCCGATTCCGCCCACATTAACTCAGACGAGTGCGCTGCACCGGAAAAAATGACAGGATGTAAGCTCCTCCCAATAAAAACAACGGATGGAAAAGTTACCGTCGAAGATGTTAAAAAGGAGTTTAAAGGGATTGGAAATCAGCATCATGCACAGGCAAAAGTGCTTTCAATTTCACAGCCTACAGAGCTTGGTACTCTTTATACCCCAAAGGAGATAAAGGAATTAGCAGAGCTTATGCATCAAAATAATTGTTATCTGCACATTGATGGCTCAAGAATATCAAATGCCTCAGCCTCTTTGAACATGCCCGTTAAAAGTTTTACTGCAGATCTGGGGGTCGATGCCCTATCGTTTGGTGGAACAAAAAACGGTCTTCTAATTGGAGAAGCTGTTGTGTTTTTTAAGAAAGAACTGGCAGAGAACTTTTTATATATCAGAAAACAAGCAGCACAACTATTTTCCAAAAACAGATTTATTGCTGCACAATTTGAAGCATATTTGAGCGGGGGATTGAATCTTAAACTTGCCGGCCATTCCAATAGTATGGCAAAATATCTGGAAAGTGAACTTAAGTCTATTTCACAAGTCAGAATTAGCAGACCGGTTGAAACGAATGTTGTATTCGCCTATCTACCAAAGGATCTATGTGCAAAACTCCAGGAGAGACACTGTTTCTATATATGGGATGAAGATACAATCGAGGTACGATGGATGTGCTCTTTCAACACAAGAAAAGAGGATATCGATAAATTTGTAAGCGACATAAAATTGTTAGTGTAATATAACTACTTAAAAAACCTACATTATGGAAGTAACAAGGATTTTTGATCTCTTAGAGAAGCTTAGGACTCAATACCAGAAAGATGACATTTTAAGCAGAAGAGTTAACGGGAAGTGGATAAAACACTCTGTAGAAGACTATTACCAAAAGTCTCACACACTATCATATGCATTTCTTGCTTTGGGCTTAAAGCCTATGGATAAAGTAATTACCATATGCAGTAACAGACCTGAGTGGAATTTTATAGATATGGGGCTCTCCCTGGCCCACTTAGTACATGTTCCTGTCTACACGACATTAAGTTCAGATGACTATGCCCATATTTTCAACCACAGCGATGCAAAAATCATATTTGTAGGTGGAGATTCCATCTTAAAAAAGATCTCTCCCGTTATAGCTAAAATGAAAACCTCTCCTGATATTTATTCAATGGATGATATTCCGGGAATAAAATCTATATCGGATCTTTACAAACTCGGAGAGGAAAAAGTATCTGAGTTTGCTTCTGTTATTGAAGAGAATAAGAAATCTATTGACGAAAATGAACTTGCAACAATAATTTATACCTCCGGAACTACAGGAACTCCAAAGGGAGTTATGCTTTCGCATAAGAATCTGGTTTTCAATTTTATAGGCACTGCCGTTCAACAAAGTAAGGACTTCAGACACAAAATGCTAAGCTTCCTTCCCCTGTGTCACATTTATGAAAGAGGCATGAACTATGACTATCAATATGTTGGCATAAGCATTTACTATGCAGAGAGTCTTGCTACGATTGCAAGTGATTTGGCAGACTGTCATGCAGATGGCTTCTGTGCTGTTCCAAGAGTATTGGAGATGATGTTTAACAAGCTCGAGGCCGCCGGAAAGGATCTTAAAGGTATTAAAAAAGTTATTTATCACTGGGCTTTCCGCATTGCATGTAAGTATGATTACACAAAGAACAATTGGCTTTATAATCAACAGTATGCATTAGCAGATAAGCTTGTTTACAGTAAGTGGAGAGAAAAACTCGGAGGCAAAGAAATGTTGATCATTTCAGGAGGATCGGCAATTCAGGCAAAAATAATAAGGCTCTTCACGGCTGCAAAAATGTATATATTCGAGGGATATGGTATGACAGAAGCCTCTCCCGTAATTGCGGTAAACAACCCCAAAGAGAAGATCATTAAGATTGGTACTGTTGGTAAAGCAATGGAAGGAACAGAGATGATGATTGCAGAAGATGGCGAGATATTAACACGCGGGCCACATGTTATGATGGGTTACTACAAAGATCCCGAGTACACAAAAACAGTAATAGATAGCGACGGATGGCTTCACACAGGTGATATTGGAGTGATGACAGATAAGATTTTCCTGAAAATTACCGACAGAAAGAAGGAGATTTTTAAACTCTCGTCCGGAAAATATGTTGCCCCGCAGGTTATTGAAAACATGTTAAAAGAATCTTCATACATAGAAAATTGCATGGTGGTCGGAGAAAATCAAAAATTTGCTTCTGCTATTATAATTCCAGCTTTTAACTCTCTTCATTTCTGGGCCGCTAAACATAAAATTCAGTTTGCAGACAATGATGAACTGATAAAAAATCCTGAAGTTCAAAAGAAAATTGGAAGGGAGATTGGTATTGTGAATCAAAAGCTTGCAGCACATGAACAAATAAAGAGAACAAAGCTTATAAACGACGAGTGGACTCCGCTTAATGAAATGTTATCTCAAACGCTCAAGCTTAAGAGGAACAAAATTAAGGCAAAATATGCCGACATTATTAACGACATTTACAAGTACGACAGCTAGATGATTATTAGATTGGCCCAGGTCAAAGACAATGAACATATACTTAAGATATGGAGAGCTTGTTTCAGTGATGATCAGGCTTATATAGATAATTATCTTAAGTATTGCCTCCCATATACCAAAACTTGGCTGTTAGGACTTGAGGAGGACCTCTTTGTTTCTTGCCTATCTGTTATCCCATCGTTTACAACATTCAATAACGACATTTACAGAGGTGGTTATCTCTATGCTGTAGGGACACTTCCCGAACATAGAGGTAACTCTTACTCTAAAATTTTGATTAATGCTGCAATAAAAGATTGTAGTTTGGCCGGCTTATCATATATGTTAGTTAAACCTGCAAGCGAAAGCCTTTATCAATTTTACATTAAGTCCACTTTTGACGTAGTAATATCAAAGGGTTTATCAACTTTCATAACGGCTTCCCATGTCAAGCCCAACGAGAATTCCATAATAGCTTCTGATATCAACGCTTCCGAACTATTCTTATTGCGACCGGTTTCCTTCTCAGATACCCATTTTCTTTGGCCTAAGGAGATTCTCAGTTATGCACTGCTAGAGGCGAAAAGCAGAGGTGGGTCATGTAAAAAGTTTCAACCAAGCAATGAAAAAAGCGATCATGTTCTTTATTATATTGCTTATCCGGACGATTTGAACAGCAACAAAATAAAAGTTCTTGAAACTAATGCAAAAAATCCGGTCGAAGTTGAGGCTTTAATCTCCGTTCTTAAGAACGAATACCCCAAAATAGAGGAGACAGAGATTGAATCTTCAATAAATTTTATGGAATCTGTAAGTTATACTATTGAGCGATCTGCCTTATTGCTCTCTTTCAACGAGGGTTTGACCAATGGTTTAGCGAAACTTCACCTGTCTTTACCATTAGAATAGGCCCCGTTGTTCCTCATGGAACATTTTCTATCTTCCAAAGTAGACAAGCAATACAGAGATATCCGATGGTGAAACTCCGGGGATTCTGGATGCCTGAGAAATGGTCTTAGGTTTATGTTTAGCAAGTTTTTGTCTTGACTCTATGGAGAGTGATTTTAAAGAGGCATATTCGAAATCTGTCGGTATTTTTATATCTTCTAATTTAAGAATTTTGTCTGCAATTCTCTTTTCTCTATCAATATACCCCTTGTATTTTACCAATATTCCCGCTGATTCGATAATTTCTTTTATTATCAAGGCCGTAGAGACTGTCTCGTTTCTATTAATATCTGCCTGGTATGGGAGTTTAATGAAATCTGTTGCTATTGGTATAGAATTCTTAAAAATCTCAGCTAAAGCTCTAAAATAACCCCCTGCAGAAGAATCGTCACAAGTGAGTGAGCTTATGGCTTTCAATAAATAGCCGGAACCTGAATCGGTGCTATCTCTTTGGCTCTCTTTTATATAGTTTTGAATTGTTTCTCGTGGAACACTTTGTAACAAGTGTAGAATCTCTACATGTGGTCTGCTTAGAACATCTGCAAGTCTCTTTCTTTGGGTAATTTTTGAAGACTGGATCCCTTCCAAATATGCGTTAATTTCATCTGGAGTTACAGAAGACTGCTCCATAAAATCTGTGAGTTCATGGATTACATTATATTTTTTAGAAGCTAAACGATCTCTTTCTTCAGTTGCAAGTCCAATATTATATGATAAATTTGTGAGCCTGAGATCTGCGTTGTCCTGTCTTAAAAGTATTCTATATTCTGCTCTGGATGTAAACATTCTGTAAGGTTCATCTACTCCTTTCGTCACTAAATCATCAATTAGCACACCTATGTATGCCTGGTCTCTTTTTAAAATAAATGGGTCTTTTCCTTGAATTTTCAAATGGGCATTAATGCCCGCCATTACTCCCTGGGCCGCCGCTTCTTCATAACCCGTCGTTCCATTAATTTGGCCTGCAAAATATAAATTTTGAATGGCTTTTAATTCTAAAGTGTGGTTTAATTGTGTCGGTGGAAAATAATCGTACTCAACTGCGTAGGCTGGTCTGAAAATAATAACATTCTCAAAACCAGGAATTGCTCTCAACGCTGCGTATTGGGTATCTAAGGACAACGAGGAAGAAAACCCTTGAAGGTAGTATTCGTTTGTGTTCCATCCCTCTGGTTCAAGGAAGAGTTGATGTGATGTTTTATCTGAAAAGGTTCTTAATTTATCTTCTATGCTTGGGCAATATCGAGGACCTTTTCCGGAAATTTTTCCTGTAAAAAGAGGAGAGTATTTAAAACCATCTTTAAGAATGTCGTGCACCTCAGAATTAGTGTGGACCATATAACAACACATCTGCTTAATGCTTCCTTGTATTGGAGAAGGTATATTCAAAAAAGAAAACTTCTCCGGAGTTGAATCTCCTTCTTGTATTTGTAACCGTGTGAGGTCTAATGAGCGAGCATCTAAACGAGGAGGTGTTCCTGTTTTCATTTTACCAACCTCAACCCCCTTATTTACAAGCTGTTCGGATAGGTTTAACGAGGGCAATTCTCCTATCCTCCCTCCTGCTGTAGAATTTTGCCCTATAAAGAGTTTACCGTTTAAAAAGGTACCGGCTGTCAGAATTATTGCTTTTGAATAAAAAGTTGCCCCTAGAGAAGTTTTTACCCCAATAGCTTTCGCTCCATCAAAGATAAATTCCGTTGCAGTATCTTGCCAGAGGTTTAGGTGTTTTGTGTGCTCCAAAAGGTATCTCCAGTTCAGGGAAAAATGTTGTCTGTCACATTGCGCTCTCGGGCTCCACATTGCAGGTCCCTTTGAACGATTCAACATCCTAAACTGCAAAGTGCTTGCATCAGTTATCAGCCCCGTATATCCTCCTAAAGCGTCAATTTCTCTTACAATCTGCCCCTTCGCAATACCTCCGATAGCCGGGTTGCAAGACATCTGGGCAATTTTACCCATGTCCATAGTCAGCAGCAATACATGAGATCCCAACTTTGCTGCCGCATGTGCAGCTTCACAGCCAGCATGTCCTGCTCCTATTACAATAACGTCGTAACTATCTGTCATTAGGATACTCTTTTATTCAAATAATAATCCTCTCTCTCTCTCATCACTCTCGATTGGGCTTTTGTTTGATCATTATACCCTAAAAGATGCAAAATTCCATGAATAATTACTCTGTGCAATTCACTTTGGAACTCTTGTTTAAAGTATTCTGCATTCGATTTTACGGTATCAATACTGATAAAAATATCTCCCGAAACACAGTTGTCATCTGAATTATCAAAAGTGATTACATCTGTATAGTAATCGTGTTCAAGATATTGCTTGTTAATTTTCAAAAGATATTCGTCTGAGCAGAATATTATGGAGATATCACCTACCTTCTTTGGACTATTATAACTCTCTTCCTGAATTACAGACTTAATCCAATTTGTGCAGTCTCTTCTGTTGTTAAAAGTAAATTTCGTCTCTTCTATAAAATAATTAACCATTATTGCTCTTCTTGTGTGGGATAACAATTGAACCACCTGCAAGGTTCGCTAAGATAACCTTATTCATTTTGGCACGATATGTGCGGAAATTTGTAATCGATTCCATTTTAAATAATTTTGTTGCAAAACTACAAAAATATATAAATTAAACCTTTAAAAAGTTATGTCAAAAGTCAGTGTAATTGGTGCTGGGAATGTTGGAGCAACTTGTGTAAATGCAATGAATATGATGCAATTTGCCGGGGAAATTGTATTGCTTGATATCAAACCCGGTATTGCTGAAGGAAAAGCAATTGATATGATGCAAACGGCTAAGTTGTTGAGATTCGATACAACGATTATCGGAGTAACAAATAATTATGAAGCTACTGCAAAATCTAAGGTTATTGTTATCACTTCCGGTATTCCACGCAAACCAGGCATGTCTCGCGAAGAACTCATTGGAATAAATGCAAAAATAGTGAACAATGTTGTTGAAAACGCATTGAAATACTCTCCAAACGCAGTTTTCGTTATGATTTCCAATCCAATGGATACTATGACATATCTCACAATAAAGAGGACAAAACTGTCTAAGCACAAAGTAATTGGTATGGGTGGAATTCTAGATAGTAACAGATTTGTGTATTATCTAAAAAAGGCCTTAGAAGCACCCGCAAGTGATGTAGCCGGAATGGTTATTGGCGGCCATGGAGATACAACGATGATACCCCTTACCCGCTATGCAAATCTGAGAGGTATTCCTGTTAGCGAACTTCTATCGGAGGAGGCCCTTAACAAAGTTGCTGCTGACACAAAGACAGGTGGTGCTACTCTTACAAAATATATAGGAACCTCAGCATGGTATGCTCCGGGTGCAGCAGCTGCTGCACTTGTCAGATCTATTGTACTTGATGAAAAGAAGATTTATCCTTGTAGCGTAATGCTTGAGGGAGAGTACTCTCAAAAAGATATTTGCCTTGGAGTGCCCATTGTGGTAGGCAGAAAAGGATGGGAGAGAATTGTAGAGTTGAACCTTAACCAAGAAGAGAAAGCAGAGTTCCAAAAGAGCGCAGATGCAGTTAGGGCAACCAACAATATTTTAAAAGAGTTGAATCTGCTATAGATTTGAATATTTTGCTTCTTTGCTGTGCAAGGTTTTGGGGTATTAGCTCAGTTGGCTAGAGCGCTTGCATGGCATGCAAGAGGTCATCGGTTCGACTCCGATATGCTCCACAAAAAGTTTTTAACAATTTAACAGAGATTTATCGGCCTCCTCGTCTTGCACTTAGAGTTATTTCATAAAAGTTTATCCACAATTGCTTTTGTCAAATAATTATTTCTTACTAATTTCATACTCTGATAAACAATCTGTACCCACAAAAAGTTATGGAAATAAAGAAAACACCTAAGGCAAACCTGGAAAGCAAAAAATTTCTATTCAGAGAAATTGGTTTAGTCTTTACTTTATTATTCGTACTATTGGCATTTGAATGGAAGAGCTCTGACAAATCTGTTTCTAGCCTGGCAAATACGAATGCAGCTATTATGGAAGAGGACGCGATCCCTGTCACCAACGAAACACCTCCACCTCCACCCGAGATGCCTAAAATTCCTGTAGTATCTGACATTATCGAGATTGTTGATGACAACATGAAGATTTCAAATGATCTTATTATAAACACAGAGGATGACAGCAAACTGGGAGTTGATGTTAAAGATTATGTTCAAGGCGCAAAAGAAGAAGCTATTGTAGAAGAAGAGATTCCGTACACAATTGTAGAGGAGAAACCTACCTTCCAAGGCGGTGATGAAAACACGTTTACAAAATGGGTTTTTGATAGACTGGTTTATCCCGAGATTGCTAAAGAGAATGGGGTACAGGGTCGTGTTATTCTTCAGTTCCTCGTTGGTAAAGATGGTAGTGTAAGTGATGTTAAAGTTGTCCGGGGAGTTGACGCATCACTGGATAAAGAGGCAGCTCGTGTTGTAGCATCTTCGCCAAAATGGAAACCTGGAAGACAAAGAGACAAACCTGTAAAGGTTCGTTACACATTCCCTGTAATTTTCCTATTGAGATAGAAAAATAAACCAAAATAACAGAAAAGGCTGTCTCATTTGATGCGGCCTTTTCTGTAGTTAAACAACAGGTATCAGATAAGCATGGAAAGAACTATTTTTGTAGGTGTCATAAGGCAAAATGATGATGAGCAAAAGGTGAACGATTACCTCGATGAACTTGAGTTTTTGGCAGAAACCGCGGGTGCTGAGGGAGAGAGACGATTTATTCAAAGATTGGATAAGCCAAGCCCTAAAACCTACATTGGCTCGGGGAAACTGGAGGAGATCAAAGCATATATTAAGGAACACGATATCAAGCTTGTAATATTTGACGATGAGCTAACTCCTTCTCAGTTAAGAAATATTGAGAAAGAGCTCGAATGTCGCATATTAGACCGAACTAATCTCATTCTGGATATATTCGCTCAGAGAGCAAAGACGGCTTATGCGAAAACCCAGGTTGAACTTGCTCAATATCAGTATCTTTTGCCTAGACTAACAGGAATGTGGACTCACCTGGAGAGACAAAAAGGTGGTATCGGTATGAGGGGCCCGGGAGAGAGTCAAATAGAGACAGACAGGAGAATAATTCTTGATAAAATAAGTCGGCTCAAGGAGCAGCTCAAAAAAATTGACAGGCAGATGTCTGCCCAAAGGGGAAACAGGGGAAGCTTAGTTCGGATATCACTCGTTGGTTACACAAATGTGGGCAAGAGCACTCTTATGAATCTCCTTGCAAAGAGTGACGTTTTTGCAGAAAACAAGCTGTTTGCAACACTTGATACGACAGTGAGAAAAGTAGTAATCGGGAATGTCCCCTTTCTTTTGAGTGATACTGTCGGATTTATCAGAAAACTTCCACATCAATTGGTAGAATCCTTTAAAAGCACGCTGGACGAGGTTCGTGAAGCAGACATCTTATTACATGTAGTAGATGTATCACACCCCAACTTTGAAGAGCAGATCCAGGTGGTACACGAAACTCTTGCCGAGATAGGCGCAAAGGATAAACCCCTTTTTCTCGTTTTTAACAAGGTGGACCTCTATAAATATACTCCGCAGGATGAATATGATTTGGGTCCAAAAAAACAGGAAAATTACAGCATAGAAGAGCTTAAGAACTCCTGGATGGAAAAGGAGCACTCCCCTTGCATATTTATTTCTGCAAAGGAGAAGCTGCAAATTGATAAATTAAGAAATGACCTTTATAAAATGGTTGCCGAAATACATGCCGGCAGATATCCGTTTAACAATTTCTTGTGGTAGTCCGCTATTTACTTATGTAGATAAAGCTATTTGCTCATTGATTTTATCTGATTCGACTTTACGGCGCCAATAATTTTTCCCACAGGCAGCTCTTCCACTACCCTGCCATTGTACCCTTTCATTGATTTTGCTACAAACAATGAGTTTAGCAGAGCCTCTTCAGTAGCCTCTATAGTAGCAAGGAAAAGTGGGGAAACAGACTCGTTATGAAGTTCTTTTGGACTGTAATAGTCAGATGACTCATTTATAAGGTTTTCTTTGGCAACAGATAGAGCAATAACATAGTCTCCGCTTCCGTTTGAGGCAATTCCTCCGGTTTTTGCAAGGCCCATAATCGCTCTTTTGGCCAGTCTTTCAAGGTTTCTCGATGTAATTGGAGCATCAGTTATAACAACCATCATGCAAGATCCGTCAGCATGTTGGGATATATCATTTTTATAGTCAAATTTTTCCAGCAGTTGCCCAACAGGAACACCGGCAACTTCCAGGACACCTCCGTAGTTTGATTGAACAAGTACACCCACGGTATAGCCCCCCAACGACTTTGGAAGGACCCTTGAAGAAGTTCCGATTCCTCCTTTAAAACCAAAGCAGATAGTACCCGTTCCTGCTCCGACATTTCCCTCTTCTACCCTGCCGTCCTTCGCATTTTCAATAGCATTCAAGACATGCTCAGCTTTAACATACCTCGCTCTGATGTTGTTTAATCCCCCATCATTGGTTTCTCCTACAATCCCGTTAACGGAACCTATATTGGAATTGCCTTCCTGGGCGAGCGTATATGAGATCAAGGCGTCCAAACCGGCAGCAATACTGAGCGTGTTAGTAAGAATAATTGGTGTTTCTATATTGCCCAGCTCTTTAACCTGAGTATATCCTGCAAGTTTTCCGAAACCATTGCCAACATATATTGCAGCAGGCACCTTGTTTCTGAATATGTTGCCTTCATGGGGGATAATTGCAGTGACACCTGTTCTTATGTCATCACCTTCAATCAGCGTAACTTGCCCGACTTTGACACCAGCAACGTCTGTGATCGCATTATTTTTACCTGTTTTAAATACGCCAATCTCGATTCCATAATCCCTTACTCTTTCCTGAGCATATAAATGAGTAGAAAACATAATAACAGCCAATAAGATAAATTTTTGCATTATTCTATATTTAAAAAATCCAGTAATTTTTTCTGCACAATTTCCGGTTCTTCCAGAAATCCAATATGTCCGGAGTGTTCCAGGACAAGTTTTTCTGCCTTAGGTAACAGATCAATCAACAAGTTAGCCTTTTCCATAGGAATGTGGTAGTCATGCATACCTAAAACCAGAAGAAGCGGAGAGTCATAGTTTCTAAGAAATTCGGTGTTGTCCTGCCTGGTCTTTAGCCCTTCCAGTGAAGCCACAATACCTTCGGGATCATGAGTTTCAGCAATTTCTACTATTTCAAAAATCTTTTCATCCAACTTTCTTAAGTTTTCGTGTGCAAACATTTTTGGGATACCCATTTTTACAATAGCCTGCAATTTAGCCTTGTGAATTAATGCAATCTCTCTGTCGCGGTCTATCTTCTTCTCCTCGGTGTCTGCAAGAGGCCCGGAATGCATTAATACAAGAGCAATATATCCCCCCATTGAATGACCAACAATGCAAGCAGTTTCGACCTTACAAATATCCAAAACCTCTTTAGCAATTTCTGAAGAAAATTCTATACTGTTATTTGTCATATGTGATCCGGAAAGCCCGTGCCCGGGAAGATCGATAGAAATAATCCTGAGTTTTGGCAACAGAGGAGTGGTGAAATCATCCCAGACATACAAGGTTTCCAGGTATCCGTGCATAAGCAGCACCGTCTTTTCTCCTTTTTTACTGTCAGAAATATGTATCGGAATGCCTTTACAGGTAGCAAAAAATTCCATTTGGTTATATTTTATACAAATTTAATAGATATTGGAGTTATTTTTATAATTTTGTTGAACTAACCTGGACTTGCAATTTATTAATTTACAAAAATGATTTACTAATGAAATTAACAAAATTCTTGTCTATTGCTGTCATTGCAATTATCTCCCTTTCACTCTCAAGTTGTAACAAGGAGGCCGAGCCTATTGTTCTTACCGGTTCCTGGGAGTTGGACTCTACCTCTACGTTCCTGCAAATTAGCTATAATCCTATATACGCAGAAGAGTACCCAAGTGCTATTCAATATTTGAAAGATAATATGAATAAGATCCTTAAGGAGATAAAGAAACCGGATACAATTCAATTTATAGAACCGAATACTGTCAATTTTCTATATAATCCAACGCCTGGAACAATGGTTGCGGGAACATTTGAGCAATTTGATATCTATGTCAATATCTATAATGCGCTTTTCCCTGGCGGTTTAACAGGCGCTTCAAACAATCAAAGACTGGAGATTTATTACAGCAAAAGCGACATGCTAAGTATTTTATACTCAATGTTGACCCCTACAGACGATGCCCCGGAGACCTTCTCAAAACTTATCGATCAGTTTGATGGAGTCGGGGTATATGTGAGAGCCAAATAACGAAAATCAGTCTTTAAGTTTTGCTTTTAAAAACTCTCTGTTCATACGCGCAATATGGGCAACCGAGATGTTCTTAGGGCACTCCATCTCGCAGGCACGGGTGTTTGTACATGCACCAAAACCAAGTTCGTCCATCTTTGCAACCATTGCTTTGGCTCTTCTTGCTGCCTCTACTTTACCTTGTGGAAGTAGTGCAAGGGAACTAACTCTTGCAGACACAAATAACATAGCAGAACCATTCTTACAAGTGGCTATACAAGCACCACAGCCCACGCAGGCAGCTGCATCCATACTCTCATCTGCCGCTTCTTTAGAGATAGGTATTGCATTGCCGTCGGGAACTCCGCCGGTACTTACAGATACATATCCACCGGCTTGTAAAATCTGGTCCAAGGCACCTCTGTTTACAACAAGGTCCTTTATAACGGGCATCACTGCAGAACGCCAAGGCTCTATAGTGATTGTGTCGCCATCCTTAAATTTACGCATATGAAGCTGGCAAGTTGTTACTTCATTGTCCGGTCCATGGGCTCTGCCATTGATATATAAAGAGCACATACCACAGATACCTTCACGACAGTCGTGGTCAAATGCTACAGGTTCATTCCCTTGATGCATAAGTTGTTCGTTAAGTATATCCATCATCTCAAGAAATGATGAGTCAGGAGAGATATCCTTAATCTTGTAGGTCTCGAAATGTCCCTTATCTTTTGCGCTTTTTTGACGCCATACTTTTAATGTTAAGTCCATAATGATTAAAGTTCTTAGTCTTTATAGTTTCTTGTAGCTAATTTTATAAACTCGTACTTGAGCGGTTCTGCATGTTTTACAGAATCCTTTCCTTCACCTGCATACTCCCATGCGCTAACATACATGTAATTTTCGTCATCACGACGTGCTTCGCCTTCTTCTGTTTGCATCTCTTCACGGAAGTGGCCGCCACAAGACTCCTTACGCATGAGTGCGTCCATTGCCATAAGTTCTCCCATCTCCATAAAATCAGCTACTCTTATAGCTTTTTCTACCTCTTGGTTAAACTCATTGTTCTCTCCCGGAACATATACGTTTTTCCAGAAATCTTCACGAAGTACTTTTATCTCCTTAATAGCCTTCTCAAGACCCTTTTCGTTTCTTGCCATACCAACGTTGTCCCACATAATGTGACCGAGTTTCTTATGATAATAATCTACCGGTTCTTTACCTTTAACAGCAAATAGTTTTGCAATTTTGTCCTTCACTCCCTTTTCTGCCTCTTCAAAGACAGGGTTGTTTGTGTCGGTTTTTGGAACCTGAATCTTACTTGCAAGGAAATCTCCGATTGTGTACGGAAGGATAAAGTATCCATCTGCCAACCCTTGCATTAGTGCAGAAGCTCCAAGACGGTTTCCACCGTGATCACTAAAGTTGGCCTCTCCTATTGCATAAAGACCCGGGATTGTTGTTTGAAGATTGTAATCTACCCAAATTCCTCCCATTGTATAGTGAATGGCCGGATAGATCATCATCGGTTCTTTATAAGGATCTACATCTGTAATCTTTTCATACATCTGGAACAGGTTACCATACCTCTCGGCAATTACATGTTTACCGAGACGTTCGATAGCAGCTTTAAAGTCCAGAAAAACAGCCCGTCCCGTATCATTTACGCCAAATCCGGAATCGCATCTCTCTTTTGCAGCACGAGAAGCTACATCACGTGGCACAAGGTTTCCGAAAGCCGGATAACGGCGTTCCAAATAATAATCTCTATCTTCCTCCGGTATTTGAGAAGCAAGAATCTTCTTGGTTCTCAATTTTTCTACATCTTCTTTCTTCTTAGGAACCCAAATTCTACCGTCATTTCTGAGCGATTCGCTCATAAGAGTAAGCTTAGACTGTTGCTCTCCGTGGACAGGTATACATGTAGGGTGGATTTGGACAAATGAAGGGTTTGCAAAGAATGCTCCCTTTTTGAAGCATTGCCAAACGACAGATCCGTTGCTGTTCATGGCATTGGTAGAGAGGAAAAATACTTTTCCGTAACCTCCGGAGGCAATCACTACTGCATGTGCACCATGTCTTTCAATATCTCCGGTAACAAGGTTTCTGGCAATAATGCCTTTGGCCTCTCCATTTAAGAGAACTAAATCCAGCATCTCACAACGAGTGTATGATTTAACGTTTCCAAGGTGAATCTGACGGTTAAGTGCGGCATAAGCGCCTAAAAGCAGTTGTTGACCGGTTTGACCTCTGGCATAAAATGTTCTGCTAACCTGCGCTCCACCGAATGAACGGTTATCCAGTAATCCTCCATACTCTCGCGCAAAAGGAACTCCTTGCGCAACACATTGGTCTATTATCAAGCTACTTACTTCTGCTAAGCGATAAACATTTCCCTCTCTGCTTCTATAGTCGCCACCCTTGATAGTGTCATAAAACAGGCGATAGACCGAGTCGTTGTCATTAGGATAGTTTTTTGCGGCATTTATACCTCCCTGAGCGGCTATAGAATGCGCTCTACGAGGTGAATCGCCGATGCAAAAAACCTTTACATTATAACCAAGTTCACCAAGAGATGCCGCTGCTGAGGCTCCTCCCAAACCAGTACCAATAACGATAATCTCTAACTTACGTTTATTTCCGGGGCTCACTACACGAATCTGTGCTTTATGCTTGGCCCACTTCTCGGACAAAGGCCCTTCCGGGACTTTTGAAATTAGTTTTTCGGACATTTTTTACCATTTTAAAAGTGCGCAAAACTACGCTTTTTGGAGAAGATAACCAATTATATCTCAATTTTTGTACCTTTACCCGGAGCAAAAACACTGTTATGAAAAGACTACTTACATTTTGTGCTACAATTATCATTTCCATATCGTTAATGGCGCAAACAACCATTGTCCCAAAACCCAATAAGACAGTAATTGGCGAGGGATACTTTCAGTTAAATGAAAATTGTACTATTCACTCAAACGAAAAGAGTTCCTCCAATTTAAATTACCTTAAAAACAAGCTGGTCAAAGCCACCGGGTTTGCTTTTAGTGAAACGAAGGATCTTACCTCAATTAACTTTATCTCACTGGATTTTTCGGACGGTTACAATATCCCGAACGAGGGATATCTTTTGAATATTTCAAAGAGCGGCATCACAATAACAGCTAGTAGCAGTTCTGGAATATTTTACGGTATCCAGTCTCTTTTGCAGCTTCTCCCTCCTACCATTTACTCGGGAAGAGCTACCGGACACGAATTATGGCGGGTACCCGTCTTATCGATAGAAGATTCTCCCAGATTCAGTTACAGGGGTATGATGCTCGATGTGTCAAGAACATTCTTTGACTTTGAGACAGTTAAGAAGTATATCGATTGGATGTCATATCATAAAATTAATACTTTCCACTGGCATCTGACAGATGACAATGGCTGGAGGATCGAGATCAAAAAGTATCCGGAACTTACCAATAAAGGTGCATGGAGGGGTCCAAACGAAGTGCTCTCTGCTGCTTTCGGCTCCGGGAACAAAAGATATGGAGGCTTCTATACACAGAATCAGATAAAAGAAATTGTAGCTTATGCTGCAGAGAGACATATTGAGATAATACCGGAAATTGATCTTCCCGGTCATAGCAAGGCAGTAACTGCTTCATATCCAGAAGTAGCTTGTGCCAGTAAGGACAATAGTGTGAGTGTTCAGGGTGAAGGCAAAAATGTTTGGTGTGTGGGTAAGGAGAGTAACTATAAGATGCTTGAAAATATCATAAAGGAACTCTCCAAATTGTTCCCTTCAAAGCATATTCATATAGGAGGTGACGAGGTAAACTTTTCTGCATGGAAATCTTGTCCGGATTGTCAGGCTTTAATGGCGAAAGAGGGGATGAAGGAGCCGGTTGAACTTCTTAATTACTTTGTAAGGAGAATGGAGAAAATTGTTGAGAAACACGGGAAACATATGGCAGGATGGGATGAGATTCTGGACGGTGGAGTTCTTAAGCCGGATACTAGAGTGTATGCATGGAGAAGCGTAGCTAAAGGGATACAATCTGTTAAAAAAGGGCAACCTACAATAATGCAGCCCGGTCCGTATTGCTACTTCGACATGAAACAATCTCCGGAAGACAGGGGACACAACTGGGCCGGCCTTGTCTCCACAGAGAAGAGCTACTCGCTTGACCCGGTAGGAACTGCAGAATTAACCCCAGAAGAATCCAAGCTTATTGTGGGTGTTCAAGGGGCTCTATGGACAGAATTATTAGGCAGCCCGCCAAGATTTATTGATTATCAAACGTATCCGAGGTTAGCAGCAATTGCTGAGGTTGGTTGGACAAACCAAGAGCTTAGAAGTTGGCCGGATTTTAATGATCGTCTTGCCAAAAATCACTTCGAAAGAATGTATCAGATGGGTATTGCTTTCCGGGTTCCGCCTCCCTCTGTAATGTTTGAGAACGGAGCTCTTAAGGCAGAAGCACCATTCCCTTGGTTAGTAGTAAGATACACTATGGATGAGAGCGATCCTACACCATATTCTCTTATTTACAAAGGGGAGATATTTACAGACAAGCCAACGAAGTTTCGTTTTGCAACATTTTATCGGGACGAACTCCTAAGTCTGATCGTGAAAGCTTCAAATGTGGAATACGAGTATCAAAAACCAGAATATGAAATTGAGACCTCTATTGAAATAAATAGAAGCACTCCTCTTGCAAATCTTTATGACTACAAACGGAGCACTTATATCAGAAGCCGCGAGAGACTTAAGGCCGGTGACTACTTCACTTATAAGTTTAAACAGCCTGTCTTCACAAAGAGGATAACCGTAGAAACCGGTATTCCCAACATATCTTTTTACCCGGTAACTGATGGATATGTAGAGTATTCATACAATGGAAAAGATTTCATTAAGGGAGATGAACTCGTAAACGGAGCGGCCAGAATCTATCCTAAAGAAGCGGTCTTGGCTGTCCGGATACAGGTAACTGCTCCCAATGACGGACCTTCTGCAGCATTTCAGAAATTAAAAATCGATTAGTTGTTTATCGTAAGGTTTTTGTAGGCAGAAATGATTATTTTTCCTGCCTTTTCATTAAGCGCGTTCAGCTCAACAAGGTTAAGACCCTCACTTCTCCACTTTTCAATGGGGGTTTTATAAAGTTGATACACCAACTCCTCTGCAGGCTTAAGTTCTTGCATATAGCCATTTCCCTTACTATTATGGATAAGGTTGAAGTTCATATATTTTCCTCCGTTACCACGCTTTAACGAGAAGGTTTTGTACTTTAGGACAAGGGCATTATCGCAAGCAATTGCATTTTGTGATTCCTTTGAACGTAAAACAATTGAGGGTTGCTTCTCTCCTGCCTTAACCCACAAAGGTATGGCCACACCGGCTGGCGGATAGCCCAAAACTGTCCACATAGTAGTCATTTCCGGATTCTCTCCGGGCTTAACACCTTGAACTACAACTGAAGCAGTTGAAGATTTCCTCGGAATGAAATCCTGATCTACAACCCACCCGTTAAATCTTTCCGGTGATTGGTCCGGTTTAAGAAGGTCAAAACCTTGAAGGGAGTGATAGAAAGAACGAGACAAATTATTAAAAATCCATTGCGGGGTAATATTCATGTAAGCAGCTTGTTTCGAAAAAATTTCACTTGCTGTTTGATATCTTATGTACCCCATTCCTTCATTAAACCTACCTGAATATGAGTAATTTGTATAAACCAGATAGCCCTCGGGAGCAATTTTTTGATCATTGGCATCCACCTTCACAAACACTGTATTATTAGTTTCATAGTACGCAGCACCACCCTCAGCATCAATAACTCCAAAGTTTGCCTCAACACCTAAAGGTTTCTTATGAGTTAATAGAAAATTTTCAAAATCAGCTAAATTTTTACAAACAGAAAGAGCTTCAAACATTATCTCTCCTTCTTTATCCATCTCTTTAACATTATCATCTTTAAGATTATATGAAGCAGTATTCATAATTGAAAAACCAGAACTGTTGGTACCCATCCATACAATCCCGGTACTATCGGGACTGTTGACCAGAGCTATAAAATTGTATTTTTCCCCTTTAAAAAACTGAATTCTGTTATTATCTTCGCCTGTATCTCTGTTTTTCCATAACAAAGGTCTGCCGTCAAGAGTAATCTTTCCTGTAATTATGGCAGATGTACAAGCATCCAAATCATGGCTGTTCGAGATGATCAGCAAAGCCGAAAAAAGTGCAATAATGGTCCGTTTCATA
>Ga0209638_1000995_pt1 | contig 18490 bp, 7 predicted proteins | sample BarGraNGADG00211_FD_184490 | JGI IMG/M metagenome (GOLD analysis project Ga0209638, IMG submission 184490) | Arctic peat soil microbial communities from Barrow, Alaska - Barrow Graham LP Ref core NGADG0002-211 (SPAdes) (version 2) | ecosystem: Environmental > Terrestrial > Soil > Wetlands > Peat...
CCCCGCCACGACGGCAGCCGCCGCGGTCTTCGACGCGATCGGTTTCGACATCGTGCTCATCGAGACGGTCGGGACGGGCCAGAGCGAGGTGGAGGTGGCCGCGGCGGCCGACACGACCGTCGTCGTCGAATCCCCCGACATGGGCGACGAGATCCAGGCCATCAAAGCGGGGCTGCTCGAAGTGGCCGATATCGTGGTGGTGAACAAAGGGGATCGGCCGGGGGCGCATCGAACGGCCGGGCAGCTGCACGCAATGCTGGCCGACGCGCCGCGCGACGCCAAACCCGGCCGACTCGGGCCCAAGAGCCCCGAAGTGCTGGTCACGACGGCAGCCACCGGCGAGGGAGTGGCCGAGCTGCTTGCCGCAATCGACCGGCATCGCTCCACGGCCCGCAGCGTCCGAGGCGACGCTACGCGCCTCCTGCGGGCGGAGGCGCAGGTCTGGGCCGTGCTGTCGGATCGCTTGCACGAACGGATTAGGTCGATGGAAGGCTCTCTCGAGGATGGGGCGACGCGCCCCACGACCGCCGGGGAGCTGCTCCGTCGAGTGGCTGCGCACGAGCTGGACCCGTACCACGCGGCCGATCGTCTTCTCGAGATGGTGACCGGCAGCGAGGAACCGCCGGAGTAACTCGGACCCGGCTACCCCCGGGGCTCGTTCCCGGCTTTCGCCTCGGCCTCGGCGGCGGTGGCCAGCGCCTCGCGCACGACGCGGATGACGGCATCGATGTCGAAGGGTTTGGCCAGGAGCCGGATGCCGCGCTGATTGGCGAATCCGCGCAGGTCGGGATTCAGGACGTCGCCACTCATGAAGACGGCCCTGTGGGCGAGCTCCGGTCTGAAGTCGACGGCAGCTTCGTAGAACTCGGTGCCGCTCATCCCTGCCATGCGGTGGTCGATGAGCATGACGTCGTATGTGGAGTCTCGGAGACCGTCGAGCGCCTGGGCGCCATCCTGGCAAGGGGTGCAGTCCATGCCGGCGGCCGAGAGCGCCTTGCGGAGGAATGCCCGGATGGAGGGTTCGTCGTCGAGAGCAAGGATGCGAGGCCGGCGCGGAGGCGATGCCGATGCGTCGACGGCTGCCCCGCCCGGATCGATCGAGACGCCCGGAGAGACTGCGGGCGCGGCCGAGACCGCGGTCGCGGCCGGCATGCGTGCCGCGGGCGCGTGGGCTGTTGCCCCGAAGGTGCCCGGGCGGTTCGGATGGGCCGGACCAGCGACCGTCTCGACGCTTTCGGAGTTCGGGTCCGGCGCCTGGATCGCGCCGCCGAGTGCTTCGGCGATCCGGCGTTCGTCGATTATCTTCGCGCGAACCGGAAGCTCGATGATGAAGCAGCTTCCAACGTCGCCGGGGCCCGGCTCGTACCAGAGATGCCCGCCGTGCGCAGCGACAATTCCGAACGACACGGACAGGCCGAGGCCCGTACCCTCACCCGGCTGCTTGGTCGTGAAGAACGGGTCGAAGAGGCGGGCCCTCGCCGAATCCGGAACGCCCGGTCCGTCATCCCGGATGGTCAGCCTGACCCGATGCTGATCCTCGGTGTGTCGCCCTCCCTTGGGCGTTCCGTGCGACGTTGGGCGCGCCTTGATCGCCGACGCGGTGATCCAGATGTGAGTCGGTACGGACCGTTCGCGGCTTCGGATCGCCTGGATGGCATTGATGGTCAGGTTCAACAGAACCTGCTGCAGCTGCGCCCTGTCGAGGTCCACTTCCGGGAGCGACTCCGGTATGTCTACTGTCACCTGGATTCGGTTGGTGCCGAGGGCGTAAGACTGAAGTTCCAGAACGCTCTGAACCAGGGTGCCGATATTCGTTGGGCGCCGTTCCGGAGGCCTCTGGCGAGCGAAGTCGAGCAGATTCTGAACGATGCGCCTGGTCCGGTCGGCCTCTTGCACGAGCAAGCCCGCGTCGTGCTTCATGTCCTCCGGCAAGCGGTTGTCGCCGCGAATGAGCTGGCTGAAGGCGATGATCGCGGCCAGTGGGTTGTTGAGCTCATGGGCAACGCCCGAGACAAGCTGTCCGAGCGCTTCCATCTTCTGCGCCTGCAGCAGCTCGCGTTGCAGTCTCTCCTGATCGGACAGGTCGCGAACGAGATGCAGGAAGCGGCGCTGCCCCCCCAGCTCCACAACGCGAACCTCGACCTCCACGGGAAACTCGGAGCCATCCGCTCGCCGGCCTCGGTCGAGGAACGTGCCGCGGCCCTGAGCCCATACGATCTGGCGGCGACGAGCCATCTCTCTCTCGTCCGCGGAGATGAGTTGCCCGAAATAGCGGCCGAGCACCTCGCCGCGATTGACACGGTAGAGGCGAACCGTCGCTTCGTTGGTGTCGAGGATGGTGCCGTCGAGAGCGGAAACCAGCAGGGCGTCGGGCGACTCCTCGAACAGGGTCCGATAACGTTCCTCGGACGAGACCAGCCGTTCGCGCAGGCGGAAGTTGGCCAGCGCAATGCCGGCGATGCGCGCCACCGAGTCGAGAGCGGCCTCGTCGACGGGCAGCACGGCCGCCGGCTGCTCGAAGAAACAGAGGAGAGCACCGGCGAGCTCCTCTCCGGTGCGGATTGGGATCGCGCCGAACGACTTGAAGCCCATGGCGCGGGCCAGCGGTAGGACCCGCTCGTTGACCTGGCCTGAGACGAAGTCGGCAAGTACGCTCCCGCCGCCCGACAAGAGGAGACTGCCGCCGGGCGTCTCCTTCGCTGGCACGCCCTTCAGCCACAGACGGAACGCACCCGTTTCTCCGGCGACGGCGTGGGTTTCGAAATGGTGGCCCGGTTCGATCAAAAGGTAGCAGACGCCGCTTGCCGAAAGCGCTTCCCGGACCAGGATGACCGTCCTGTGGGCGAGTTCCTCGAACGAGCTCGCTTCTTCGCCGATACGCGTCAGTTCGTCAAGGGTGTCGAGGCGATGGCCTAGAGCCCGTTGGGCTGAAGCGCGATGGAGCAGCTCGGACCGGAGTCTGAAGTTCGCCAGCGAGATGCTGCAGATCTGGGCGATGGGCTCGAGGAAGTGAACGTCGAACTGCTCGCCGCGGGGCAGGTCCGCCCACTCCAGGTGAAGCACTCCCGCCAGTCTTTCATCCACGCGGAGCGGCAGGACCGCCTGGGCGACCGTGGCGTGGACACCGGTTGCGCCGATGTCGTCGGGGTGAGACAGCCAGATGCCTTCGTCCGCTTGGAGCTGCTCGAAAGGCGGCCAGTCGGCCGGGATCGTCGGGGATTCGCTGAGCGCGGTCCAAGTGGGACTGGTATGGCCGACCCAGACAATGGGGTCTACCTTGGCGAGAGTCGGATCGACCAGCAAATACCCGCCACCCGAGGCGCCCGTGGCGACGACGACGGCCTGGATGGTTTCCTGCGCAAGCATAGCGAGGTCGTCCGTCGAGGCGCCGAGCAGCGTCAGCTCCTGCAGAGCGCGCAGCTCAGCGGTCAGGCGTCGCTCGTTGTCCGCAGCTTCGGCCAGGCCCTCGCTCATTCGGAGATTCGCGTAAGCGATCGCAACGATGCGGCCGACAGCTTCGATGGTTCGGGAGTCGATCTCTGGGCTGTCTTCGGCGGCCTTTCCGAAGTGGCACACCAGCGCGCCAAGGAGCTCGTCGCCCTCGCGGATGGGGAAGACGGCAAACGAGGCGACGTCCCTGCCCGCCATCCATTCCGTTGCGCCGTCGGCACGAGCGGCCTCGGCCAGCGGCAAGTGGAATGCCGCCGCTCCCCCGGATTCCTTCAGTCGCTGCCAGAAGTAGAAGTAGGTGGCCGGATGGGATTCGATAATCCGGAGCATCTTCGGGCTCATGCCAAAGGAGGCGATGACGCGCAGCCGTTCGTCTGCGAGCCGGACCGCGAAACCGCCGTCGGCGCCAAGCGCGGCAACAACCCGCTCCACCAGGAATCGGGCCAGGGCAGCTTCCGTGATCTCTCCCACGGGGAGTTGCGTCAAATCCATGAGCGACTCGAGCTTGGAGGTGAGCTTCTGCTCCTGCTCGAGCCCTTGCTCTAGCCGTTCCAGGAGAAGTGCGTTCTCCAGCGCATTGGAAACCTGGGCGGCGGCCTGAAGGATCACTTCGTCACTCGGCCGCGCCCACGCGACGTGGCGCGAGCCAAGGGCCAGGAATCCCCTGGATTCGTCGCGACTCATCAGGGCGACGATAAAGCCGGTGCCCAAGGCCTCCCTGGTCAGGGCCGCTCCGGATTCGTTCCTCGGAAGCAGCTCGGCCAGTCTCTCGATCGGGATAATCTGGCCCGGATGCGCGCTTGCGGTCGCGAGCGACGTGATATCGGCGACACGAACGGCCTCGAGCAACTCCTCGCTCAATCCGTGACTGGCCTCGATCGTCTCGTTGCCTGTGCCTGGCCACGAAACGATCAGGCCTACGTCGGCCATCGTCGCCTCGCTCAGGCGCTCGATCGCCACTTCGGCGACCTCATGCCGGGTTCGCGCCCGACCGGTCGCGATAGCGAGAGAGCTGAGGGCGCTGGCCTCCGACGCGAGATGCGTGGAAGGGGTGAGCTCGTGGCTCAGGGCGATGATCCCCGCGGGGCGGCGGTGTTCGTCGCGCATCGCCGTCAAAGAGAGATCCACTGCCAGGGGCTGACCGGCTTTGCGTCCAACGAGAGGACGATGGATCAGCCGGTCCTGCCGGTAGCCGACGTCGCGAGCGTTGTCGATGACCTGTCGTACCAGCGGCACCCCGTCCAGCCCAAGTTGCTCGATCACTTCGTTGAGCGGACGTCCGACGACCTCGTCGGCGGAGAACCCGTACTGACGCTCGGCGGATGGGTTGACGGCCGTGACGAGATTGTCCTGGTCAGTGGTCAGAATCGCATCGGTCATCTGGGCCAGCACGACGCTGCCGAGGCGGGCCGATGCCTCCAGACGAGACCGCAGTTCCGACTCGTGCCGCATCTTGATGCGCAGGTCGGCGTTGCCGACGGCTGTGCCCACGAGATCGCCTGCGAGTTCCAGGCTGGCTGCATCGAAAAGCCAGTCCGGAGAGGCCGTCCAGAGAAGCATCAGGGCTCCGACTGCCTTGCCGCCGAATCTGATGGGAACAGCCCGAAGGGTGCGGCAATTGAGGGCTCGAGCGCGCTCCGCAAGCGAATGCTCCGGTCCGTGGATCGACAGATCGAATTCGACAGGGCCAGTCACGTCCGTTGTGTGGCCTGTCGGTCGTGAGCTCGCCATACTCGGGCCGGCCAGCCAGATTCGCGCCGCCTCGGAGGTGTTGGGTCCCGCGATCACCGACACGGTGTCGGACAACCCGTCGATCACCACGATCGACATGTCGGCGTGCCAGGCGACAGCCACAATCTGGAGAGCGCGCTCGGCGATCAGCTGAAGTTGCGGGCGTTCTTCGCTCAGCGCCACGATGCCGGCCAGATCGCGGAACATTTCCGCCTCGCGTACCTGAACCGCTCGCGACACGGCCGTGGATTGCGCCACGGCCGCAGCCGCGGCAACGGCCCAGAAGAGGGCGAGCGTCCCGGACCCGGCGCCGTCGCCGAGGCTGATGGGCTGGAAAGTGGCCTGGAAGGAAAGGATGCAACCGGGAGCGACTTTGGCTCTCAGGACGCCGCTCCAACCGGCGGGCGTTCTGGCCGCGGCCCGAACCTCCCTGGGCGTGGCCGTGGCCGTGGCCGTGTCGCCACGTCCCAGGACGACGCAGTCGTTCCATCGTCTGCCGATCGCCTCGTGGGCGTCGCGTCGAAGCAGCCGGCCAGCCTGGTCGTTCCACTGCACGATCAGTCCAGCCGGATCGACGACGACCATGCCGGCCTCCGGCGGAAGGGGTAGCCGGAGATCTTCTCGTGTCAAGGGCTCAACCACGTACATGCAGGTCCGGGATGAATGCGGCGGGTGTTCGAGCGTCCTCGTCCTTGCCAATAGCTTGCGCCGTATCGTAGACCCTCACGGGGTCCTGATACGTGCAAGCTTCGGTCCCCGGCCGAGGTAGTAAACACGAGGCACTCCGTCGTGGCCTGCCAGTCAGGGGCCGCGAACGCAATGCCTGCATCCGCCGAACGCTCGTTGTTGTATCCTTCGCGGCCGTGGGCCCGTAGCTCAACGGTAGAGCAATTGACTCTTAATCAATTGGTTCAGGGTTCGAATCCCTGCGGGCTCACCAGATACCGAGCATGAAACGACCCTTCTCCGGTCTCCGGGGCGGGGTCGTTGTGGTATATGGTGCCGCGGGTGTGGGCCATCGGTTTCAGCCCGCCCGGCTCGGAACGGTCAGAATGCGCGGCGAGGGCGTGAACGAAACGGGCATGGCCCGTCGTCATATCGCGCATGAACGAAGCATGGGTTGAGGGAGCACGCATCGTGGAGCCAGTGGAGCTGGTCGTCGCGTCCGACGAAGCCACCGAGGCGTTCCGCCTCATGACGGCGCGCCAGCTCGACAAGGCGTACCGACTGGCGTGGGCGATCCTCGGTGACGCGCACGAGGCCGAGGACGCGACCCAGGACGCGTTTATGTCGGCCTGGCGCAACCGCAAGACGTTGCGCGATGTCGATAAGATCGAGGCGTGGCTGGGTCGGATCCTCGTCAATACCTGCCGCGATCGGCTCCGCCAGCGCTCCCGCAGCCGCGTTCAGCCGCTCGAAATCTGGAGCTTGCCGCCGGTCTCGGATTGCAGCGAAGTGGCATCCAACCGCGACGAGCTAGGTCGCGCTCTCGCTTGCCTGGACCCCGACCATCGGATCGTCGTGATCCTGCGGTTCTGGGCCGACCTGACCGTTGAGGACATCGCCCAACGAGTGGGCATTGCCGAAGGCACCGTGAAGTCCCGGCTTCATCACTCGATGAGCGTCCTCCGTTCCAGCCTGGAGGCCGTCCGATGAACGACGAAGAACTCGAACAAAGACTGCGCGACGAACTCCAGCAACGGATCAGCCCGCCCTACTACGCCCCCGACTCCCTGCGCCAGCGCGTGATATCGCTCCAGATGATGCAGGCGGTCCGCTCCGGGAGCTCGTTTGGGATGCCGCGCATATTCCGAAAGCCGAGCGGCCTGGCCGCCACGGCGGTCATTGCTGTGCTGATCGGATCTCTGCTTCTCTTCCGGCAGTCGACATCGCACCCGGCAATATCGGTGAATCTGCCAGGCGGCTTCGACATGTACGGCCGCATCGGCGCCAACGCGGCATGGGTGGAGCGGGGCAGCGACCTGTACGTCACTCGGGACGACGGCGCGAGTTGGACGAAGGGGACCGTGCCCGGTGGACGCTCGAGGGGAATGTTCTCCCAGCAAACGACCGCCACGGAGCCGCTACCCTCGAGCGCGGCTGCCTCGGGGGCGTTCGATCCGGGTTTTGACCATCTGTATCCGGTCTTTCTGGACGCGGATCATGCCTGGCTGCTCTCATGGAGCGTCTCGAGCGCCCCGAGCGCCCAAACGGCTGCATGGACCCTGACGGTGTGGCGCACAAGCGACGGGGGGCTGTCCTGGCAGTCGTCGCAGCTGCCTGGAACGTACAAGGGCTTCGGCACGATCCAGTTCACGGATCTCCAGCACGGCTGGGTCTCTGTCTACCGGATGGCGAGCTACTTCAGCGGCGACTTACAGGTACCGACGGGGTTGGCGCTCCCGGCGGCGACTCCCACGCCGGCCCCGACGTCACCTCCCGATGACCAGACCACCATGCTCTCCACATCCGACGGCGGCGCCACCTGGCAGAGCGTGTCCAGCCTGAACGCGTTGGCGCTCGTCCAATTCTCCGGCACGGGAGAGGCGTGGGGCTACGGGCAGTCCGACCCTTCGACGCTGGACCTCGTCTTTCACTCGACCGACGGCGGCCTTACCTGGACGAGAAGTAAGCTACCCGTCGCGAGCGACGACATGGTGGTCGCCGTCGGTGAAGCGCCCAAAACCGATGGGGGAACGGTCACCCTGAGGATGCTGGCGTCCCACTTAACGACGATCAACCCGGCCGTTTCCGATGGTTCCGTGTCCATGACCTCGACCTACGTGATCCTGACTTTCGTGAGCGTCGACGGCGGCAAGGCATGGTCGCTGGAGGCTACCCGGGCGGTACCCGGCGCTAGGCCGACGCCGATGACGTCGCCGAGCCTCCTTGTGCCATTGCCCGCTGGGCAGCCGATCGGCGCAATGGAGATGAGCTGGGCCGGCGGTGGCGACGGCGGACCGGTCGCGAGCGGGACGCCCACATCGTTCGAGGCCACTTTCGACGGAGGCGTGTCGTGGCGCAGCTACTCCACTGTCGGCTTGCCCGGCAGCGTTGGTCTGGCGGAGTGGGCTTCCCCCGACGATGTCTGGGTGACGGTGAGCAGGCCGTCCGGCGGGGCCTACCTCTACAGCACTCGCGACGCCGGCGAGCACTGGACGGCCCTGGCTGGCGCGCCCGCGTGGCCGGCCTCGCCTGAGCCGACGACGCCCCCCTACGTCGTAGGGCCGGATACGACGTCGTATCCATCGATGCCGCAGATGGTGCCGCTGGCGTCCGTAGCATCGATGGGCAGGGCCAACGCCAAGGTCGGCTGGGCAGTGATCATCGAGCCGACCTCGACGGCCGGATACGGCGCCGAACTGCGCATGACAACTGACGGCGGCGCGACCTGGTCCGATCCGCGCGCCCTTCCCGAGCAGGGTACGGTGCAATTCGTGGACCAGAACCGTGGATGGCTCCTGGACACGTACGCCCTTACGGCCGGGCCAAGCTTCCATTCGGTCACGGTGTCCAGGACCACCGATGGTGGGCTGACGTGGCAAGCGTCGGTGGTAGATCTGGGGAGCATGCCGGGCGGCTTCGGCGGCTCTTCGTCGCTTTCGACGTCCTCCGGCAGCTTCCATTTCCGAGACGCGATGCACGGCGACCTCTTCGAGACTGTTGCCGCCGGCCCGAACGACAGTTCGGACATGAGCCAGTGGGCGGCAGTGTGCAGGCGCGCGTCGACGTCGGACGGGGGCGCGACGTGGTCGGCTGCCACGGATGGTCCATGCGCGTCGATGGTCACGTTCACGAGCGACTTGGTGGGCTACGGCCAGAAATGGGACAACAGCCCGACCGTCTACGTGACCACGGACGGCGGCCAGACCTGGGTGAGCGGCAGTCTGCCATCGTCGGCGAACGTCGTGCCGGGCGCCCAAGACACCTTTTCGTTTCTGATGCTGCTCGAACGCCGTCCCGACGGGAGCCTCAGGGCTCTCGTGTCCTCGCTCGACGGAGTGCAGGTCGACGTGAGCACCGACGGCGGCAAGTCCTGGACTGTATCCGGGACCGCGACTGGCCTGGACATGACTGGAGGCAGCTTCCAGGTTGGCCGGTTGGGCGACGGCATCTGGATCGCGATAACGACGACCGTAGGCATGGACGCACCCGCCGACATGTGGGAAACCCGGGATGGCGGACTGACGTGGACGCCCCTCAACGGCAAGGGGCTCCAAGCGGCGGGTGGCGTCATAGTTTTCGTGAACCCTGCGGACGGTTGGGTTTTGGGCGCCGGGATGGTGTGCACGTCCGGCTCGGACGTGTCGCAGGTATGCCAGGAAGCGTTCACCATCATGACCACGAGCGACGGCGGCCAGAGCTGGGTCCCCATCCTTACGCCCTAGCCACCCGAGCAACTAGCTCTCGGCCGCGATCTCGGTCCGGTTGCGGCCGCGGTTCTTGGCGGCGTACAGCGCGCCGTCGGCTCGGGCGAAGAGCGTCTCGGGCGTGTCGTCGGTAGCAGCCAGAGAGCCGCCCGCCGACACGTAGACGGTAAGCGTGACGCCGGCGAACCGCGTCTCCGACTGGGCCACCATAACCCGCAACCTGTCTGCCATCTCGGCCAGCGTCGCGGGGCTGGAGGCTTCGACCAGGACCGCGAACTCCTCGCCGCCCCAGCGGGCGACGATGTCTCCGGCTCGTATGGCGCCGTGCAGAGTAGTCGCCACGCTGACGAGAACGGCGTCGCCGAATGCGTGTCCGTACTCGTCGTTCACGTCCTTGAAATGGTCGATGTCGACGATGAGAAGGCCGAACCGCCAGCCGTAACGGCCGAGGTTCTCCAGGCGGCCGCGCAGCGCGGCGTCGAACATGCGCCGGTTCGGCAGGCCGGTGAGATCGTCGGTCAGGGCATCGCGGCGGGCTCTGTCGGCATCCTCTACGGCGCGCAGGATCGCCGAGTCGTCGGAGAAGACCTCCACGCCGCCAACAATCTTGCCGGTCGCGTCCCGAACGGGCGACGTGTGTAGACGCACGGGCTTGCGGTAGCCCGCGTCGTGCCGGAGCCACACGGATGCCTCACGCGACTCGCCGTCGAGCATCGTGGCCGCGAGTGGGCACAGGGAATCGCAGAGCGACTGGCCCTGCTCGTCCACGTGGGCGAGGATGTCGTCGTGGCAATTCCGGCCCACGATGTCCGCGGCTGCATAGCCGGAGATACGTTCGGCGCCGTGATTCCAATACGTGATCTTGCGGTTGGTATCGACGTAGTAGACGCCGTCGGCCATGTTGTCGACGATGGCCTTGTGGAGGTCGGCGCCGATTGGGCTCGAAGGGGTCGGATCGAGGGCGGGGACGCTGGGCGACGGGGTGGCTGGCGCCGCCGGCAACGTCGTCGATTCGGCGGCCGGAGGAGTCCGGACACGGGCCCGTCCGCGCTGTGTCGTACGAGAGTTCATGTGGCCACTGTACTCCGTAGGCGGAGTGAGACGCCGCACGTCAGCCATAGAACCTTCCGCTGTGCCGCGACGTCAGATTCCGACCGGCTGGCGCAACTTCCACTGCCGTGTACGATGTCGTGGCGCCGTACGTTACGGAGGCAAGGCCCGCGGAGAAGGGGCTTTCGCGGGTCGGAATTGGCCAGTCGTGGAAACGGCCTGGCGTATCCTCGCCCCGGGGAGGAGTGGACATGGCCGAGGGCTTCGGATTCTGTCCCTACTGCGGGACCGTGCGAACGACGCTGGATCGAACGACCTGTGGCAACTGCGGGATGGCAATGCCGCCGGCTCCCGCATCTGCCCAGGCGAGTGCCGGCCTCCCGACGGCGGGGCCGGCCTATGGGGCTGGTTCGTATGCCCCGGTTCCGCAGTCGTCCGCGATGTCGGCTGCCGCTCCGGTCGCTCGACGCCCCATCTTGACGAGCTGGCCGGACTTCCAGGCGATGCTGACAATCGCGCTCGTTCCGTTCCTGGCATGGCTCGGCATGTCGGTCCTCGTGGGTCTGACATTCGGGCACGCCGTCAACGGCAGTCTGGGTCGAGAGTTCTCGGCCCAATCTCTGGGCGACTTCGATCTGACGCAATGGGCGGGGTCGGTCGCGATGTTCTCGGCGCTGGTGGCCGGCCTGGGCTTCCAGGTGGTTGGTGGCAGCGGAACAAGCTCGAGTAGCCTCGGCCTCGTCATCGCGCCCCTGGGCTCGCTGACCGTGCTCGCATTCCTCACGAGGTTCGCGACCCGGCGGGCGTTCCGCCGCCGCCCGCCGTGCGGCATGGTTGACCTGTTCGTGCGAATCACGGTTGTTGCGGCGATCGGTTCGGCACTGATCTTCCTGGTGTCGGCGGTCGCTATTCTCGTGGCAGCCAATAGCGGCACGCCTCCGGCCGTCCCGCCCACAGGGTTGCTCGGTGGGTCGTTGCCCCGCACGCCCACCACCGCTTCGCCGATCGCGGACTACCTGTTCTTGATCCTGTTCCCGACGTTGTGGATCGGGGCAGCGGCCGGAGTCTTCAGCCTCCCGCCCGCCCGCTCCTTCGCTCGTGCTCGGTTCGAGCGGTTCACCGGCGGGCGCGTCGACGCGCTCTGGAGCTGGCTCTCCCCGACCTTCGTCGCGATTCGGGTCTACATCATCGTCGTGCTGGCATGGTCGATCGTGCTCGTCATCGGGGCAGCCGCCTGGCTCAGCGCCGCCAGCCCCACCTTCACGAGCAATCGCCCCGACGCCGGCGCCGTCCTGTGCAGCATCCCAACGCTTCTGGCCGTAGGACCGAATGCGGTGTTCGCTCTGGCCTTCGCCGCGACGGGCAACTTCATCGACTTCGGCAACGGCGCAGCCTCGATCGGTCACGGTGGTCTGTGGCAGAGCGATGGATGGGCGATTTTGGCCGGCATTTTGTCACTGGTAGTGCCTCCGTTCGTGGCCGGGCTCTGGCTGCGGATCAAGCGCCGCGAGTCCAATCCTGCCCAGGTGATCGCGGCCGGACTCGGCGTGGGTCTCGTGGGTCTGTTCGGGGCCGTCCTCTCGGCTCCGATGGTCAGGCACGCCCCGTCCTCTATCGATCTCTCCCCCTTGAACTCGGGGAACCTCAGTGGGTTGGATATCACCTCCTTGCTGACCGGCGGCGGAAGTGCGACCACCACACACCTCGTCTCCGACCTGACGCAGGCCGTTCTCGTGGGTGGAGTCGTGGTTGTCGGAGCGGTTCTCCTCGGGTTCCTGGTCGGGACGCTCTTCAGCCCGCCCGTCCCGGAAGGGCAAGGGGTGTGGGCACCGGTCCAACCGGTGCCGCCCGCTCCGCCGGCCATGTGACGTTTTGAATCCCGACTGACGGGCGTCGACCCCCGCTTCTCGGGGGCCGAGCGGCACAAGGGGTTGGAATGGTAATGTCCCGGGGTGCGGGCTCAGGTCCGAGCGCCACGTATCTCGGGACGCCCCCGCCGGTCCGCCTCCTTCGGTGGCGGCGACCACCGCTGGAATAGCGACAAACACGACTGCGGCTAGATGGGTGAGAGGAGAACTGTGCGCTACGGTCACTTCGACGATGAGAGGCGCGAATACGTCATCACGCGCCCCGACACGCCGCTGCCCTGGATCAACTACCTGGGCTGTGAGGCCTACTTCGGAATCATCTCGAATACCGCCGGCGGCTATTCTTTCTATGCGGATGCGCGCCTCCGCCGGTTGACGCGGTACCGCTACAACAACGCGCCGCTGGACTTCGGCGGTCGTTATGTCTACCTCCGCGACGACGAGACGGGCGAGTTCTGGAGTCCGAGCTGGCAACCGACGCAAAACGAGCTCGAGGATTACAGCTGCCGGCACGGGCTTGGCTACTCGATCATCGGGTCGCGCTACAAGGGCATCCGGTCCGAGACGCTGTACTTCGTGCCGCTCGGCGAGAACCTCGAGGTCTGGCGAGTCCGAGTTACCAACGATCGTGAGACGGCGGCGAAGCTCTCGCTCTTCAGCTCTATCGAGTTCTGCCTCTGGGAAGCCCAGGACGACAACACGAACTTCCAGCGCAACTACTCCACCGGCGAGGTGGAGGTCGTGGACGGGGTCATCTACCACAAGACCGAGTACCGGGAGCGGCGCAACCACTTCGCCTACTTCGCCTGCTCGGCGCCTCAGACGGGTTTCGATACCAGCCGTGACGCCTTCCTGGGCCCCTATCGGAGCTGGGACCGGCCGATCGTCGTCGAGACCGGCAAGTCGACCGATTCGATCGCGCACGGGTGGCAGCCGATGGGTTCGCACCATGTGGAGATCGAGCTCGGCCCGGGCGAGACAAGGGAAGTCGTGTTCCTTCTCGGTTACTGGGAGAACCCCCAGGACGACAAGTTCGACCCACCGAACACGCAGACCATCAACAAGCGCACTGTCACACCGGTAATCGAGAAGTACCTCCAGTCGGCGGCAGTCGAGCAGGCCTTCGATGCCCTGCGCGATTACTGGACGGGCCTACTCGGGATCGTGCAGGTCCAGACCGGCAACGAGCACGTGGACCGCATGGTCAACATCTGGAACGCTTACCAGTGCATGGTGACGTTCAACATGTCGCGCTCGGCCTCTCTGTACGAGTCCGGCATCGGACGCGGGATGGGGTTCCGCGACTCGAACCAGGACCTGCTCGGCTTCGTCCACATGATCCCGGCGCGGGCGCGCGAGCGGATCCTGGACATAGCCGCGACGCAACTCGCCACCGGCGGCGCGTATCACCAGTACCAGCCGCTTACCAAACGCGGCAACAACGACATCGGCAGCGGCTTCAACGACGATCCGGCCTGGTTGGTGCTTGGCGTGGCCGCTTACCTGAAGGAGACGGGCGACACGAGCATCCTCGACGTGCTCGTGCCGTTCGACAACGATCCGAGCGCCGCGAAGCCGCTGTACGAGCATCTCCAGCGATCGATCGGCTATACCCTCGATCGGCTTGGGCCCCACGGACTGCCGCTCATCGGCCGGGCCGACTGGAACGATTGCCTGAACCTGAACTGCTTCTCGGAGACACCCGGCGAGTCCTTCCAGACCACCGAGCATAAGGAAGGCGGCGTCGCCGAATCCGTCTTCATCGGCGGGCTATTCGTCCTGGCGGCCAACGAGATGACGAGGATCGCCGGCCGACGCGATGACAAAGTCGAGGAGGAACGCTGCCGAAAGGCGTCTGCGGTCATGACCAAGGTGGTCGAGAGCGCCGGCTGGGACGGCAACTGGTTCCGCCGTGCTTACGACTTCTACGGCAAGGTGATCGGCTCCGCGGAGAATTCCGAGGGCCAGATCTTCATCGAGCCGCAGGGCATGTGCATCGTCGCCGGCATCGGCCTCGAGAACGGCCTGGCGACCAAGGCGCTGGCCTCGGTTCGCGAGCGGCTGGCCACGCCTCACGGCATCGTCCTGCAGCAACCGGCCTACTCCTACTACCACCTGAACCTGGGCGAGATCTCCACGTACCCGGAGGGCTACAAGGAGAATGCCGGGGTCTTCTGCCACACCAACCCGTGGCTGATGATGGGAGAGGCCATGGCCGGCAACGGCGACGGTGCCCTCGACTACTACCTGCGCATTAACCCGTCTGCCCGCGAGGAGATCTCCGAGATCCATCGCTGCGAGCCCTATGTCTACGCCCAGATGATCGCGGGAAAAGACGCTCCGACCCCGGGGGAAGCCAAGAACTCCTGGCTGAGCGGCACCGCCGCCTGGAACTTCGTGGCCATCAGCCAGTGGATTCTGGGCATTCGCCCCGAACACGGCGGTCTCCGCATCGACCCGAGCCTGCCGGCAAGCTGGGGCGACTTCACCGTCACGCGCAAGTTCCGCGGTACCACCTACAAGATCGCCGTTCGCAAGTCCGCAGGATCGACCGGCCGCGTCGCCCGGCTTGTCGTGGACGGTCGGACGATCGCCGGGAATCTCGCTCCGCTTCCGGCTCAGGCCGGGCAGACGATCGAGGTCGAGGCGTTCGTGCAGTAGCATTTCGCCCAAACCCGGCAGCCTTCACGCTCGGTGCTGTTCACCCGGGCGGCGGTGGAGACGAATTACGATGACTGAGATCAAGGCCCATCCGGGCGCCAATGCGTACGGGTACTTCGACGAGATCGCCGGCGAGTACGTCATCAACCGACCCGACACCCCGACGCCCTGGCTCAACTACATTGGCGAGGGGCGATACGGCGGCATCGTCTCGAACACCGGCGGCGGCTACTCGTTCGATCGCGACCCGCGCAACCGGCGGGTCAGCCGTTATCGATACAACGCCATACCGGTCGACCAGCCGGGTCGCTACGTCTACCTGCGCGATCAGTCGTCGGGCGAGTATTGGAGCCCCACGGCCCGGCCGACGAAGGTAGATCTCGACAGCTACGAATGTCGCCACGGCACCGCCTACACCCGCATCTCCGGGACCTACAAGGGTATCGCGACGGAGATGACCTACTTCGTCCCGCTCAGCCCCACCGATGAGCCCGCGCCATGCGAGCTATGGGTCCTCAAAGTGCGCAACACCGGCACGACGACGCGGCGGTTGCGGTCGTTCAGCTATGCCGAGTTCTCGCACCCCGACGCCGTCAACGACACGACGAACCTGGACTGGGGCCAGCACGTCGTCTTCAGCAGCTGCAAGGATGGCGTCATTCGGGTCTCGACCAAGTCCAACCCGTCGACCTACTTCTTCGCCAGCAGCGAGGCGCCCGTCGGCTACACCTGTAACCGCGAGGACTTCGTCGGGCTTGCACGGGATCTGGCAGATCCCATCGTCGTCGAAACCGGCACTCCGTCGAACGCGCCATCGCCGCGCGGCAACAGCATTGGCTCGCTGACCCACGACATCGAGCTCGCCCCCGGTCAGGAGCGCCAGATCGTCTACATCATGGGCGCCACCGAACGGCCTGCCGAGATCGACCGAGTCGTCGCTCGTTTCGCCGATCCGGCCGAAGTCGTATCGGCGTTCCGAGCACTTCGCGACGATTGGGCCGCGTATCTGTCGCGTTTCACCGTCGAGACCCCCGACGCCGACACCAATGCGATGCTCAACTTCTGGAACCAGGTCCAGTGCCGCACGACGCTGTACTGGTCGCGCTTTGTGTCCGGCTACGAGACCGGCCTGGGCCGCGGCATGGGCACGCGCGACAGCGGCCAGGACACACTCGGGACGATGCACACCGTCCCGGACCACGTTCGACGGATGCTGACCACCATCTGGAAGATGCAATTCGCCGACGGCCACACCTGGCATCAGTTCTTCCCCCTCACCCTCGAGGGTGGCCCCGGGCTGGCCGGCGAACACCCGAGCTCGCCGCAGTGGTTCAGCGACGACCACCTCTGGCTGATCATCTCGGTCTGCGCCTACCTACGGGAGACCGGTGACTTCGACTACCTCGACCAGTTGGTCCCGTACGTGGACCACGCCGAGGAGACGGTGTGGGAGCACATGCTCCGCGCCGTCGACTTCACCCTAGAGCACCGCGGCCCGCACGGCCTGCCGCGCTCGGGGTTCTCGGACTGGAACGACACCCTGAACGTCGACCACGGCTCGGGCAAGTCCGAAAGCGTCTGGACGGGCATGCAATTCTGCCGGGCGATGCTGGACATGGCCGAGCTGTGCGAGAAGATCGATCGCCCGGCCGAAGGCGTGCGCTTTGCCGGGCTCCACGCTTCGATGGCCGGCCTGATCAACGAGCACGCCTGGGACGGCGCCTGGTACGTCCGCTCGTACGACGATGACGGCCTGCCGGTAGGGGTCGCCGGCGCGGCACACCAGGCCATCGACCTGATCCCCCAGAGCTGGTGCGTCCTGGGCGAAGTTGCGCCGCCGGAGCGGGCCGAGCAGGCCATGGCGTCCGCCGACGAGAAGCTCAACACTAAGTTCGGCATCGCCCTGATCTGGCCGCCCTACGACGGCGCCGACCCGCGCATCGGCGGCACGTCTACGTACGTGCCCGGGGCAAAGGAGAACGGCGGCATCTTCTGCCACGCCAACGCCTGGTCGATCGTGGCCGCGGCGATGCTCGGCCACGGCGACCAGGCGTACAAGTACTACCGCCAGATCCTGCCGCTCGCGCGCACGGACTCCGACCTGTACAAGGTCGAGCCGTACACGTACCCGCAGAACATCTGCGGGCCCACGCACCCGTCGTTCGGGCTGGGCCGCAACGCCTGGCTGACCGGCACGGCGTCGTGGACCTTCGTGGCCGCAACGCAGTGGATCCTCGGCATCCGCCCCACCTACGAGGGTTTGCGCGTGGCGCCGGTGATGCCCGCGGCGTGGCCGGGGTTCAAGGCTCATCGCGAATTCCGCGGCGTCGCGTACGAAATCGAGGTGCGCCGGGAAGGGCCCGGAAACGCGGTCTCGCTGTTCGTGGACGGCGCCGCCGTTCCGGGGGACGTGATACCCCTGCCGGTACCGGGGACGGCTACCGTGAAAGTGGACGTCGTCCTGCGATGAGCCGGGCTGGCGGCGCCGGCGAAGTCTCGACTGTCACCGGCCGCTTGCCGGGGACGGCCGGGGACTACTACGGCCGTGCCACGCGTCGGCTCGAGAACGCGGCTTGCTGGCTGGAAGTGATCACCGGGGGTGGCCCGCGCATCGTCGGCTTTGGGCTGCGAGGCCAACCGAACATCCTGACCGAGACTCCTACGACCGTCTGGGATTCGGGCTACGGCCCCTACGAGCTGCTCGGCGGTCATCGGTTGTGGCTCGCGCCCGAGTCACCCGAGTGCAGCATCCCGGACTCCGAGGGGCTGACGGTCTCCGCCGCAATGGGAGGTCTACGGCTCGTCGGGGCCGTCGAGTCGCCGACTGGCCTGCGCAGGGAGATGGAGGTCCACCTCGATCGCGACGCTGCCGCCGTGGCAATCCGGCACGTGCTCACGAACGAAGGCTCCCGGACGCTCGATCTGGCGCCATGGGCGATCACCCAGCTCCGCCTCGGGGGCGTGGCGGTCGTGGCCCTGCCTGCTCCAGCCACCGAGCACTTCCTGACGCCCAACCAGCTCCTGGTCTTGTGGCCCTACGCCACCTGGACCGACGCTCGGTTGTCGCTAAGCGACCGGACGTTGGCCGTGATCGCGAAACCCGCCGCGCGCTTCAAGATCGGCTGTCTGAGTCGGACTGGGTCCGCCGGGTACCTGCGCGACGGCCTGCTGTTCGTCAAGCGCTTCGATGCCGCCGTCGGGGCGCCACATGCCGACATGGGCACGAACGTTCAGATCTACTGCGACGAGGGCACGATCGAGCTGGAGAGCCTTGGACCGCTAGTTCGCCTCGCGCCGGGCGACTCGGTCACGCACGCGGAACGCTGGGAACTGCGCGATATCGGAGAAGGGGTCGACGTG
>Ga0209638_1000996_pt1 | contig 18481 bp, 12 predicted proteins | sample BarGraNGADG00211_FD_184490 | JGI IMG/M metagenome (GOLD analysis project Ga0209638, IMG submission 184490) | Arctic peat soil microbial communities from Barrow, Alaska - Barrow Graham LP Ref core NGADG0002-211 (SPAdes) (version 2) | ecosystem: Environmental > Terrestrial > Soil > Wetlands > Peat...
AACCCGGACCGGCGCTCGTTCGCCCGGGTCAACGCCAAGGTGGTGCCGGAGATGTCGATGCAGATCACCCTGCCTCGCGGCACCAAGGAGATCCACCTCTTCGTCGTGCTCGCGGTGAGCGCGGGACAGGTCGAATCGTCCTGGCCGGGACTGTCCGACCCCCTGCGGCGAAAGCGCCCCATCGCGTACGCCGCCCCGCAGGTCGTGCGTCCCAGCCCGCCGTCGCTCGAGGTCACGCGGGTGCTCGACTCGAGCGTCCTGCCGCCGCGCTACCGGGCGTCGGTGCGGGTCCAGACGTCACCGGGCGCCACCGTCGGGCGGGTCGACCTTCATCGCGTGCGGGTTCCCGACGCCGCAACCGAGCTCGACACGATGGGCCCGCCGGTCGCGCAGCTGACCGGCTCGAGCGAGGCATTCACCGTCACGCCACGGACCTCGACCGAGCCGGGAGAGTCCCAGCTCATCGGGACGATCACCGGCAACGACAGCGTCGAGGGGTCCTGGAAGCCGGTCTACTACCGGGCCGTGGCGTGGGGGACCGACGACCCGACCCGCGGGCAGTACGGCGGAAGGTCCGAGCCCAGCGCGCCGCGCTCCGTCCTCGTCCCGCCGGCCGACCCGCCCCAGCTGAGCACTTTGACCTTCCTCCTGCCGACGCTGGGTTCGGCGGACGCCAGGATCGAGCTCAGCACCGCGGCGCAGGTCGCGCCTACCGCTCTTGGTCCGCACCGGATCGAGGTCGAGGTCATCACCGAGTACCCGAGCGGCAGTTCCGAGATCACCTTCGTCCACCCCGCTGCGGTGCTGCCGCCCGACCCGGATGCGAACCGGCTCGAGCTGCTCGGGACAACGGGGCCGGGTTCTGGTGTCTCCGGCGCCTGGCGAGACGCGACGAGCGCGGGGACCACGCCGCTGCACGTTCTGGTCCGCCGCTCGAGCTTCACCGATGTGCTCCGGGCCCGGATCCGGCTGACCGATCCACTCGGTCGCCTCACCGAGCGCACCATCGTGGTGCCTACCGGGAGCCCGATCATCGCGCCGGACATCATCAGCCCCAAGATCACCGTCGTGCCCGCGGGCCGGATCTTCACGTTCAAGACCTCGGTGCCGAACCAGATCGGCGGTCAGCCGTACCGGCTCAAGGTGTCCTACGCGCAAGACCGGGTGCCACCGGTACGGCGTGGCAGGACGCACCGCTTCGACGTCGCACTGGCGAGCATCAGGCGGTTCCGTCGCGGCGAGAACATCTTCGCCGACGCCACGATCCCAGTTCCGGCTCGTCGAACCGCCCGCAGCCACGGGCTCACCACCATCACCCTCGGCCTACGCGGCTCGGGTGTGCTGACGGTGACGATCGTCGCCCCCGACGCCACCTCGGCCACCCTCGCGCGCACGATCGGAAGAGGAGCCTGACGCATGGTCGACCTCATGACGCCCCAGACGGTGCTCACCCCGGCCGATGCCGGCAACCAGCTCCAGAGCAAGGGTCTGGACGCCCTCGGGCTGACCATCCCGGCGCTCTCCAGCGCCTGGTCGGCGAGCGCCGTCGGGCCGGCGGACGACCCGGCCTTGCGGCTCAGCGTCACCTCGCCGCTCGCCCCGTTCAAGGGGACGCTGCGGATCGTTACGAACCCGACCGGCTATCGCGACGTCGCGGGGGACCTCGTCACCGGGACCGTTGCCGCTCTCGAGCTGCATCCCGAGGCTCGGCACCGGCTCCAGGCGTTGATCTCGGGGCGGCTCGGCGGCACCCTGAACCGGCCGGTACCGGTCGCGATGCTCGTGCACGGCGTCACCGCTCCGTCGACGCCGCAGCCAATGTCCTGGTTCGCGGCCGGCGAGGCGCTCGGGTTCAGTGGCCAGCGCCCGATCAGCTTTCATGACGCGCGTGGGCTCCCGATCGACCCGATCGCGGTCGGCGCGCTGTTCGGCGACCTGCTCACCGCGTTCCCGGCGCTCGCCTTCGGCGACAGCGGGATGCCTGCGCGGACCACGGCGGGTGGGCTCAACGCAGTCACCGCCCTCGCAGGGACAGCGACCATCCGGTGCCACGTGATCTCACCGCACGGCGCGGCCTACCGCCCGGTGCGCGAGGTGGCCCGGCTCGAGGTGCTCGACAGCGGCGGCTCACTCGTCACAGCGGTTCCGGACACCGGCCTGGTCTCGGTCGCCGGCAGCCAACAGCTGGGCCGGGCCACGAGCCATGCCGCCGACGACACGGCCGCAGGGAACCCGCTTCATTGGGGCTGGGCCGTCAACGGGACTTTGGCGCGCACGGCGCTCACGATGCCGACCCTGCCCGGCGGCGTCACCCTGGCCCGGCAGTTCTTCCGCGTGATGGCGGTCGACCTGCCTTGGCACCTGCTGGGAAACCGCCGGTTCGCGCCGAGCGGGGACCCGGTGCCGGACGACGACCACGCTGTGGACTCCTTCGCGCTGCCGGTGGTGCGCGCATCGGTGCCGAGCTTCGACTACCTGATCGACGGCAGCGACGTGCTCGGCTCGGCGGGAGCGATGGCGACCGGTTTCCCGCCCGCCGGCCTGTCGGTGCGGGCGCTGCTCGTCTCACCGGCGATCGACGGAACGCTCGCGCTGCCGCCCGGGCCGGGGGCGGCCGGACACTGGCCGGTCTTCCCGGGACCGGTGCCGGTGGGGCCTCCGGCTGCGGCTGCGCTCGTTCGCTTCTCGGCCACCGACACCGCCGCGCCGACCGCGACCTGGCGTGCGGGGAGCGGCGCCGCAGCCCTTGACACCATCGTCACGTTCCCGGCGGACGTCGTACCGGCCGGCACGCACCTGCGGGTCATGCCGCGAACCTTCGTCGTGATCGAGGGCATCGGCGAGCTGCCGTCCTTCGTCCGCGGTGACGGCGGCTCTGGGATCGCGCAGGCGGGGGCTCCGACCAGCATCCTGGTGCCCAACCCGTTCCAGCTCCAGGTCGGTGACGCCCTGCCGAACCCCGGCATCCTCACGATCGACATCGTGGCGACCGGTCGTGACGGCAGTCGTCGGCTGCTCTCGTCGATCCACCTCACCCTCGGAGCGGCGGGGTCGTGGACGGACAATTCCGCGAGCTTCGGCGGGACGGTCTTCCCGGGGCTTGCGGTGATGCTCGGGTTGCTCGGTTCGACGTCGATCGCGCCAGCCTCGCTGTTCGGGATACCGAGGACGGGCCCGGCTCCCGTGGCCGGGACCGACATCTTCTCCCTGGTCCGCGCCTTCGCGAACGAGTCGACCTCACCGCGGGTCGGCCCGCACCTGCCCGCCCAGGGGCGGTTCGAGACGGTCCTCGCCCTCGGGACGGGCGCAACGCCGACGACGCCGATGACCTGGAACGCCGTCCTGACCGGTGCTCGCTGGACCTGGGAGTCGCGGTCCGCTGAACCCGACCTCGGTGATCCGGGCAACCCCGCCGGTCCTGACGTACATGCGGCCGGGGTCCGGGTCGGCGGCCAGCTCGCGTGGGACCTCGCCCTGCACGCGATCAAGCGGGCCCAGCCCGTGCTGCCCTGGGCGCCCGATGCCTTGGGCTGGCTGGTCCAAACCGGCGGGGACAACTGGGACGAGCCGCCACCCGATACCACCGGCACCGTCGCGGCCGCGATGCTAGAGACGATCGCACCGTTCTGCGACAGCCCCGAGCTGGCGCTGGTACCCATGCCGCAACCGACCGACACGATCCAGAGCGCGGTCAACTCGCTGGCCACGGCGCTCGGTGTCACCGCACCGACGATCACCGTAGCGAACGAGGACAGGCTGCGGCGCGAGCTCCAGCGCGAGATCGCAACGGCGAAGCAGGGCCAGCGCGACGCCCTGTGGTCGCTGCACCGCGCGATCAAGCAGGCTCACGAGTACGTCTACATCGAGAGCCCGATGTTCGCGCGGACCTCGCGCAGCGGCACCGGCGCAGCCGACATCGACCTGGTCGCGGTGCTCCGCCAGCGGCTGCACGACAACCCGCGGCTCAAGGTCATCATCTGCGTGCCACGGAACCCCGACTTTGCGCTCGCCAAGAAGACGTACGTCCGCGCCGCTCTGAAGCAGCGCAAGGAAGCCATCGACATCCTCACCACCGAAGCCCGAACCCGGGTCGCGGCCTTCCAACCGATCGGGTTCCCGGGCCGGCCCACCCTGGTCCGCAGCACCGTGGTCCTGGTGGACGACGTCTACGCGCTCGTCGGCACGAGCCACCTGCGCCGTCGAGGGATGACGTTCGACGGCGGTGTCGACGTCGCCAGCATCGACCGCGCTCTCAACGACCGTGGGGTGTCCGCCGGTGTGGCCCGGTTCCGCCAGGAGCTGATGGCAACCCGGCTCGGCATCACCATCCCGACCGGGCCGGCAAACACCTCGGCGCTGTGGACGCGTCTGGCCGAGCCCGATTCGGCCTTTGACGTGCTCGCCGACCTGCTCGCCGGCGGCGGCCTCGGTCGGTGCGCGCCGGTCTGGGCCGGGCCGACCGACACGACGGTGATCCCCGCGACCGATGACAACAGCGACCCCAACGGTGTCGGCGACGGACCCGGCCTGTTCGCGCTGCTCAGCGGGCTGATTCCCGATGCCTGACGACGGATGGCGCGACAAGGAGTCGACTGCCTCCAGCAAAGACGAGCAGCTCTGACCCACGATCCGCTCCAACGAGAGGAATGGCGATGCCTGGTTGGTACGTGCACATGCAGGCCGCGCAGGACACGGCCGAACGCCTGCGCGCCGGGACGGTGCCCCCGAACTTCCCGATCAGCGTCTCCGAGGCGCAGGCTCTCGGCGAGGTGTGCCACACCTGGCGCAACTACCTCGCTCTGGGTTCCCTGGGCCCGGACGTGTTCTACCTCCTGCCCGACTTCTCCAACACCAAGGGCTGCGTGCTCCGGCAGGTCGTGAAGTGGTCGCTGGATGTCTGGGAGGAGATCGACAGCGAGTTCATCGGCAAATGGGAGAAGTGGATCTCGCCCATCAGCACGAACTCCTCGCAGCTCGCATCACAGCTCACCGGCGGGTTGTCCAACCAGCTGGCGCAGGTCCTGGACGAGGTTGTCGCGATACCACCGGTCCGCGGATGATGTCCCGGACGGACTGCGTATTCCTCAGTGGTCCTGGGACGGAGTCGTGAGCGCGACCGGTCCTGACGCCCTCTGATGGCACGACATCCGCCGCGGCAAGGGCAGCCTCATTGCTGGGCCGTCATGTTGGGGAGGGACCCCGAGACGTTGCCCGTGTCACGGCCGGGTGTGGCTCCAACAGGAGGCGGTCCAAGACTGCATAGAGCCCCCTGTACCGCAGTGGCTTGACTATGTAGGCGTCACAACCCGCGGTCTGGCTCCGTTCTTCGTCTGCCTTCATTGCCAGCGCGCTCAATGCGACAACCGGGATGGCCGCTGTGGCAGGGTCTTGCTTCAGAATGGTCGTCGCTGTCAAGCCGTCCATGCCCGGCAGCTGAATGTCCATGAGGATCAGGTCAGGCTGCTCACCGCGCGCCAGCCTCAACGCCGTTTCCGCATCGCCGGCGCTCAGCACGCTGTGACCGGCGCTGTGCAGGAGCAGCGACATCAGCTTCATGTTCGCCGGGTTGTCCTCGACGACGAGTATCTTGGCCATCGGATGCTCCTCCTAGTCCTGCCGCAGAGCACGCCGGACCTCGGCCAAGAAGTCAGTGCTGTTCAGACCGGCCTTCTCGATCATCCGAACGGCCTGGCCCGGATCAGCGTTCAGGACCTGACGGTCCAGTTGGGTGATCTCCCTGGCAGTAACGACCAGGATCGGGATGCCCGCCGTGCTGGGGTCGTCCTGGAGCGCCTGGACGACGTCGAACCCGGTCACGCGGGGCATCATCAGGTCCAGCAGGATGAGATCGGGCTGCACCCGATGCGCCAGGACGATGGCCTCTTGTCCGCTGTAGGCACGCACCGTCGCATATACCGGGGGCGGAAGGTACGCGGCGATCAGCTCCACCGACTTGGGGTCGTCGTCGACGACCAGCACCGTGTAGGTCTGGTCCTGTGCGTCGTAGAAGCCCAAGCTGGTCAGTGCCTTCTTCAGCGCCGCGCGACTGATCGGCTTCTGCAGGACGGTGGCCGCGGCGTCTGCCAACACCGGCGGCCCATCGGCTTTGCCGCAGATGACGACGACCGGGACCATGCCCAGGGTGGGATCCTCACGGATGCTGCTGAGGAGCTGCCAGCCATCGATCCCGGGTAGCTGGGCATTCACCGTGATGAGGTCGAGGCCCTCTTGCGGTGCTGTCGCGAGCGCTTCCACAGCACTGGAGGCGCGCAGGACGGCAAAGCCCGCGGCTTCGAGAATGACGCACACCAAGGCTGCGGCTTCGCCGTCCTCCTCGACCACGAGCGCGACGCGCTTGCGGCTCTCGGACACCGCCGCCGTCTCAACCCTGGCGTCCCTGCGCTCGACTGAGGCGGGCTGTACGGCCCGTCGAAGGGGGACCCAGGCGCCGAAGCACGTCCCCTCGCCCTCCTTGCTGGCCACAGCCACACTCCCACCTAGCAACTCTGTCATCTGCTTGACCATGGCCAGGCCAAGCCCGGTGCCTTCGAACCTGCGCGCCAGGCTGCTGTCGATCTGGGTGAACGCCTGGAACAGCTTGGCCATGTTCTCCTCGGAGATGCCAATGCCGCCATCGGTGACCCGGATCTCGAGGAACTCGGTGAACTCGTTGTCGGCCAGCGCGAACCTGCGCACGGGCCAGGTGCCTTCCAGCGTGCCGACGAGACTTCGCGGGACCTGCCTTGCGCGCAGAGACACCAGGCCGCCCTGACTGCTGAACTTCACCGCGTTGGAGAGCAGGTTGTAGACGATCTGCTTGGTCTTGCGCATGTCCAGCTGCATGACACCGAGGTGCTCGTCCAGCTCAAGGTCGAGCCCGATGCTCCGCGCCGCTGCCTTGTCCCGCACGATGGACAAGGCGTTGGTCAAGAGCAGGTTCACGTCCGCGGCCTCCATCTCGAGGTTCATCATCCCGGCCTCGACCTTCGAGAGGTCGAGGATGTCGTTGATCAGCGAGAGCAGGTGCTGACCGCTCGTGAAGATATCCCCGATGTACTCCTTCTGGCTGTCGGTCAGCTCGCCCAGGAGGCCGTCCTTGAGCGCCTCGGAGAACCCGATCACCGAGTTCAGAGGCGTGCGCAGCTCGTGGGACATCGTCCCCAGGAACTCCGACTTCATCCGGCTCGCGTGCTCGAGCTCGACGTTCTTCTGCTGAAGTGTGTGCTCGATATGGCGACGGTCGGTCACGTCGCGCGCCGCCGCGAATACGCCTTGCAGCTTGTCGTAACGATCATGGATCGCCGTGGCGTTGCACGACACGAAGGTCTCTGCACCGTCGCGGGCACACACCGTCAGCTCATAGTCGTTGACCTTGTCCTCGGCGAGGACGCGCGCGATGGCTGCGTCCGCTCGGGCAGGGTCGGTGAAGAAGTTCCTCCACGGGGCGCCGATCAGCTCGGTGCGGACGCGCCCTGTCAGGGCCATCATCTGCTGGTTGACGTCGGTGATGATGCCCTGCGGATCGGTCGTCATCAAGGCGTCCACGTTCGACTCGATCAGCGAACGAGTGTAGAACTGCTGGTCGCGTAGCTGCTGGTCCAGCAGCGCCTGGGCCGCCTCGACCTCCTTGCCGGCCGTGTTGTCGGTGCCGATCAACAGGTAGCCGATGATCCCCCCTTCCGCATCGCGAAGGGCCGTCACCGAGACGATGGCCGGGAAGCGGCTACCGTCTTTGCGGACGTACGTCAGCTCGTAGATGTCCTCGATGCCGCGTTTGGCCTTGAAGACGAGAGCCTCGAAACCAGGCGCGATCGGGGTGTCCAGCTCCGCGCTGAGCTCGGCCGCCCGGCTGATGAGCTCCTGCGGATCAGAGATGTCCGCCGGGGTGATCCGATCCACCACGTCGAGCGCGTCATACCCCAACATCCGCTCCGCGCCCACGTTGAAGATCTGGATGACGCCCCGCTCGTCGGTTGCCATCTGCCAGAAGTACGCGCTGTTGAAGATGGCGTCCGACAGGGCACCCCGGACCTTGACCAGCTTGTGGTTGCGCTCTGTGTCGATCGTCATTTGAAGGCCCGCCGCGAACTCGTCGGCGAGACTGGTCGTTGGACGGGCCATGTCAGCCTCCGTCGGGACAAGATGCCGGCCGAGCAGGAAGAAAAGCGTGTTCGTTGTGATTCCGCGTGGGCACGTCCCGAACCTTTCTGATCTGGTGCAGTCTCGGCGAACAGCGGCGTGGGCGGCTCTTCGATCGTGATGGGACTACCGCTCGATTCTTCCTGACACCCGCTGCGATGCTCGGATGAAGTGCAACCGTACGCCGGGTCGTGATTGTCTGTATTGAGGAGCCCGCGACGGTCCTCACGACAGCGTCCTCAGTCGCTGTGTTCGGCCTGTTTCGCACAAGTCCCAACGGGTGTCAGTCGGCGGGCCAGCCGAGCCGGTATGACGAGGTCGAGCGCATGCTGGTCTCATGCCTCGGAAGCTGAGCGCCGGTCTGCTGCTCTACCGCAAGAGCAACCAGGACAACGGGATCGTGCTCGAGGTGCTGCTTGCACACATGGGCGGCCCGTTCTGGGCGCGAAAAGACGCTGGTGCGTGGTCGATACCCAAGGGCGAGTACGAGCCTGGGGAGGATCCGTTCGTTGCCGCGAAGCGGGAGTTCGAGGAGGAGATGGGCTCAGCGCCTCCCCAGGTCCAGTACTGGGACCTGGGGAGTATCAGCCAGCCCGGCGGGAAGCTGGTGACGGCATGGGCAGCAGAGGCGGATTTCGACGCGGCACGCGCCGTCAGTAACACTTTCGAGCTCGTGTGGCCCCCCGGATCAGGCCAGGTGCGGTCGTTTCCTGAGGTTGACAAGGCCGGCTGGTTCACCCTGGAGGTCGCTCGGGTCAAGCTGGTGAGAGGTCAGCAACCATTGATCGACCGCCTGCTGCACGTGTTCGACAACCCGACGTGAAACTGAGGGAGAAACGCCGGAACGCTCAACGACCGGCATCTGATGTGGGCTGGCACAGGTTCATCGGATGCTGGTGCGTGCGAGACGCCCACCGGTGTCGCCGGTGTCCCAGCCAGCAAGGGCTTGACGCCCAGGTGGTCGCCCGCAGGTTCTGGCCCGACATAGGCTGCCCGGCATGGACGAGGCCTTCTACCTGCCGCTGCGCGACGACCGCTGGCGCGCAACAGCCCACACGACCGGCCCGTGGGACGCCCGTTTCCAGCATGGTGGACCACCGAGCGCGCTGCTGGCTCGGGCCATAGAACAGTGCTGCCCGCGGGAGGACATGCTCATCTCCCGGATGACGGTTGACATCCTCGGCGCGATCCCCGTGGACGAGCTGGAGCTGCGCTCGCGAATGTTGCGCCCTGGTCGCAGTGTCGAGCTGGTCGAGGCGGCGCTGTCCGCCGGCGGCCGTGAGGTTGCCAGGGCGCAGGCCTGGAGGGTGCTTCGCACAACCCAGAAGATCGCGCCACTGCAGCCGCGTGCTCCGGCCCTTCCGGAGCTGCTGGCGGAGAGTATGCCGTCCGCGGCCGACGGCTGGGTGGACGGGTACCTATCCGCGGTCGAATGGCGTTTCACTGCAGGGGTATTCGGCCAACCCGGTCCCGCGACCGCATGGACCCGGCTCCGGCACCCGATCGTTCCCGGCGAGCTGCCCAGCCCGTTGCAGCGCGTGCTTGCGGTCGCCGACAGCGGCAACGGCATCAGCAGTGAGCTGGACCTGACCAGCTGGCACTTCATCAACCCCGAGCTCACTGTGCACCTGCACCGTGAGGCGGTCGGCGAGTGGATCTGCCTGGAGGCGCAGACGGCTATCTCGCCCGGTGGTGCGGGCCTCGCCACGAGCGTGCTGAGCGACCTCAACGGTCCCATCGGCGTGGGTGCCCAGAGCCTGCTCATCGCCAGGCGCTGAGCCAGGTTCGAGGATGCATCCTTCGGTGGATTCGGCGTCGTGGTCGTCGCCTGCTGAAATGGCGCAAGACATGACCGTCGTCGAGCGGGTGGTTGGCTGCTGTGGTGAGCTGGTGCTTCTGCAATGCGGCGGGCATTTCGAGATCGTGGCGAACGGTGTCTTCCTCATGGACACTCGAGGCGGCGGGTCAGAACGACTGCACGTAACCCTCGCGGCTGCTCGTATGCCGCCGCCGGGTCGGATGTTGATTGGCGGCCTTGGCGTGGGGTTCTCGCTGGCCGCTGCGCTCGCTCATCCGTGCGTTGGCGAGGTACACGTCGTCGAGCGGGAGTCGGCGGTGCTGCGGTGGAACCTGGGCCCTCTGGCACCAATGAATGCGGACGCGCTGCATGACCCGCGCGTCCGCACCTACGAGGCGGACGTGGTCGACTGGCTGGCAAACGCGCCCGCGGGCTCACTTGATGCGATCTGCCTCGATGTCGACAACGGCCCAGAGTGGCTGGTGACACCCGGCAACGCGTGGTTGTACGCGAATGACGGACTGCGCACCGTAGGTCGCGCTCTGTCACCGGACGGCGTGCTCACGATCTGGAGCGCAGCGCCCGCGCCGGCTTTCGTCGCGCGGATGAACGAACATTTCGCCGAGGTGGACATCACCGAGGTTTCCGCCGCACGAGGCCAGCCGGACGTGATCGTGCGAGGTCGGGTGCCGCTGAAACCCGTGCATCTGTAACGGGATCCGGTGCGCACACCGCGGTGTCGACGTGCTCGAGTTGCCCGACCTGCATCGCACGTCGAGTCGGCCGAACGGTCCTGCATTCATCAACCGAGGGGGGATGTATGCCGACCGGCTGAGGGAAAGGTGTTCTACCGCAGCACCGTCACCGCCACCTCGCGCTCGGCGGTCACCCTCACCCGCGCCAGCGTCCAGACCAGGAGGATCTACCTGGTTGCCACCCGATGCCCCACTTGCGGCACCGTCGGCGTCTACTGGAACGGCACTCTCGTCAAGGAGGTGAACCTCTACGCATCCGGCACCTCCCGTCGCAGCGTTCTCGGTGTCACGACCTTCACGGGCGTGATTGGTGGCACCCTGACGATCCGGACCTTGACCACGGGCAGAGCCGTCCAGATCGACGGCGTCGCGCTGGTCCGCGGATAGGTTGCTGGCGACGGAAGACTCACCGCCTAGTCAATGGCTCCGCGGCCACGACTTCGCGGCCACGACCGACCAGGACAGGATTCTTGCCCTCTGCCTGCGGCGAGTGGCACAACCGAGCACGAAGGAGATCGACCATGATCACCCACACTGTCACCAACCAGCCGCCGCCGCGCGTTGACCTCGACGAGTTCGCAACGAACCGCCCGCTGGTCGAGGCGGTCGAGCGCTATGACGCTGGTTGGGCGCTGCCGACGCTGCACGAAGTCGGCCGGCACGTCGGCACGTCAGAGTTCCAGCACGACGCCGAGCTCGCCAACACCGTCGAGCCGGTGCTGCACACCTTCGATCGCTACGGCCACCGCATCGACGAGGTCGAGTACCACCCGTCGTACACCCGCATCATCGAGGCGGCCGTCGGCTACGGCGCGCACACCTCTGCCTGGGCCGAACCGCGGCCGGGCGCGAACGTGGCGCGTGCTGCGACGTTCATGCTGTTCGCGCAGATCGAGCCGGGCCACGCCTGCCCGATCTCGATGACGCACTCCGTGGTGCCGGTGCTCGCGACCTCGCCCGAGCTGGCCGAGCAGTGGCAGCCTCGACTGCTCAGCCGCGAGTACGACGGCTTGCTGACCCCGGGCAAGACCTCGGCGCTCTTTGGCATGGCCATGACCGAGAAGCAGGGTGGATCGGATCTGCGGGTCAACACCACACGCGCGGCGTCCGTGGGCGAGGGACGCTACGAGCTCACCGGCCACAAGTGGTTCTGCAGCGCGCCGATGTCGGACGCTTTCCTGGTGCTCGCTCAGGCGCCGGCCGGGCTGAGCTGCTTCCTCGTGCCGCGCGTGCTCGACGACGGCACCCACAACATCTTCCGGATCCAGCGGCTCAAGGACAAGCTCGGCAACCGCTCCAACGCGTCCAGCGAGGTGGAGTTCGACAGCACGTCGGGGTCGCTGGTGGGTGAGGAGGGCCGCGGGGTCCGCACCATCATCGAGATGGTCTCGCGCACCCGCCTCGACTCCGTCTACGGTAGCGCCGCTGGAATGCGCCAGGCGGTCGCGGAAGCGCTCTGGCACGTGAGGCATCGCGCTGCGTTCGGTGCACTCCTCATCGACCAGCCGGCGATGACCGCGGTGGTGGCTGACCTCGCGCTGGAGTCGGAGGCGGCGACCGCGACGGCGCTGCGACTCGCCCGCGCGCACGACGATGATGCCAGCGATCAGGAACGGGCATTTCGCCGCCTGGCGACCGCGGTGGCCAAGTACTGGATCTGCAAGCGCGGCCCTGAGCATGCGTACGAGGCTCTCGAATGCCTCGGCGGCAACGGATACGACGAGTCCTTCCCGCTCGCCCGCCGCTACCGCGAGCAGCCGGTGATGGCTTTGTGGGAGGGGTCCGGCAACGTGATTGCCCTTGACGTGCTGCGTGCGCTTGCCCGCGAACCAGAAAGTGCCGCCGCGTTCGAGGAAGAGGTATCCCTGGCCGCCGGGGAGCATCCTTTGCTCGATGCGCACATCGTGGCGACCCGCCGCCTGCTGCGCGAGACGGCCGGGGCGGATGCTGCGTCCGCGGCCCTGAACGCGCGTCGTCTGGTCGAGCAGCTCGCACTGGCCCTCCAAGGGTCGCTGCTCGTGAGAACAGCTCCGACAGCAGTCTCTGACGCGTTCATCGCGAGTCGGCTGGGCGAGACACGCGGGCACCTCTACGGCGTGCTGCCGGCAGGCGCCGACCTTGAGGCGGTTCTCTCGCGGCACTGAATGCGTCGAGACGAGCCGCAGCCGGCGCCCAACAGCGCGAGCCTGCTCAAGGGGCTAGGGGCGATACAGCCACTCGACGTCGACGCCGTATGTCTTGAGGACGATGTGGCGCTTGACCTTCAAGGTCGGCGTGAGCTCCTCGCCCTCGGTGAAATCGCCGGCCAGGACCCGAATCTTCTTGATGGCTTCAGCAGCCGATACCGCCTTGTTCGCATCGTCGACCGCCGACTGGAGGGCGGACAACAGGTCCGTGTCCTCGCGAAGGTCGGCCACGCTCGCCGTCGCCGGCTTGTCGGCCTGCGCCTTCCAGGGTGTGAAGGCTTCGGGGTCGATGGTGACCAAGGCACCGATGAACGGTCTCGCGTCGCCGACCACGACGCACTGGCTGACCAGCCAGTGGGCTCGCAACCTGTCCTCGAGGACCGCCGGGGCGACGTTCTTGCCCGAGGAGGTGATGAGGATGTCCTTCTTGCGTCCCGTGATCGTGAGGTAGCCCTCGTCGTCGAGTTGGCCGAGGTCACCGCTGTGGAACCAGCCGTCCTCGTCGAACACCTCGCGCGTCGCTTCGTCGTTGCGCCAGTAGCCCTGGAAGACGTTGCCGCCCTTGATGAGCACCTCGCCGTCGTCGGCGACGCGAATCGTGCAACCGGGGATCGGCCGTCCGACGGAGCCGACGCGCTGGCGCGCGGGCACGTTCAAGGTCACCCCCGCACAGGTCTCGGTGAGCCCGTAGCCCTCGAGCACGGTGATGCCGATGCCGCGGAAGAAGTGACCTAGGCGGGCGCCAAGTGGCGCCCCACCGCTGACCGACCAACGCACCTCGCCGCCGAGCGCGGCGCGCAGCTTGGCGTACACCAGCCGGTCGAAGAGGGCGTGCCGCAGCCTGAGAGTGAGTCCTGGCCCGCCGGTGTCGAGGGACTGGCTGAACGCCATCGCCGTGGCATCGGCCAGGTCGAAGATGCGCCCGTGGCCCTCGGCGGTGGCTTTTTGCTTGGCGCTGTTGTAGATCTTCTCGAACACACGCGGGACCGAGAGCACGGTCGTCGGCTTGAACTCGACCAGCTGCGCAGCGATGTTCTTGATGTCAGAGGTGTGCCCCATGTGGACCCGGTTGTGCACCGCGGCGAGCTGGATGGACCTCGCCAGGATGTGCGCGAGCGGCAGAAAGTGCAGCGTCCTGGTCTGGTCGTTGAAGACCAGCTCCGTGATCCCCTCGGCGGCGCAGACGTTGTGCACCTCCGACAGGAGGTTGGCGTGCGTGATCGAGCAGCCCTTGGGCCGTCCGGTGGTGCCGGAGGTGTAGATGATCGTGGCCAGGGAGTCGCTGGTCACCGCGCCCCGCCGCTGGGCGACAACATCGCCGGGGACGGACTGTCCGGCCGCGACCAGCTCGTCGATGCCACCGGAGTCGATGACCCACACGTCGTGCATCTCGGGCAGACCGACCCGCGCCAGGGCGAGCGTCGTGGCATGATCCTGGGTCTCTACGAACGCGGCCACGGCGCCGGAGTCGGCGAGGATCCACTCGACCTGCTCGGCAGAGGAGGTCTCATATACGGGAACGGTCACGGCGCCGGCAGCCCAGATCGCGAAGTCGCACAGCATCCACTCGAATCGGGTTCCGGAGAACAGCACGACCCGGTCGCCCGCCTGAACTCCGGAAGCGATCAGCCCCGCTGCCAGCCCCGTGACCTGCTCCGCGAGCTGGCGATAGGTCACCGGGACCCAGTGATCGTCCACCCGCCGGGAGAACCCAACGTGTTCGGGCGCCTTCTCGGCATGGACAAAGACGTCGTCGGTCAGGTTCTCCTCGAGGCCTGCCACATAGCTGGGCGGCATGCTGAACTCATCCACCACACACCTCGCAATAGTCGTTTTCAGATGCACCATTCACTGGTGACCCACTGAGCGTCCCTCGCCCGCTTCGACCCGGCTAAGGCCGAAGGTCCCGGGTCAACCCTGTCCTTCTGGTGTTGTCTGGATCACGCCAGTACTCATTGTCAATCCGGCCCGCAATCGCAAGCATGGGTCGTGCCGAACAGCATCAGAACGGAGCTCGCGATGACCACAGCAACGGCGACCAGGCGGAAGGTTGCACCCGACCCGAGTCGCTCCGATGTCGACGCGGCAGTGGAGAGCGCGGTGGAGGCTGCCCGTGCGTTCCGCGAGCTCGACCAGGCTGCGGTGGACCGGATCGTGGAGGCCATGGTGCGCGCTGGAGTTCGTGCCGCGGCCGAGCTCGCCCTGCTCGCGATCAAGGAGACCGGCTTCGGGGTCTTCGAGGACAAGGTTGTCAAGAACTACGTCGCCACCGAGTTCCTCTCCGACTACCTCAAGGACAAGGCGTCGGTCGGTGTGATCGACGAGGACATCGAGCGCAACATCGTCCACGTCGCCGAGCCGATCGGGGTGGTTCTGGCGATCACCCCCGTCACCAACCCCACGTCCACGGTGCTCTACAAGGCGATCGTGGCGGCCAAGACGCGCAACGCAGTGATCTTCCGGCCGTCGCCGTTTGCGATCCGCTGCTGCGAGCGAACCGTCGAGATCCTGCGGGAAGCAGCCGAGGAAGCCGGCATGCCCGCCGGGGCGTTGCAGGTGCTTCCCGACCCGGCCCACGAGGTGACCCACTACCTCTTCAAGCACCCCGGCGTGGACTTCATCTGGGTCACCGGTGGCCAGAAGATCGTGGCTCTGGCGAACGCCTCTGGCAAGCCCGGACTCTGCGTCGGCCCCGGCAACGCACCGATCTACCTCCACCGCACCGCAGACATCAAGGGCGCAGTCGTGGACATCCTGATCTCCAAGACATTTGACGCCTCCGTCATCTGCCCTGCTGAGCAGACCTGCATCATCGATGACGCCATCTACGACGAGGTCCTTGCCGAGTTCGGGCGCATGGGTGGTCAGCTGCTGACTTCGGAGCAGGCCGGGCAGCTGAGCGAGTTCGCGTTCGGCTGCAGCGACATCGTCAACATGGCGGCATTGGGTCAACAGGCTCCCGAGCTGGCGAAGCGCGCCGGGTTCACCGTGGCTCCTGGCACCAAGGTGCTGCTGGCGGTGTTGCCCTCCGACCTCGAAGAGCTCGGGTCGCACCCCCTGGTCCAGGAGAAGCTCATGCCGGTGCTGGGCGTGGTGCGGGCCGACAGTGAGGAGCACGCCATCGCCGCAGCGGTCCTGGTCACCGAGCACGGTGGTCTCGGACACACGTCGGCGATCTACGCCACCAACGACGCCGTGATCGACGCCTACTCCCGCGCAGTGCGGACGGGGCGGATCCTGGTCAACGCCCCTACGGCCGTCGGCGCCCTCGGTGGCATCTACAACAACCTCACACCCACGTTCTCCTTGGGCTGCGGCACATGGGGCGGCTCCAGCACCACCGAGAACATCAACTACAGGGAGCTGCTCAACATCAAGACCGTATCCCGACGCCGCACGCCGCCCCAGTGGTTCCGGGTGCCCGCCAACACCTACTTCAACGCCGGGGCGCTGGACAACCTGCGCGACATCCAGTCGGAGGTTGCGGTGGTGGTCACCGATGCGCTCAGCGAGCGCCGGGGCGTCGTGGACCAGCTGCGCTCCAAGCTCCAGGCCCGGCATCTGCAGGTCTTCAGCGAGGTCGAGCCCGAGCCCGGCGAAGCCACGATCCGAGCGGGCGTAGACCTGCTTCGCAGGGTTCGCCCGGATCTCATCGTGGCCGTCGGTGGTGGCTCGGTCATGGACGCGGCCAAGGCCATGCGGCTCCTCTACGAGCACCCGGAGCTGAGCCTGGAGGATCTCACCCTGCCCTTCCTGGATCCCCGCAAGCGCGTGGCCGTGTACCCCCGTGATGCGCACACGGTCCAGCTGGTCGCCATTCCGACCACATCCGGCACCGGGTCGGAGGTCTCGCCGGCTGCAGTAATCACCGTGGGAGGGCACAAGGAGACTCTGGTCGACTACTGTCTCGTCCCGGACATGGCCATTGTCGACCCGATGCTGACGATGTCCCTGCCTGAGACGGTGACCTCGGACAGCGGGGTGGATGCGCTGACGCACGCCCTCGAGGCGGTGGTGTCGATCTTCGCCTCGCCGTACACCGATGCGTTCTGCGTCCAGGCGGCCAACCTGATCTTCGACGCGCTGCCGAAGGTGCACGCAGACCCCGCGGACCTTGCGGCGCGCACCGACATGGCCAACGCGGCTACGCTCGCCGGGTTGGCCTTCTCCAACGCCTTCGTGGGCACCAACCACGCGCTTGCCCACGCAGTCGGCGCGAAGTTCGGGCTCGCCCACGGTCGCGCCAACGGCATCTTCCTGCCCCACGTCCTGCGCTACAACGCGTCCCTGCCGACGAAGTTCATGCCTGCACCCGGCTACTCCTCTTATGTTGCCCCTGACAAGTACGCCCAGCTGGGCCGGGTCATCTTCGGTGGGCGCAGCCCGGAGGAGAGCAGGCGACGCCTGTTCCTGGCGGTCGAGAACCTCCTGGACACGCTGGGTATGCCGCGAACGCTCAGGGACGCGGGGGTCGAGGAGAGCGCGTTTGTCGACGCTCTGCCCGAGCTGGCCATGGCGGTCTTCCAGGACCTCAGCAACCGGACCAACCCCCGGATGCCGCTGGTCGCTGAGCTGACCACGCTCTTGCGGCGGGGCTACTACGGTGAGGAGATTAGCTCGCGGCCCGCGAGTCGGCGCGGTACCCCGCGCACCTTGGACGAAGGAGACACACGGTGATGAGAGATGAGAGTGCCATCGACGCGGGCGACCCGAGCGCCACCTCGCAGCGGCCGTCAACGGCGCAGCCAGAGGACTCGGCCCTCGAGCGGTACCTGGCCGTGATTGCCGACGCCGATGAGCCCGAGCTGCCGGCTGCGCACTCTGCCCGGGTCGGCCCGAAGGTCGTGTCCGAGGTCATGACCTCGGGTGTGGTGGCAGCGCACGAACAAGCCGGGTTCAAGTCGATCGTGGCGTCGCTGGTTCGCAACCGGATCAGCGCTGTCCCCGTCATCGACGACGACCGAAAAGTGATCGGTGTCGTCTCCGAGTCCGATCTGCTGGCACGGGTGGTGCCCGAGTCCGACCACACCTCCGCCCTCGACCACCTGCGCCATGGCAGGCGCCAGCGGCTCGAAAAGCTGCACGGCGAGACGGCCAGCCGCCTCATGACAGGGCCCGCCGTCACGACGACCCCGGACTGCCCCATCGCCGACGCCGCCAGGCTGGCAGCCAAGGCGAGAGTGCGCCGGCTGCCCGTCGTCGATGCCCGGGGCGTCCTCGTCGGAATCGTCACCAGGGCCGACCTGCTTCGGGTCTTCCTGAAGGCCGATGACGAGATCCGCGCGCAGATCCTGGACGACATTGTCGTGGGGCAGATGTCCCTCGACCCCTCAGAGGTCGAGGTCTTCGTCAATGAGGGCATCGTGACTCTGCGTGGTCAGCTGGCCGACAGACAGGTGGTCCAGGAGCTGCTGGAGAGCGTGCACGCTGTCCCGGCCGTGGTGGCAGTCAAGAGCAAGCTCACGTGTCCCGTCGACGAGGCGCCCCGCCGACCAGCAGTCCCGCGATAGCTGAGCAGGGCGGGAACCCACGGCGTGGGGATCCGCTGCCGTCACGCCTCGACATACTCCTTGAGGCCACTGACCGTGCTGTGCACCAGACCC
>Ga0209638_1000997_pt1 | contig 18474 bp, 15 predicted proteins | sample BarGraNGADG00211_FD_184490 | JGI IMG/M metagenome (GOLD analysis project Ga0209638, IMG submission 184490) | Arctic peat soil microbial communities from Barrow, Alaska - Barrow Graham LP Ref core NGADG0002-211 (SPAdes) (version 2) | ecosystem: Environmental > Terrestrial > Soil > Wetlands > Peat...
GAGGCCTACAAGGCCCATAAAGTTGCAGTCTCGGCACCCCGCCGGTATGTATACGCGCCTTTTGCGGCCGGCACAGCCGGCCGCTTGTTAGCGCCTTTTGGCGCGTTCGGGAACGTCATGGCTCGCCTGGTGATGAAATTCGGCGGAACGTCGGTCGCCGATCTCGACCGCATCCGCAACGTGGCGCGCCACGTCAAGCGCGAGGTCGACGCCGGCCATGACGTGGCCGTCGTGGTCTCCGCCATGTCGGGCGTCACCAATCAGCTGGTCGAGTGGTGCCGGCAGGCCGCCATGCTGCATGACGCGCGCGAATACGACGCGGTTGTCGCCACCGGCGAGCAGGTCACCGCCGGGCTCTTGGCCATCGTGCTGGAAGGCATGGGCGTCAATGCGCGTTCCTGGCAGGGCTGGCAGTTGCCGATCTTGACCGACAACGCGCATGGCGCGGCGCGCATTCTGGAGGTGAACGGCGCCGAGCTGATCCGCCGCTTCAAGGAGATGAGCCAGGTCGCGGTGATCGCCGGTTTCCAGGGTCTGCACAAGGAGACCGGCCGCATCACCACGCTCGGCCGCGGCGGCTCGGATACCTCGGCGGTGGCGATCGCCGCCGCCATCGGGGCCGAGCGCTGCGACATCTATACCGACGTGGACGGCGTCTACACCACCGATCCGCGCGTGGTGCCGAAGGCGCACCGCATGGACAAGATCGCCTACGAGGAAATGCTCGAGCTCGCCTCGCTCGGCGCCAAGGTCATGCAGGTGCGCTCGGTCGAGCTCGGGATGGTGCATAACGTGCGCATCTTCGTGCGCTCGAGCTTCGAAAAGCCGGAGGACATCGATTCCTCCAAGGCGCCGTCCGGCACACTCATTTGCGACGAGGGAGACATCGTGGAACAGCAAACCGTCACCGGCATCGCCTTCTCCAAGGACGAGGCGCAGATCTCGATCCGCCGCGTGCAGGACAAGCCCGGGGTCGCCGCCGCGATCTTCGGCCCGCTCGCCGACGCCAGCATCAACGTGGACATGATCGTGCAGAACGTCTCGGCCGATGGCGCCACCACCGACCTCACCTTCACCGTGCCGTCGGCCGACTACGAGCGCGCGCGGGTCACCGTCGAGAAGGCCAAGGGCTCGATCGGCTATGAACGGATGGACGGGGCGACCGACGTCGCCAAGGTGTCGGTGATCGGCATCGGCATGCGCAGCCATGCCGGCGTCGCCGCCCAGGCGTTCAAGGCGCTGGCCGAGAAAAAGATCAATATCCTCGCCATCACCACCTCGGAGATCAAGTTCTCGGTGCTGATCAAGGCTTCGCAGACCGACCTGGCGGTACGTACCCTGCATACGCTGTATGGGCTGGATAAGGGCTAGCGGCCGCGCCGTCCGCTGCACCGCAGCGCATTTCCGACTAAAAAACCGGAGCCGCCGGTTTGGCTTGCCCCTTGCATAGGCCATTGGCTATAGCCTGAGCAAAGTCGCCGTGGGTTCCGAGGCCCGCGGTCGCTATTCGTACATGATTGGGCCGTAAACGGGGCTGCGGCCCGAGCCGCGGCTAGAGCATGATCCCAAAAAGTGGGAACCGGTTTTTGGATAAGATCATGCTCAAGCAAAATGTTAGCTGAGACTCTGATCCAAACAGAACAGATCGGACTCTAAGGGACCTCGACAATGCGTGGCGCGCTCGGCGGTCCGCGCGTGCTGTTACGCCGGCTTCGCGAAGTGATGGCGGAGCCGGTCAGCGCGCAGGAACGCCTCGACAAGGTAGTGGTGCTGATCGCCGCCAACATGGTGGCGGAGGTGTGCTCTGTCTACGTCTTGCGCGTGGACGGAACCCTTGAGCTATACGCCTCCGAGGGCTTGAAGCGCGAAGCGGTGCACGAGACCGTGCTGAAAGCCGACGAGGGCCTGGTCGGCCTGGTCGCCAGCGAGGCCAACCCGATCAACCTGTCGGACGCGCAGGCGCACCCGGCGTTCTCGTTCCGCCCGGAAACCGGCGAAGAAATCTACCACTCGTTCCTCGGCGTGCCGGTGCTGCGCGCGGGCAATACGCTCGGCGTGCTGGTGGTGCAGAACCGCGCGCGCCGCACCTACACCGAGGAGGAAGAAGAGGCGCTGCAGACCACGGCGATGGTGCTCGCCGAGATGATCGCCTCCGGCGAGCTGTCCGCGCTCGCCCGCCCCGGCGCCGAGCCGGTCGCACGCCACGCGATCAAATTTTCAGGCACCGCGCTGTCCGATGGCATCGCGCTCGGCCATGTGGTGCTGCACGAGCCGCGCGTGGTCATCACCAATGTCATCGCCGACGACATACCAAAGGAACTCAAGCGGCTGGACGCGGCCATTGCTACGTTCCGCGCCGATCTCGATCGCCTGCTCGAGCACGGCGAGGTGGCCGACGGCGGCGAGCATCGCGAGGTGCTCGAAGCCTACCGCATGTTCGGCTACGACCAGGGCTGGCTGCACAAGATGAGCGAGGCCGTGATGACCGGCCTCACCGCCGAGGCCAGCGTCGAGCGCGTGCAGTCCGACACCCGCGCGCGCATGCTGCGCGCGTCCGATCCCTATTTGCGCGACCGCCTGCACGACCTCGACGATCTCGCTAACCGGCTGATGCGCGTGTTGATGGGGCAGGATCACGCGCCGTCGCGGGATCAACTGCCGGAGAACGCGATCGTGGTGGCGCGCTCGATGGGCCCGGCGGCGCTGCTCGACTACGATCGCAAAAGACTGCGCGGCCTGGTGCTGGAGGAAGGCGGACCCACCTCGCATGTCTCGATCGTGGCGCGCGCGCTCGGCATTCCCACGGTCGGCGAGATCGCCAACGCCACCGGCCTGGTCGAGCCGGGCGACGCCATCATCGTCGACGGCACCACGGGCGACGTGCATATGCGCCCGCCGTCCGACATCGAAAGCGCCTATGGCGAGCGGGTGAAGTTGCGGGCCAGGCGCCAGGCGCAATACCGCGCGCTGCGCGACCGCGCCTGCGTCACCAAGGACGGCCATAAATTCGCGCTGATGATCAATGCCGGTCTCACCATCGACCTGCCGCATCTCGACGAGACCGGCGCCGCCGGCATCGGCCTGTTCCGCACCGAATTGCAGTTCATGGTCGCCGATACGCTGCCACGCACCAACGAGCAGCTCGCGCTTTACCGCACCGTGCTCGATGCCGCCGGCAAGCGCCCGGTGACCTTCCGCACCCTCGACATCGGCGGCGACAAGGTGCTGCCGTATCTGCGCAATATCGAGGAGGAGAATCCGGCGCTCGGCTGGCGCGCCATCCGGCTCGGCCTCGACCGGCCCGGCCTGTTGCGCAGCCAGGTGCGCGCGCTGCTGCGCGCCGCCGGCGGGCGCGAATTGCGCCTGATGTTCCCGATGATCGCCATGGTGGAGGAGTTCGACAAGGCCAAGTCACTGGTCGAGGTCGAATTGACGTATCTGCGTCGTCACGGCCACGCGCTGCCCGAGCGGGTGCATATCGGCACCATGCTGGAAGTGCCCGCGCTGCTGTTCCAGCTCGATGAATTGCTTGAGCGCGTCGATTTCCTTTCGGTCGGCTCCAACGACCTGATGCAGTTCCTCTATGCCGCCGACCGCGGCAATGCCCGGGTGTCGCAGCGCTTCGATCCGCTGTCGGCGCCGGTGCTGCGCGCGCTCAAGGACATCGCCGACAAGAGCCGCAAGCACGGTAAGCCGGTGGCGCTGTGCGGGGAACTCGCCTCGCAGCCGATCGGCGCGCTGGCGCTGGCGATCCTCGGCTACCGCTCGCTGTCGCTGTCGCCGTCGGCGGTCGGCCCGGTCAAGGCGCTGCTGCTCGATCTCGATTGCCGCAAGGGCGAGACCGCCATCCTGCCGCTCCTCGAGCAGCCGGTTGGCAGCGTGTCGATCCGCCACAAGCTCGAGGCCTTCGCGGCGGCCGAGGGGCTGCAACTTTGATCGCGCTGCCGCAACACCGGCTCGATGCCCTGCTCGCCCGCCACGAACTGGTGGAAAGCGAGCTCGCGACTAATTTGAGCCGCGACGACTACGTCAAGCTGTCGCGCGAATTCTCCGAGCTTGGTCCCGTGATCGAGGCGATCAAGGCCTATCGCGCCGTCACCGCCGAGATCGCCGACCTTGAAGCGCTCGCCGCCGATGCTGCGACCGATGCCGAGATGCGCAAGCTGGCGGACGCCGAGAAGCCCGCGCTACAGGCGCGCAGGGACAAGCTCGAACAGCAAATCCAGCTTGCGCTGATCCCGAAAGACGCGATGGACGATCACAACGCCATCCTGGAAATCCGCGCCGGCACCGGCGGCGACGAGGCCGCGCTGTTCGCCGGCGACTTGTTCCGCATGTATGAGCGCTACGCCACCCAGCAGGGCTGGAAGACGGAAATCCTGTCGATCAGCGAAGGCAGCAAGGGCGGCTTCAAGGAAATCGTCGCCGAGGTGCGCGGCCGCGGCGTGTTTGCCAAGCTCAAATTCGAATCCGGCGTACACCGCGTGCAGCGCGTGCCCGACACCGAAGCCTCCGGGCGCATCCACACCTCGGCCGCCACCGTCGCGGTGCTGCCCGAGGTGGAAGATGTCGACATCAAAATCAACGATGATGATCTCAAGATCGACACCATGCGTGCACAAGGAGCGGGCGGCCAGCACGTCAACAAGACCGAATCCGCCATCCGCATCACCCACCTGCCGAGCGGGATTATCGTCTTCGTGCAGGAGGACCGCTCGCAGCATAAGAACCGGTCCAAGGCGATGACGATGCTGCGCGCCAAGCTCTATGACACCGAACGCAGCAAGCTCGATGCTGCGCGCGCCGCCGAGCGGCGCGGGCAGATCGGATCGGGCGACCGCTCGGAGCGCATCCGCACCTATAATTTTCCGCAAGGCCGCGTCACCGACCACCGCATCAATCTGACGCTGCACAAGCTGCCGCAGGTGATGGAAGGCGAGGCCTTGCACGAGGTCATCGATGCGCTGGTGACCGAGCATCAGGCCGAGCTGCTGGCGGCCGAGGGCGCGACGTGACGCTCACCGCCATGCGCACCATCGCGGCGGCACGCCGCGCGCTGGCCGACAGACTTCGCCAGGCCGGAATCGACTCCGCCGACGCCGATGCGCGCCTGCTGATGGCGCATGCGCTCGGCATCGATCGCGCCGAGCTGATGGCGAACGGCGAGCGCGCGCTAAATGGTGACGAGATGAAGGCAATCGACGCATTGGGCGAGCGCCGGCTCAAGCGCGAACCGGTGGCGCGTATTTTCGGACGCAAGGAGTTCTGGAGCCTGAGCCTGCAAGTCAGCCCGGCCGTGCTGGTGCCGCGGCCGGAAACCGAAACCGTGATCGAAGCCACGCTCGACGCGGTCGTGCGCGACGCCTTGCAAACGGAAAAGTTGCGCATCCTCGATATCGGCACCGGATCGGGCGCGCTGCTGCTGGCGCTGCTCAGCGAACTGCCCAACGCGGTGGGCACCGGCAGCGATATCAGCGCGGCCGCTTTGGAGGTGGCGCGCGCGAATGCCGAGCGCAACGATCTCGCCGGCCGTTGCACCTTCGTCGCCTGCGATATCGCCGCCGGCCTGCAAGGTCCGTTCGATCTCATCGTCTCGAACCCGCCCTATGTGGCGCGCGGCGACATTGCATCGCTCGCACCGGAGGTGCGCGGCTACGACCCGGCGCTTGCGCTCGACGGCGGCCCCGACGGCCTGGATGGTTACCGCGCCATCGCCGCGGACGCCCGCCGCCTGCTGGCGCCGGGCGGCCGCTTGATCGTGGAGTTGGGAATGGGCCAGGAACCGGCGGTTCGCGCGCTGTTTACCACAGCGGGATTAATAGTCGCAGCCGCGCGTGACGATTTGGCCGGAATTCCGCGCGCATTGAGCGCGACCGTCGCGCCATAACCATGTCGTAATTCGATCTGGTGAAAAGCGCAGACCTCCGTTGCAGGCAAAAAAACCACTTGGAATGTGGCGCGGAAACGACTAGCTTCCGCTCAGGAATCGACCCGAGCGGGTTGCATCGCCAGGAACCCCGGAGCAAGCGGCTCTGTGCGGCGGCGGTGCAAGTCCGATGAAATTGGCCGATGACGAACAGCCGCCTTTCAGAAGACGGCTAACGAAATCGCCAGAGACGGGTTCGAACGCTTCACCGGTTGGGCGCATTAGATTTTTAAACCTTGACGATGCGCGTAACGAGAGGTTGGCAACGCCGCGACAGGATCGCGGCCATGGGGTTGCTGCGGCTATCGCGATAAAGATCGCAAATGTTCGAGCATTCGCGCAGGAAATCGGCGCCAGCCATGGCCGCGCAGCGGGATGTGTATGGACTTGAGACTGGTTTGAACTTCGGTGCAACGGTTGGCGGCGCGTGCCGCGGTAAAGCGAAAGGTCGGCGAAAAGGCACATCATGAGAAACGGTCAGAAACGCATGCGCGGGCGTAACAACAACAACAACCCGCACCGCAAGAGCCAAAATCCGCTGACGCGGGTCTACGAGTCGAACGGGCCCGACGTGAAAATCCGCGGCACCGCCTCGCACATCGCGGAGAAATACATACAGCTCGCGCGCGATTCGCAGAGCTCGGGCGATCCGGTGGCGGCCGAGAATTACTATCAGCACGCCGAGCATTATTTCCGCCTGATCGCCGTCGCGCAGGAACAGTTCCGCCAGCAGAACCCCTATTACAATGCGCAGCCGCAAACGGGCCAAAGCGGAGCGCAAGGCGCGGCCGACGACAACTACGACGACGACGACGACGACGGCCAGCCTTTCATGGGCCAGAACGAGCCGGGCTTCGCGCCGCAGCCGCCAGCACCGCAGGCGCAGCCCTATCTGCCGCGCGACGCGCAGCCGTTTCCGCCGCGCGATCAGCAGCAACACCGCCCGCAACCTCAGCCGCAGCAGCAGCCTTATGCGCAGCCTTCGGTTCAGGGCGGCAATGTGGCCGTCGCGGACCCGAACGCGTTGCCGGCCTTCATCACCGGCGGCGGCCAGCCGCAGCAGCCTGTGAGCCAGAACACCAATCAAGGCTCCGGGCAGAACGGTCATGAGCAGGGCGACCGCCAGGATCGCTTCGGGCATCGCCGGCGCCGGCGTCATCGCGGCGGCGGCTACCGCCCGGACCGTCCGGATAATTTCGGCAACGCCAATCCGCAGGGTGCGGCGCCGCAGCCGATCCCGGGCGACAGCGGCGACGAGCCGCCGCGTCAGCCGGAATAATCGAGGCGTGCTCCGCTCATTCCCGCCCCCGCCTATGCGGGGGCAGGCTCCAGCGGGAATCCAGATCTTTGATCTGTACTGGGTCCCCGCTTCCGCGGGGACGAGCGTATCTGTTTAAGTGCCCGGCGAAGGCGCCAGCGCCGGCTCGAGCGCCGGCACCAGCCGGCGTTTGACGCGGGGCGCGGGGATCGCGCGGTAGACCTGCTTGGTCGCTTCCACCATGTGCACGCCGGCGAACGGCGCCGAAAGCGTTGAGCCGGTGCGCTCCCACGCCACCGCCGAACGCAGGAACCAGCCGCGCGCAACCGGCGGCACGTAGAGCGCCTCGCTCCATCCGGTCGGCGTGAACCAGGTCTCGCGCAAGAGCTGATTGATCTGCGAGCGCGAATAGGGCCGGCCATGGCCGAACGGCGTGGTGTCCATGCGCGCCCACAGGCCGCGCCGGTTCGGCACCACCACCAGCAGCCGCCCGCCCGACGCCAGCACGCGCCAGACCTCGCGCAGCAGCGCGGCCGGATCGTTGGTCATTTCCAGCGCGTGCACCAGGATCACGCGATCGACCGCCGAGTCGGGAAGCGGCAGCTCGTTTTCGTCCACCAGCGCCGAGAGCGCCGGCCGCGTGGTCGGCCATTTCACCACGCCCTGCCCGGCCGGCATGAAGGCGAGGCAGCGTTCGGCCTCCTCGCGGAACAGGCCGAGATAGGGCGTGGCATAGCCGACGCCGAGCACGCGCTGGCCGGCGGTATCCTTCCACAGTCCGCGAATGCCGCGGCCGACGAAGCGGCGGGCCACCACGCCCAGGCGCTGGCCGTAGAAATTGCGCAGGTCCACGACATCGATCGACATGGCCTAAAACTACCACGAAACGGCGGATCATGGCGCTCCGCATGGAACGCAAGGGGTGCGAGACAATTCATCCGCATGCTACGGTTAACGCCGCACCCTGACCGACGAGGACTGCCATGCCCGCGGAAACCCGCCTGTTTCTCTGCCTGAAGGACAATTACGGGGTGCTGCTGCATGACCCGGAAAGCGGGGCCACGGCCTCCATCGACGCGCCCGAGGCGGCGCCGATCGAGGCCGCGCTCAAGGCCACCGGCTGGAAGCTCACCGACATTCTGGTCACCCACCATCACGCCGACCACACCGGCGGCATCCTGGCGCTGAAGGAGAAATACAAATGCCGCGTGGTGGCGCCGGCGGCGGAAGCGGAAACGATACCGGCGGTGGACCTGACCGTGCGCGAGGGCGACAAGGTGGCGATCGGGAAATTGTCGGGCAGTGTGATCGAGACGCCGGGCCACACCAATGGCCACGTCAGCTACTGGTTCCACGCCGACAAGCTTGCCTTCGTCGGCGACACGCTGTTCTCGATCGGTTGCGGCCGCGTGATCGAGGGCACGCCCGGCATGATGTGGCGCTCGCTCGTGAAGCTGCGCGATCTGCCGAACGACACCGAGATCTATTGCGGCCACGAATACACCGCCGCCAATATCCGCTTCGCGCGCACCATCGAGCCGGACAACCCGGTGCTGGCGGCGCGCGAGGCGCAGGTGGAGCAGCAGATCGCGAAAGGCGAACCGACGATCCCGGTCACCATCGGCGACGAGAAACTGGCCAATCCATTTCTGCGCGCCGATCTGCCGGAGGTCGCGGCCGGCATCGGCATGGCGGGCAAGCAGGCGGCGCAGGTGTTCGCTGAAATCCGCGCGCGCAAGAACAAATTTTGACGGTCATCACCGACCAGAACGCCAAACGCTCCGTCAGCGGCGAATGGCTCGCGAGCGCGGCTTTGCTCGGGGCCGTGCTCACGATCGGGCTTGCAACCGTGCACGATGTCGGCATTACGATCGATGAATTCCTCTTTGACGGCTACGGACCGAAGGCGCTGGCCTGGTATTTGAGCTTGGGCGCCGACCGCGCGCTGACCGACCACTTCGGCACTTGGTTTTATGGGCCATGGTTCCAGATCGTCACAACGGTCGCACAATCATTTCACGCTGCCGACGATTTCGACGTGCGTCACGCGCTGACTTTTATTGTCGGCCTCAGCGGGCTCGCCGCCGTTGTCCCCATCGGACGTATTGCGATCGGACAATGGGCAGGTTTTGTCGCGCTGGCACTCTGCCTGCTGACAGGAAATCTCTATGGCCATCTTTTTTTCACGCCCAACGACGTGCCGTTCATGGCCGTGATGACGTGGGCGCTGCTGGCGATTATCGCTATGGCGCGGGGTGGGATTCCATCCTGGCGCGCGACCTTGACGGCCGGTGCTTGCTGCGGGCTCGCCATTGCGACCCGGATCGGCGGCATTCTGGCGCAAGTTTATCTCGTTGCCGCCATGAGTCTTCTATGCATCGAAATCATTGCGTTGCGCGGCCGCGCCGGTTTCACGTCGATTGTCCAGATTGCCGTTCGCACGGCATCGGCACTGGCGATCGGCTGGTTCGTCGCGATCCTGTTATGGCCCTATTTGCAGGCGGCCAACCCGCTCGAGCGCTTTCTCAGCGCCTACCGGCATTTCGGCGAGCTCAAGCTGGAGATGACGGCGCCCTTGTGGGGCGGGCAAGTCTCCACCGGCATGCTGCCCTGGTATTACATTCCAGGTGAGTTGGCAGCGCGGCTTCCGGAAATCTTTATCGTTCTGCTGCTCGCTGCGCTCGGACTTGGCATAGCTGCAATTGCCGCATTTTTCCGCCGACTCCCTCATGGATTGTCCGCGGCCGTTGTCCAGCTTGCCGGCGCCCGCGCGCTCCTGCTGATCGTGGCAGCGGCACTGGCGCCGATGTTATTTATTATTGCAACCGGCGCGACGCTCTATGACGGCATCCGGCATATCCTGTTTACGCTGCCCCCGCTGGCGCTGATTGCAGCGTGGGCAATGCTGAAGCTCGCGCCAATGATCCGTCGGTTTCCAATCCCCTTTGCAACGCTGGCCGTCGCTCAGGTTATTTCGGCGGTGTTCATCATGGTCAAGCTGCACCCGCTGGAATATGTCGCGACCAACGCCTTTGCCGGCTGGACAGCGGGCTCCTACGGCAGATTCGAACTCGATTATTGGACCGTGGCGGCTACTCCCGCGCTGCGCCGCCTCGAAATGCGTATCACGCAAGAGGCGCGCACGCCCGATGGACCGCCGCGTTTATTAATCTGTATCCCGTGGCGCGAGCACATGGTGGCGCCGATGTTCCGGCGTCCCTGGCGCATCGCGGACAATCCGCAGACGGCCGATTTCATCATCGAAACGGAACGCTATCATTGTGCCAAAGATGCCGGCGGTACGCTGATCGATGAAGTCACTCGCTTCGGCAAGCCATTTGCCTGGACCTATCGGATGTCGAACACGGAGAATTCGCGGTGACCGCGCGACAAAGCGCCGCCGACATCATCCGCGCGCTCGCGCTCTCGCCGCACCCCGAGGGCGGGCATTTTCGCGAGACCTTCCGCGATCCCCACGTGATCGACGGCCGCGCCGCCTCCACGTCGATTTATTTCCTGCTGGCGCGCGGCGAACGCTCGCACTGGCACCGCATCGACGCGGTCGAAATCTGGCACTACTACGCCGGCGCGGCGCTCAAGCTTGAAGTGGTGGACGGCGCCAAAGAGGAGATCGTCCGGCTCGGCGCCGATATCCATGGCGGCGAGGTTCCGCAATTCACGGTGCCGGAGCGCGCGTGGCAGGCGGCGGAATCCTTAGGCGACTGGACGCTGGTGGGCTGCACGGTGGCGCCCGGTTTTTCTTTCGACGGCTTCGAGCTGGCGCCGGCGGGCTGGTCGCCGAGCGACAAAACGCGATAAAAATGCCGAACTAATCAATATGGGGAAACGCCGGTGCCGAACAAACTCATTGAGGCGCGCAAGCAACTCGCGCGCGCCAACCGCATGATCGCCAACGAAGGCGTGCTCGATGCCTTCGGTCACGTCACCATGCGCCACCCGACCGATCCGAGGCGCTATTTGATGTCGTGCTCACGCGCGCCCGAGCTGGTGCAGCCGGAGGACATTCACGAGTTCACCCTCGACTCACAAATCGTCAAGCCAATCGAAGCGCGGCTTTACGGCGAGCGCGTCATTCACGGCGAAATCTACAAAGCGCGGCCGGAAGTGAACGCGGTGTGCCACCATCACGCGCCGTCGATCCTGCCGTTCTGCATTTCCGGCGCCGAGCTCAAGCCGGTCTATCATCTCGGCGCCACCATCGGCGAGAAGGCGCCGTTCTGGGACAGCCGTGACGAATTCGGCGACACCAATCTGATCGTGGCCAAGCCGGAGGAAGGCGCCTCGCTGGCGCGCGCGCTCGGCCCGCACTGGATCGTGCCGATGCGCCGGCACGGCGCGACCGTCGCCGGCAAGACGCTGGAGGAGCTGACCTTCCGCACCATCTACACCGTACGCAATGCAGCAATGCAGATCCAGGCGCACACGCTCGGAACTGTGTCGCCGCTCAATGCCGCCGAGACCGCGCTCGCCGGCGAATACAATCTGCGGCCGGGCCCGGTGGCGCGCGCCTGGGAATACTGGTCGGTGCGGCTAGATAAGGCGGAAGGCACCGTGCGCAAGCGCGCTGCTAAACCAGCGCGCCCCGCGAAACGAACCGTCAAATCCAAGCGCAAACGCTAGGCGAAATACTGCCCGCCATTGGCCGAAAGCGTCGAGCCGGTAATCAGACCAGCGTCGTCGGAGGCCAAGAACACCACGCAGCGCGCGATCTCCTCCGGCTCGCCCAGGCGGCCGATCGGGATCAGCGGCAGAATGTTCTTCTCCAGCACGTCCTTCGGCACCGCCTGCACCATTTCGGTATTGATGTAGCCCGGGCAAATCGCATTCACCGTGATGCCGGCGCGCGCGCCTTCCTGCGCCAGCGCCTTGGTGAAGCCGATCTCGCCGGCCTTGGCGGCGGAGTAATTGGTCTGCCCCATCTGGCCTTTCTGGCCATTGATGGACGAGATGTTGACGATGCGGCCGAACTTGGCGGCGCGCATGCCCTCGATCACCTGCCGGGTCATGTTGAACAGCGAGCCGAGATTGGTGTTGATCACCGCGCTCCACTGCTCCGGCTTCATGCGATGGAGCATGGCGTCGCGCGTGATGCCGGCATTGTTGACCAGCACCTCGACCGGGCCGAGCTCGGCCTGCACTTTCTTCACGCCGTCGGCGCAAGCGTCAAAGGACGATACGTCCCACTTGAACACCGCAATGCCGGTTTCGGTTTTGAATTTCGCCGCCGCTTCGTCGTTGCCGTGGTAGACGGCCGCGACCTTGTAACCGGCAGCTTGCAATGCCTTGGCGATGGCGGCGCCGATGCCGCGGGTGCCGCCAGTAACTAACGCAACGCGTGACATGCCCCATTCCTCCCAAAATTATTTTTAAGTCATGGCCGGATCGAGCCGGCCATGACATAGACTAAGAGCGTCGTAGCAAAGCTCAACGCTCGACGCACATGGCGATGCCCATCCCACCACCAATGCAGAGCGTCGCCAAGCCCTTCTTGGCGTTTCGTTTCTGCATCTCGTAGAGCAGCGTGGTCAATATGCGCGCGCCGGAGGCGCCGATCGGATGGCCGATGGCGATGGCGCCACCATTGACGTTGACCTTGGAAGTATCCCAGCCGAGGTCCTTGTTGACCGCGCAAGCCTGCGCCGCGAAAGCTTCATTCGCTTCGATCAGGTCGAGGTCCTCTTTCTTCCAGCCGGCCTTCTTGAGCGCGGCGCGCGCCGCCGGGATCGGCCCGGTGCCCATGATCGCCGGGTCGACGCCGGCCTGCGCCCATGAAACGATGCGCGCCAGCGGCGTCTTGCCGAGCTTGGCGGCTTCGGACGCCTTCATCAGCACCACGGCGGCGGCGCCGTCATTGATGCCGGAGGCGCTGCCCGCGGTCACCGTGCCTTCCTTGTCGAAGGCCGGGCGCAGCTTGGCAAGCGATTCCAGCGTGACCCCCTGCTTGGGATATTCGTCGGCATTCACCACCACGTCGCCCTTGCGCGACTTGATGGTCACGGCAACGATCTCGTCCTTGAACTTGCCGGCCTTCTGCGCGGCTTCCGTCTTGTTCTGCGAAGCGACCGCGAATTCATCCTGCATCTGGCGGGTGATCTGCCATTGCTTGGCGACGTTCTCGGCGGTGTTGCCCATGTGGTAGCCGTTGAAGGCATCCCACAGCCCGTCCTTGATCATGGTGTCGATCATCTGGAAGTCGCCCATCTTCACGCCGTTGCGCAGATGCTGGCAGTGCGGCGCCATGCTCATCGACTCCTGACCGCCCGCCACCACGATCTCGCTGTCGCCGTTGAGGATCGCCTGATAGCCGAGCGCGACCGTGCGCAGGCCGGAACCGCATAGCTGGTTCACGCCCCAGGCAGGGCTCTCGACCGGAATGCCGGCCGCGATCGACGCCTGCCGCGCCGGGTTCTGGCCCTGACCGGCGCTCAGGATCTGGCCCATGATGACCTCGCTGACGCGGGCGCCTTCGACGCCGGCGCGCTGCAATGCCGCCTGAATCGCGGTTTTACCGAGCTCATGGGCCGGCAGATTGGCGAATGCCCCATTAAACGCGCCGACCGGCGTGCGGGCGGCGCTGACAATGACAATATCGTCCTTCATCCGAAACTCCTTTTGGCAGTCGGTTGGGCGGCAGGGCGGCCATCTGGCGCTGCCGCATCCTCGGCAGGCCGGGCAGCCCTGTCAACAACGGGTAATCTGAAGATATCAGCTAGAATTGGCTGTTTATTGACATTCCGCAAGGAATTGCCGCACCGCCCACTTGGCCTGCCGCGCCGCGATAAAACGGTGGCCTGCGTAAGCCGAAACCGGTTATGCTCAAGCTCTGGGCAGGGGCGATGTCATCAACATGACTGACGAAAAAGAGCCGATCACAATCAAGAAATACGCCAACCGGCGGCTCTACAATACCGGGACCAGCGCATACGTCACGCTCGAGGACCTCGCCACCATGGTGAAGGAGGGCGAGAATTTCGTCGTCTTTGACGCCAAGTCCGGCGAGGACATCACGCGCTCGGTGCTGGCGCAGATCGTTTCCGAGCAGGAGAACAAGGAAGGCCAAAGCCTGTTGCCGATCGCCTTCCTGCGGCAATTGATCCGCTTCTACGGCGACAGCATGCAGATGATGGTGCCGCGCTTCCTCGAACAATCGATGCAATCGCTCACCAGCCAGCAGGGCAAGTTCCGCGAGCAGATGACGCAGGCCTTCGGCGTCGGCGGCTTCGGTCCGCTCGAGGATCAGGTGCGGCGGAACATGGAAATGTTCGAGAAGACCTTCGCCATGTTTGCGCCCTTCGCGCACGGCCAAGGCAAGCCGGCGGAAGACAAGCCGCAAGGCTCGCCCGGCGGCGAGATGGACGAGCTCAAGCGCCAGCTCGACGAATTGCAGAAGCGGCTCGATAAGCTCGGCAATAAGGAATAGTCGTTCGACGCGGAAGCGCTACGCCATCGCGGCGCTTTCTTCGCCCAGCCACGGCCGCGCGTCGTTGGCCAGCCCGATCAGTGCGCCTTGCAGGAAATCGCAGCCCCAGTCCGCCAGCAGCTGCGCGGCTTCCTCGTCCTGCACCCATTCGGCGACGGTCTTGAGGCCGAGCCGGCGCGACAGATCGACCAGCGTGTGCACGAAGGCGCGGTCGTCGCTCGACTTCACGATATTCTGCACGAAGGCGCCGTCGATCTTGACGATGTCGACGCCGAGCTTGCGCAAGTTTCGGAACGAGGTGTGGCCGGCGCCGAAATCGTCGATGGCGATGCGGCAGCCGAGGTCCTTGACCCGGGTGACGAAGCCGCGCGCATCGTCGACATCCTGGATCGCCGCGGTCTCGGTGATCTCGATGATCAGCCGCCCGGACACGCTGGTATGGGCGCGCAGCAAGGCGCCGAGGCCCGCCCACCAGTCCGGATCAACGGTGGAGGCCGGCGAGACATTGACGCTGGCCGTAAGATCGGGCGCGGCGGCCAATTCGTTCACCACCAGCTCGAGCACACGATAGTCCACCATGCGCATCAGTCCGACCCGCTCGGCGACCGGAATGATCTCGTTGGCGTGGGCGAGGCGGCCGTCGGGGCGTTGCACGCGCATCAGGCATTCGTAGAACGCGATCTTGCGGGTTTTCGTCTCGACCACCGGTTCAAAGGCGAGCACGATCCGCCGTTCGTTGAGCGCGGCCACGATCTCGTCGGTCGCGCGCACGCTGTCGCGGCGTAGCGCATCGCGCTCCACGTTCGGCCGATAGGCGGCGAACGAGCCGTGACGCTTGCGACGCGCGGCATGCAGCGCGTCCTGCGCGCGGCTGAGGATTTCCGGCATGGTGCGGGCGTGGCGCGGCGCGGTCACGCCGCCGATCGTCACCGTCACCGCCACCGGACCGGCGGCGGTCGGGATGGTCTCGTCGCGCACACCGGCCAGCAGCCGGTCGGCGGCGACGGTCACTTCGTCCGCCGTGCAATTGGTCAGGATGATGCCGAACTTGTTGCCGGAGAAGCGGCCGAGATAATCCTTGCCGCGCAGGCGCGCCCGGATACGCTTGGCGACTTGCGCGATCACGTCCTCGGCAACATCGAAGCCGTAGGATTCGTTGAGGTTGGCGAGATGGTCGATGGCGACCAGCAGGAACCCCAGCGAGTGGCGAAAGCGTACCGCTTCGTCGAGCTTGGCGCCGAGCACCTCGGTGAGGTGCACGCGGTTCATCTCCCCGGTCAGGGCATCGAACTTCGCGAGTTGGATGAGCGCCTGCTCGCGTTCATGGCGCGCAGTGATCGCACGCACGGTTCCGAGCGCGCGCAGCGGCTTGCCGTCGCTCCCTGCGAACCAGCGGCCGGTGTCCTCCAGCCAGATTTCCTCGCCGCTGCCGCGCCGGAAGACGTATTGCACCTGATAGGGCACGCATTCGCCGGCGTCGCTCTGACCGGATTGGGTGATCGCGTCGAGGCGGCTCTGACCGTCCTCGGCAGCGACCTTTTGCGCAAAGCTACGGCCGCTGGCGATGTCGGCGACGCCGAGCACGGACGCGGCATTGCCGCTCCAGACCAATGCATCGGTGTCGAGCCGCCATTCATAGGCGACGTCACCGATCGCCTTGAGAACCTCCGCGGCGTCCGGGACGCCAGCCGGTTGTTCGATTCGGGTCACGCTCGCCCCTTTTTGGGAACGCCTCGTCGCGCCGGGCGTTGTCTGCGGAATGGATACCGCGCCGAACCTACGGACAATACTTAAATAATTCGAAAAAGCTCGCCGATTGAGCGATTTCAGCGTGGTTTCGGCCAACGGCACGGCGCTTGCCAATACAAGGGTGGACAAGGGGTGCTTGTCCCGAAACGAGACAGTCAATGCGGATTGGCGGAATCAACGAAACATCCTCACGCCTGACCGGGCCGACGCCGCGCGGCGAAGAGCACGCCGCCGGCAATCGTGCGCTGGTCGCGCTGGCGCCAGCCGCTGCATTGCATAAGGTGCCGGAAAGCTATCGCCAGGCGCCGTTCCTCGCCCAGTTGCTTGCGATGAAGGACCAGCATCCGCAGACCCGCGAGCGCCGGCGCGCCGAGCCGGACGAGGCGCTCGCCGCCTACCGCGCTACCGCCGCGCTTACGCGTTTCCAATAATTCTCAATAGCCGAGCGCGCAGCCGTCCTTGCGCGGCTCCGAGCCGCCGATCAGCACGCCGCGATCCCAGTCGATCTTGATGGTCTGCGCGCCGCCCCAGGGCGTCGCTGCGAACACCACGTCGTGGCCGCGCGCCGTGAGGCCCTCGACGGTCGCCGCCGGCGTGCCATGCTCAACCACCGTCTGCTCGCCCTCGAAGAAGAAGCGCGGCGCGTCGATCGCCTGCTGCACGTCCATGCCGTAATCCAGCATGTTGAGGACGATCTGCACGTGGCCCATCGGCTGGTAATGCGCGCCCATGACGCCGAAGCTCATGTCGCAGCGGCCCGCCCGCATGGCCAGCGCCGGAATGATGGTGTGCAGCGGCCGCTTGTTAGGACCGAAAGTGTTGGGGTGATCGGCTTCGAGCGTGAAGCAGGCGCCGCGGTTGGTCAGCATGATGCCAGTCTTCTCGGTGCAGATGCCGGCGCCGAAATACGAATAGAGCGTATTGATGAACGACACTGCCATGCGGTCGCGGTCGACCACGCTGAGATAGACCGTGTCGCTGCCGGGCGTTGGCGCCGTGGGCAGCTTGGCGCGGCGTTTCATGTCGATCAGCGCTGCGAGCTTCTTGCCAAAGCTCTTGTCGAGCAGATCGGCGACAGCGACGCGCATATACGCTGCGTCGGCGACGTGGGTGTCGCGCACCGCAAAGCCCAGCCTTGCTGCTTCCAGCACCAGATGGAAACGCTCCGGGCCGCGCGGATCGAGCGCGGCGAGATCGAAATTCTCCAGGATGTTGAGCATCACCAGCGCGGTGAGCCCCTGCCCGTTCGGCGGAATCTCGATCAGATCGAGCCCGCGATAGTTGGTGGAAATCGGTTTGACCGCGTCGCCGCGGTGGCGCGCGAAATCCTCCGCCGTGAGGAACGAGCCGCGCGCCGCCACCGTCGCCGCCATGTCCGCGGCGATCTCGCCCTCGTAGAAGGCGCGCGCGCCCTTGGCGGCGATGGTTTTCAACGTCGCGGCCAGCGCCGGAAAACGGATCACGTCGCCTTCCTTGGGCGCCGCGCCGTTGAACAGATAATGCTTGGCGGCGCCGGGATCGGCTTTGAGCTTGCCGACGTACCTTTGCCAATCCCACGCCACGCGCGGCGCCACCGGGAAACCGCCTTCGGCGTATTTGATCGCGGCTGACAGCGCGCGGTCGAGCCCGAAGCGGCCATGCGTCTTGAGCAATGCTTCCCAGGCATCGAGCGCGCCCGGCACGGTAACGGCGTGGATCGAGTCGCCAATCTCGCTCATGCACTGGGCGCGTAAGCGGTCGTATGACGCCTTGGCGCCGGCGCGGCCGGAGCCGTTATAGCCCCAGACCGGCTTGCCCGGCTGCGAGACCAGGCAGTAGCAATCGCCGCCGATGCCGGTCATGTGCGGCTCGACCACGCACAGCGTCGCTACCGCCGCTACCGCGGCATCCGCCGCGCTGCCGCCGGCGCGCAGCGCGTCGATAGCGGCCAAGGTCGCGAGCGGATGCGAGGTCGCCGCCATGCCATCGCAGGCGATCACGGGCGAGCGGCCGGGGAGCTGGAAATCGCGGCTCATGTTTGCTTACGGATATTTCAGGAGACGTGCTCGACGCCTTCGACCGTGAGGTCGCGCTGGGCCGAACGCAGCGTCACCGCGAAGC
>Ga0209638_1000998_pt1 | contig 18463 bp, 16 predicted proteins | sample BarGraNGADG00211_FD_184490 | JGI IMG/M metagenome (GOLD analysis project Ga0209638, IMG submission 184490) | Arctic peat soil microbial communities from Barrow, Alaska - Barrow Graham LP Ref core NGADG0002-211 (SPAdes) (version 2) | ecosystem: Environmental > Terrestrial > Soil > Wetlands > Peat...
GCAAGCTTCACATTTAACTGGGCTCTCGATTCACAAGCTTCGAGAGTGGACAAGTCGGCGCGCCCTGATTCCGGCTGATGTGCCGCCGAAATCAAAGGGTTCGCCCGCTCGATTCACTTGGCAAACGATTCTCATTCTTCGACTGGCCGTGACGCTTCGGGATCGTTTTCATCTTGAGCTTCAGGCGCATAAGACACTTTTCGACAGCCTCAAGAGTAGTCTCCGCCACACGTCATTAAGCGGGCTGTCGGACAAGACCTTAGCGCTTTACGGAGAGGATCGATGGAGCTTGATCGAGGACACCCAGCATGGCCATCTTGCGGACGAGATAGTATTAATCCGCCTGAACCCACACCTAAAGGTTTTAGCGTCTAGCTCAGCTTTTCCGAACACATTCACCACGCCTAGCCAGATTGAACTATTTCCGTTCCAAGCCGTCATTGCTGATCGAGCTGATCATGGACGTTTGCCGCTGCGCCAGCCCGTACCGGGGGCTGCAACAGCCGACCGCCGGGTGCTCGCGTGAGTACTACGTTGATGCAGGAATGGCTCGAAAGACTCGGCTATGCCGGCGAGCCGAGGGTGTTACATCGACGCGGTGAGGAGGTTTCGGAGAGTCACCCGTATGCCGTTGAGATTAGGACTTTGCTGCGTCCCGAAGGCGCAATCCGGGCCCAGGCCGTATTCGACGTCGAAGGGGTCCCAACAGTAGTATTCGTCGGCGACGACGATGTGCCGCTATCCTCCGACGCGTTGGACGAGATCCGCAAGCGCATCTGGAATCAGAATCTCGCCACAGTCGTTATCGAGGTCATGGGCGAAACTGCACAAGCGCTTCCAGCGCGCAGACTTCTAAACGTCGAGGAACGGCTTATACTTGCGGAGGCGCGACCGGACGGCCCCTTCTCCGCCCTAGAGGTCACTTCGGCTAATCTACCGCGTCGAAAGCCAAATTGGTTCGATGTAAAGGCTCGGGTTGACCGTAAGTTATTGGAGAACCTTTCCATTCTGATTGCGAAACTCAGCGGGGGTGGATTCGCGACAACTTTCGACCCCATTCATCGCCGCCGTCATGCGGAGCTCTTGACCGGTCAGGTTCTTTTCATCTCCTACCTTGAGCATCGAGATATTGTCGGTTTGACTTATCGGCAAAAACGCGAGGTCAGTCAGCTCCACACGCTTATCGCCCAAACAGACCGTGACGGGGTGCGACGCTTGATCGATTCGCTCCGGGACGACTTCAACGGCGACTTCCTGGGCGGTGATCGGCACGACCCTTGGGCGGCTCTGAATGTCGCTGGGTTCGAGATGCTCGATTCATTCCTGCGTCGGACTGAAATGAGAACCGGACAAGAAGATTTCTGGAACTACGACTTTAGCTTCATCCCCGTCGAGCTGCTATCCGGTCTTTACGAGTCCTTCCTGTCTACCGAAGAGAAGGCTGAGGCCGGCGCGTATTACACGCCGCGGCACTTGGCGATGCTCGCTGTGGACCAAGCCTTCGCGACCTCGAGCGATCCGCTTCGCGAGACGATCTTTGATGGTGCGTGTGGCTCCGGCATTCTGCTCACGACGGCGTATCGACGTCTCATTGCTTTGTCGGAGGCTCGCCTTCACCGGCAGTTCAGCTTCCGCGAGCGTCGGGACATCTTGGTAAGCCATATTTTCGGTGCTGATATCAACTTGATGGCGTGCCGAGTCACAGCGTTCAGCCTCTATCTATCGCTGATGGAAGGGCTTGACCCTGCCGACATTATCGAGGCGCAGGAGCGCGAGAACATAAGACTGCCATCACTGGATGGCACAAACCTCCAGCACGGCGCAACCGGTGACTTCTTCGGAGCGAACCACGCTTTCTTAGGCAAACGCTTCTCCCTCATCATCTCGAACCCGCCTTGGTCCGAGCCTAAAGGTGAAGAGGTTACTTCTGCCGATGTGTGGGCTCTAGCGGCCGGAGCACCTTTTGTCCGTCGTCAAATAGCCGGCGCCTATGCGCTCCGCACTGTCGACTTCTTGGCCGACGGCGGACGCGTCTGCATAATCCTGCCCATCGGGCAGTTCCTCGGTCGGTCCAGCGCCTCGTTCGTATGCCACACCCTTGGGGTGTTCCGTCCGACGCGCCTTATCAATTTCGGAGATCTCCAGAACCTCCTCTTCCCGACAACCGAAAATACTTGCCACCTCTTCCTCGCCGTTTGTCGTCACGAATCTTCCCGGCAGAGAATTCCAATTGGTGAGACTTTCGATTATCTGGTGCCAAAGGCCGACATGAGCCTCGCTTATGGACGGCTCACGATGCAATCCGCCGACCGCCACACTCTACAAACTGCCTCCGTCGCGGAAGACCCCCAACTCCTGGTCACGCTGATGTGGGGCGATGCGAACGATCTTGCGCTTTGGACCCGCCTCAGCACACGGGGTACGTTTACCGACTTCTGGAAAGGACCAGCGAAATCTCGCCGGTGGGTGAACCGCAAAGGCGTTCACCTAGATGATAGGAGCCGACCCCCTGTGAGTGCCGAACCTCTCGCTGACAAACCCTTCGTTCCGATTACGGCATTGAGCGCCGGGTCGCCGGTACTTCACCCGGCGCTCTTGGACACGTGGCCGAAAAACCAGTCCGCGGTCGCCAGCATTAACGATGGCCTTCTAAGGGTATTCGATGGCCCCCGCGTGCTCTTCCCGGATGGCTTCTCTAGAAAGGAGCAATCGGTTCGTGCCGTGTACTACGATGGTCCTGCTACCTTTACCCATAGCATCGGCGTTATTGCCGGAGCAACGGAAGATGCACCGCTGCTCCAGTTCGCGGCCGTCTATCTCCGATCAAGTCTCGCGCGCTACTTCCTGATGATGAGAGCATGGAAGATGCTCTGCGAGCGCAACGGCGTCCATCTCGCCGATGTCGAGAGTTTCCCGTTCTTCGACCCAAGCGCCGCGCCCAACCCACAATCGGCAGAGACAGCGCTGGCTCGGGTCTCTGGCAGAATATCGGAACTCGCAGAGCTCTCTCGAGTCGACCAGGCTCCCCGCTACAACGAACTCCGGGACGCGTTTGATGATGACGTCTTCGTTTACTTCGATCTCTCCGATGCCGAGAAAGCCCTGATCCGGGAGACGGTAAGAGTTTTGATGCCATCAATCCGGCCGCGAAGCTTTAAGAGCCTCTATACTCCCGCACAGCGAACAGCCGGAACTTGCGACTTCGATATCTATGGAGAATCCCTTGCTCATTCGCTCACTAATTGGCGAAATCGTACACGAGGAGAAGGGAGCTTCCACGTGAATGTAGTGACAAGTGACCCTAGGCGGGATGGTCCGGTCGGGATCGTGCGCGTTAACTACTCGGGCGGATTCGCTGCTGCGGCCACGGCAGTTGCGGTCATCAATGATGAAGCCGTTCACGAGACACTGTTGGAGCTCCGGCGCCTCGGTTTGACCGTGATTCCGTCCGGAGATGCTCTCCAACTTGTCCCCGATGCTCACATCTGGACGAATGGTGCACTTTACTTCGTTCGCTCACTGGCCCGGCGCAACTGGACGATCCGTCAGGCACTTCGAGATGCCGAACACATCGTTCGTGCAGTCCAGAGCCGACAGGATTCGGCGAAGAAGCCGGAAGTATTGTGACCGCCGGAAACGAGTGGTTGGGCGCGTTCCCGATTCGCCCTGCGACAGACGCAGTGGAGGCATTGTGCGAGAGTTGGCGTATCCTCGCTGACAAGCGTCTGCCAGGCTTCAACCCTAAGAAGCGAGAGCCGGAGCTGACGCGCGTGCTGAAGGCCCATGTGGAACTGGTGACAGCCCGAGAGCGTGGGCTACTTGGAATGTGGGCGACCGAGGGCGTGATAAACACCATTGACGAAGGGACGGCCGAGCTGACGCAGGAACGACGTACAGACATCGTATACGGGTGGAACAATGAGCAAACCGGGATACAACTCGTCTTTGAGTTCAAGAAACTAAGCCGGAGTGCCCGAGATCGTGCCCATTATCTCGGGGAAAACGGACTTGGTCGCTTCGTTACGGGAATCTACAGCCGGCGACAGGCGGTCGCGGCTATGGTGGGCATACTCACTGCTCCAATGGAAGAGGTTGTTCCTCCCCTGCGGGATGCCCTTGACAGAGCGGCAGCCACTGGTGGCCTGAGGCTACGGGTGCGTCCGACAGGGAACGCCTACGATCGTCCGTCGATCCTCTTCCCGACTGCAGACTTCGACACGGAACACGACCGTGATCCCGACCTTGCGCCGAGTCACGGCACGATTCGCGTAGCACATTTTTTCCTTGTTTTCGGCTATACCGTTACCAAAAGCCAGAAGCCGAAGACCCTCTGAAGGGCGGAACACAAGAATACTCGCGAAAACTCGCGAAGCTCATCACTGAGGTTGTAGCCACTTTCGAAGAAACAAGTCACTCTCGGGCTTACACATCTTACTCCAGCCATCCTCCAAGCCATCACAAGTGCCAAAGGCAGCCGAATCGATGGTCCAGCACCCTCCAACTGAATGGTGCGCCTTTTGGCTTGTGAAGCGATTGTGCAACTCGATAAGAAATCACTAGACTAATTGTTCACAGGCAGACTAGGGGCGGAACAAAGCCGAATTGAAGATTTGGAACTCGGGAGTTGAAACGACGATTAAGGTGTTGTCCCTATTGAACCGGATCGATACCGACGCGCCAGTGTCCGGTTATCCACCTGTCCGTTCGTCTCGTAGAAGTGCCGCCGGCAAACTCCTTGGAAACGGCCATCTGGGAAGCGTCGGGATGCCACCCTTAAGTGAACCGTGTTGGATCTAGGTCTGCGACCAAACCCGCTCGCTGACGCTCGGGGCTCTGATCGGAGCCCCGACGGGGTGCCCTCTGGGCCTGGAGGGGTTGCTTTCAACCGCACAACATCATACGGCCGGGGGTCTAACCTAATACGGCATCCCCGGAAGCGGCGCCAGCACCGGGGTGATCTTCCCCCAGTTCTGGTCCTTCGCCGTTTTCATATCCTTGATCAACTGCTCCGGTAGTTTGGTATTCAACCGCGGGCGGCCCGCCTGCGTGCCCAGCACCCACGCCACCGCGCCCATTGTCTTCGACACCACCTGCATCTGCTTGTAATCGATCTTATCCGGTGTATCGGTGGCGCGGTGATAGTCCGGGTGCAGCCCCGTCGTAAAGAAAGCGATCGGGATGCCCATCTTCGCGAAGTTGTAATGGTCGCTGCGGTAGAAGATGCGCTGTCCCCTGGGTTGCGGCCCCAGATTGTCGTGCGTCGCGTCGGGCGCCGTCACGTCGTAGAAATGATTCAACGTCATTTTCTGATAGCTGCCGTTCACCGTCTCGATGGTCTTCTCCAGATCGTCGCTAGAGATTTTCGGACCCACCACCAGGATCTCGCCCGGGTTCACCAGAACGTGGGTGGTGTCCGGATCGGTGAACCCCGGTCCCTTGGTCCGCCCGATCATGTCCATATTCAGGTTGGCCACGACCTTGGTGAGATCGAGAAAGGGGTATTCCGTGAAGTATTGCGAGCCCCACAAACCCTTCTCTTCACCCGCAACCCACGCGAAGACGATGCTGCGCTTGGGCCGTATGCCCTTGGCGGCGCCTTCCGCGTAGGCCCGCGCGAGGGCCAGCAGGCCGGCGCAACCGGATCCATCGTCGTCCGCACCGTTGTTGACGTTGTGCCCGTCCGGCAGCGGCGCCGCCAGCCCGATATGATCCGGGTGCGCGGTGATCACCACATACTCGTTCTTCAGAACCGGGTCGCTGCCCTCCAGAATGCCAATCACATTTTCCCCGTGATTCTGTTCGCTTTTGACCGCCACCTTCAAGCTGATCTTTTTGGCCGCGGTCAGTTCGAACGAATCCTGCTTGGCATTGGATCCAGCCCCGTAGAATACCTGCTGTGCGCTCAGCTTTTCGCCCTGGAAAATGCTGTTGGTCATCGCCAGGCCCGCGGTGACGGAGGGAACGCTGGCGCACGCCGGCGCCTGCTGGAGTTTGGGCACTTGGTAGTTGGGCCCGTTGAGTCCCGCGCGCCCGCCGCCGCCACCAAAGCCGCCAAAGCCGCCGGCGGCGTTGGGGTTGGCCATGGCCGTCAGTTGCTGGAAATTGGCGATCGTGACCACCGCCAGGGCGCCGTTCTTCGCGGCGTATTGTTCCGGCGTCAGAAAATCGGTACAGGCCTCGCCCAAGGGGTTCACAGGCGCTGCGCCGGGATTATTTGCGCCCGCGGGCGCCGCGCCGGGAGTCGCGCTCCCGGGCGCCGCCGGCGCCGCGGCGTCCGCGCCGCGTCCGCCTCTGCCTCTGCCCGCACCCGCCGCTGCCTGCTGCGCCGCCAACTCGGCAGGCAGTCCGGCCACCACGACGATTTTGCCCTTCACGTCCAGGCCCTCGTACGGATTGATTTTCGTCTTGTGGATCACGTAGCCGTGGCCGGCAAAAACCAGATTCCCGGTGACGTCCAGCGCCTCTAGCGGTAGAGCGCCCCGGCCTCCGCCACTTACGCTCCAATCCTTGGTGTATTCAAATTCCGTGGTTCGCGGCGTGGCAGGGGTCGCCGCTCCGCCGCGCGCTCCGCCACCGCCCGCGGCACCCGCGCCACCCGCGCCGCCCATGCCGCCGCCGCGTCCCCCGCGCCCCCCGGCCGCCGCCGGCGCCGTAATCGACGCCTTGCTCTGCTCCGCTAGAACCTGTTTGCTGACCAGTTCCATTGGCATCAGGTACGGTTGCAGGGGGCCGGTGGTCTTCGTCGTGCTGCCTCCGGGCTTCAACCCCCACTCCGCCAGGTGGCTCGCGATGTAGAGTGCCGCGGTATCGAGACCGCGCGACGGCAGGTTTCGCCCCTCCAACTGGTCGGAGGCCAGAAAGTAGAGGTAGATCTTCATCTCTTCTTCGCTGATCGAGTCCACGTTGCCATAGCTGGCCGGCACGGCGGCAGCGACCTTCGCGGCTTTCGGCTTGGATTGGGAGTTTCCCACCCGCCCGCTCACCCACACCGTGAGCGAGAGAACGGCCAGGAGAGTACTGCTAACAACGATTCGGCGCATAAATCCTCGGAAACATCTGAATTAGGCGGCAATAACGCGTATCGGTTCACCGTCGAACGAGGTGAAGGCTTGGCTGCGATAGACCAACTGCCCTATGGTGCAAAATCGTAGCATGTGGCGCAAAAGTTTGTGGCGCACACCCGCCCGCCACCGGCACGATCAGGCAATCCACGGCGCCCCGGGCCCTAAACCTTCCCGCCCCAACAGCCGATATGTTGATCATGAATCAACGGCGCGATCCGCGCTTCGAGATCAACCAGTCTATTTGGATCACCCTCTTCGGTGAACCCGATATCCGGCTCCCCGCGCGCATCAAGAACGTCTCCTCACGCGGCATTGGACTCGAACTCCAGGGCCCCGTCGCCATCGGCACCGCCCTCAAATTCGAAGTCGATGACTGCCTCCTTCTCGGCGAGGTCATCTACTGCCGCCAGGTTGACACCTCATGTGACGAGGCCTCTTTCTATGTGGGGGTGGAACTCGAGCAGGCCCTCCGCGGCCTCGCGCATCTCGCGGCGGCACTCCGCGCCTTCTCCGATGAACCCTCAGGCGCTACGCCCTCAGGTGATTCGCCCTCACGTGATACGCCCTCAGGCCCGCAGCAGGAAGACCCCGTGAAAGAACGCCGCCACCAGCACTAGCAGCAGCCCCATCAACAGGATGATCGCCGCCCGCTGCGCCTTGTGGCCGCGCATCAGGTCGCGGTGGAGCAGTCTCCGCATCGCATCGTCCTCTCCTGTATACAATAACGCATCAAAATGTTCCCGCGTTACCGGGGACTGACCCGGGCCCGCAGGGCACCCCCCAAGGCGCGCTTTTTGCGCCGCGTCAACTCGCCCCCATCCCCGAGTTTTCCCGCTGGCCATCGTCGAACCCGCTTCCGTTTGCTATCGTGGTGTTTCTATGAGCAGACGCGCGGTAGTCTTCGGGGCCGCCGGACAGCTTGGCACTGAGCTCGTCCGCGAACTCCAACGTCGCCGGTTTACCGTCATGGCCTGGGATCGCTCCCAGGTCGACATCACCGACCCGGCCGCCGTTCAAAATGCCCTCGCCAACTACGACGCCGAGGTGGTCTTCAACGCCGTCGCTTATAATCAGGTCGATGTCGCCGAGAAGGAGCCGCAAGCCGCTTTTCTGGTCAACGCGCTAGCCGTGCGCAACCTCGCTCTCGCCTGCCGCCAGGCCGACGCCCAACTGGTCCACTTCTCCACCGATTACGTCTTCGATGGCTCCGCCCGCCATCCCTATGTCGAGGAGGACCCCACCCACCCCCTCGGCGCCTACGCCGTCTCCAAACTCGCCGGCGAACTCTACGCCCAAGCCTACCTCGACCGCGCCCTCGTCGTCCGCACTTCCGGCGTCTTCGGACCCGGCGGGCTCACCACCGCCCGCGGCAACTTCGTCGAGCTCATGCTCCGCCTCGCCGCCTCCCCCAATCCCATCCGGGTGGTCGAAGACCACGTCGCTTCCCCCACCTTCGCCCCGCTCCTCGCCGCCCGCACCATCGACCTCGTGGAGCGCAACCTCTCCGGCCTCTTCCACATCGGCGGCGGCGCCCCGACCTCCTGGTTCCAGTTCGCCCGCCTCATCTTCGAAGCCGCCGGCCTCAATCCCGTCCTCCTCGCCACCAACGAGCGCGAATACCGTACCCCCGCTCGCCGTCCCAAGTACTCCGCCCTCTCCAATGCCAAAATGGAGCGCACAGGCTTGGCGCCCATGCCGCCACTCCGCCAAGTCCTCGTCACCTACTTCGCCGAACGTTCAGTGACACCAACATCGAGAAAGTGAACGAAATCGCTTCGCCGCTCCGCTCATCCCCCAAATGTGTTCTCTGCGTCTCCGCGGGCTCGTGGTGGAATGGGATGGGAATCCCGGGAAGCATGCCCCCACGAATGGGGGCGGCCCAGAGGGCACCCCGCCTGAAAGGCTACGCTACGGACGTTTATTTCCCTTCCGGCTTGATCGCGTAGTACCCCTTGCGGGCCTGCGCCTTCAAATCCTTGTTCGCCATCCGCACCTCCAGGCGCCGGTATCCCCCGTCCTTCACTTCGTTGGTCGGCGTATACGCGATCGAGTACTGGCTGCGCATTTCGTCCTGCAGCTCTTTGAACACCTGGTCGAGCGTGTGTTTCCGATCGACCTTGTACACGTGTCCGCCCGTCTCATCGCTCATCTTGCGCAACTCGGCTTCGCCCCCGCCGCCACCGAACCCGAAGCCATACGCCCTCGGGTCGGAGTAGTCGATGCTGTAGATCACCGCGTCCGATTTCTGCGCCGCCTCGATGGCATTGTTGCGCGTCAGCCGGCTTCCCTGGTCCACGCCGTCGGTGATCACCACGATCACCTTGCGCCCCACCTCGCCCTTCAGCTTCTCATTGGCCGCCAGGTAAATCGCATCGTAGAGCACCGTGCCGCGCGGCCCGCCCATCGTCGGCACCGGTCCCGGATGGATCCCACTCACCCCGGACGACGGGCGCAACTGGCCCAGCCCCTCGGTCAGCAGCCGCGCGCTCCCGGTGTAATCCTGCAAGAGTTCGGTCTCTTCCCCAAACATGATGAGGAACGCCAGATCCTTCTTGCGCAGCACTTCCCGGAAGAATTGCGCCGCCGCGCTGCGTTCGATATCGATCAGGTTCGTCTGGCTGCCGCTCACGTCCACCAGCAGCCCGATGGTCAACGGCAAATCGGTTTCTTTGGTGAAATACTTGATCGGCTGCGCCTTGCCCTCCTCCAGAATGGTGAAATCCTCCTTCTGAAGGCTGGGGATCAGCGCCCCCCTCTTATCCCGGACACTGGTCAGAATGTTGACCACGTCCACATCGACTTTGATGGTGGGCATCTGGTCCTGCGCCGGCAGTACGCTGCCCACGGTAAGCACGCTAAGTATGAGTATTCGCATCCCGGTACAATAGGGTGGACGCGCCGCGGCGCGCCCGTGTTTCACGCCGTGTATCAACATGAAGCAAGCCATTCACCACCTCCGCACCGGCGACCCGGTGCTCTCCGCCATTATCGAACGGGTTGGCGATTATGGTATCCAATTTCGCCCGCCGGATTTCGAGACCCTGGTCAAGTCCATTGTTTTCCAGCAACTCAGCGGACGCGTCGCCAGCGTCATCTTCGGCCGTCTCGCCACCGCCGTCAAGGGCGTGGTCACCCCCGAAACCGTCCTTAAGCTCCGCCCCTCCCGTATGCGCTCCCTGGGACTTTCCACCCAGAAGACCGCCTACATCCGCGACCTCGCCCGCCACACCCGCACGGGCAAAGTTGTGTTCGCAGATCTCCCCGCCCTCCCCGACGACGAGGTCATCCTCCGCCTCACCCAGGTCAAGGGCGTCGGCGTCTGGACCGCTCACATGTTCCTGATCTTCGCCCTCCAGCGCACCGACATCCTCCCCACCGGCGACTTGGGCATCCGCAACGCCATCCGCAAAGCCTACAATCTGGAAGCCCTCCCCACCCCTGACGAAATGGAGCGGATGGCCCACCGCTGGCGCCCCTACTGCTCCGTGGCCAGTTGGTACCTTTGGCGCAGCTTGGAAAGCGACGCCAACCTGTAGGCGCGTCCCCCGCCCATGAACTAGGTTTAATTTCCACAAATGGTTGAATATCTCCGCACCGGTTCTATAATTGGATTAGGATATTAAGATCCCGGATGCGTTTTGTCCGAATGAGGAGATTACGATGCGCGCAATGAAACTAGTTCTGCCGGCCGCGATCCTGATGGCCGGATTCCTGGTCTGCACCACCGCCAGTTACGGCACGGCGGCATACGCCAAGAAGGAAAAAAAGGTCTGCACCATCTGCCACACCAAAGTGGTCGCCGACAAGACTGAAATGGCGAAGAACCTGACCGACGCAGGCACAGAGTACCAGAAGACTCTCCCCCCCAAGAAGTAGTGCAGTCGTGTCAACCGGGAAGGTGGGGAGCCCGGCAGGCGATCGCCGTTCGTCGTCTGCCGGGCCCACCTACGCCGAATACTTCTGCTTCCACTTCCCCAACTCCGCCTGTAGCGAACTCTTCACCGTCATGAACTGCGGGTTCTCATACTGGTTCACCCTCTCGCGCGCGTCCACCTTATCGTCGTACAGCTCCCCGGGCACCTTTCCCTCATTGCGCACGATCAGTTTGTAGCGATCGCTGCGCGCCATCGCCGTATCGCCGTACTGCGCGAATACCGTGGTCCGCCACGGCTGCTTCTTGGGCAGCGGCTTGCCGCTGGCCAGTGCCAGATAACTGCGCCCGCACAGATTGCGCTCCGGCAGTTCGGCGGGGGTGATATCGCAAACCGTCGGAACCAGGTCGCTTGCGCTCACCATCTCCGGCCGCGTGGCCAGCGGCACCACATGCGCCTGCCAACTCCACACCATCGGCGTGGCGACGGCTTCCTCGTACATATTCACCGGGTCCGACGCATCGCCCGATGCCCACAAGCCATGACGCCCGAACAGCGACCCGCACGGCGAAGTGAAGACGATCAGCGTATTGTCGAGCAGTTTCTTCTGCGTGATCTTCGCCACCAGCGCGCCGATTTCGACATCCAGCGCCGTGGTCGCCGCCGCCACCCGCCGCAGATTGGCCAACACGTTCGCCCCCAGCATCTCCTTGCCCCGCGCCGCATTCTTGGCCGCTGCCTCCTGGGCGAACGTGTCCAGCTTCGCCTGCGCGTATGGGCCTGCGTCCGGCAGGGTGGCGTAGGGCGCCAAGCCGGCCGTCAGGAAAAATGGCTTGGCGGCGCTCTGCGCGTCGAGGAACTTCGCCGCCTCCGCGCCGCCCGCGCTGGTGCCGCAGGCGTACCCGATCCCGCCCAGCAGCTTTTCCAGCGTGACCTCGCCCGCGGCATTGGCTTGCGCGGTGGCGAGTTGCATGGTGGTGCGCCCGGTAAGCAGCCCGGCGCGCGCCGTGCCGGCCACCGGCGCGCAGGCGTAGTGGTTCAGGAACCGCGTGCCGGTCTGCGCCAGCCGGTCGATGTTCGGCGTGCGCACTTCCCGGTTGCCGTAGCAGCCTAGAATCCAGGCGGGCAGTGCGTCCACCAGGATCAGCAGGACATTGGGTTGTTCGCCCAGCGGCTTCTTGGCGGCGAGCAGGGGCAGTGCAAGACTGCCGAGGAAAAAATGGCGGCGCGATAGATTCATGGGCGAAATATAAGTATAAGACGCCGCAAACCGGGGACTGACATGAATTTCCGGCGCGGTTTGCCGGGAATTCATGTCAGTCCCCGGTTTGCCTGGCACGATACCCCGTCTTCGTCGTGTGCCCCAAAACGGCCCCAAAACGGTTAAGCACCCGCCTGTCACACTCTTGATATAGTTGGTTTGGGCGATGAATCTTCCGAATGCGCTGACCATTCTCCGGATCTTCTTCGTGCCCCTGCTGGTGGCAGCGCTGGTCCAGGAGACCGTCTGGTTCCAGGTGGGTGGCGTGAGGGTAACCAACGACTGGTTGTCCTTGGCCATTTTTCTGGTCGCCGCGTTCACGGATTTGCTCGACGGCTACCTGGCGCGGCGCTGGAAGCAAGTCACCACCATCGGCACGCTGCTCGACCCCATCGCCGACAAGCTGCTAATCTCCGCCGCCCTGATTTCGCTGGTACAGATTCGCGCGCTTCCCGGCTGGATGGCCGTGTTGATCATCGGCCGCGAGTTCGCCGTTTCCGGATTGCGCAGCATCGCCGCCGCCGAAGGCTACACCATCAGGGCCAGCGATCTGGGCAAAACCAAAATGTTCTGCCAGGTGGTCGCCATCTCGGTCATGCTGCCCTGCGTCCGCCACCCGGCGCTCCGGCCCGTCGGCCTGGCGTTGATGTGGGGCGTGGTTTTCTTCGCCCTGGTTTCGGCCGTCAGCTATTTCGCCAAGTTCTGGCACAAAGTGGATGAGAGCATCAAGAATCGCCGCCGCCGCGAACTGCTGACGCTGGAGCGCAAGCGGCAGCGCGCCCTGCGGCGTCAGAGACGGTCGACCGGCGCCGCTGGCGGCTTGGCCGGCACAATCTGGAAGCCGCCCGAAGTCAACTGAATCGTCCGCACCTGCCCCTTCGGTCCGGGCGGGCCGATCGACTTGCCATTCAGCAGAATCGTCACCCCGCCCGCATTGCCCAGGCGCAGCGTCACTTCCTTCACGCCTTCCACGGTGCGCGTAGTGTGCGCATCCATGGTGGCTGAGAACGCGTATTTGCCGTCGGCGCGCGCCAGCATCCACACCGCTTCATCCGCCGTGATCTCGACATGCACGGTGGCATCGGGATTGGGCGGCGTCACCCGGGCTGCGGCGGGCGCGGGCTTTGGCTCCGCCGGCTTTTGCTCCACCGGTTTCTGCTCCGCCGGCCGCTGCTCCACCGCCGGCGCGGCCGCCGCGGCGGGTTCCACGGGCGACGGGGGCGGCGCCGTCACGCTCGGCGCCGCAGCCGGCTGCGCCCCAAGCCCAGCGGGCGCCGGCGCGCTCTGGGCTCCGCTCTGCACTGGGGGATTGGCCTGCGCCGTCACTGGCGATTTCGGACGCTGCATCCAGGCGTAGACCGCCGAGCAAACCAGCATCACCGCCACCAGCACCACGGCGGAGAGCCAGCCGGACCAGCGGAACCGCTTGTCGCCGACCCTCTCCCATTCGTCGACCTTGGGCACCTGAATCGGCGCGACGCTCGCCTGCTTGGCTTTCTGGACAGGCTGCGGGACTTCCGGCGCCAGGACTTGCTGCACCCGGCCGGCAATATCTTCTTCATCCAGACCGAGCAGCCGGGCGTACTGGCGCACAAAGCTCTTGGCGAAAATCCCGCCAGGGAGCTTGTCGTACTGATCGCTTTCAATCGCCTGCAGGAAGCGCGTGGATATCTTCAACTCGTTGGAGATCTCCTCCAGTTGGAGATTGCGCTTCAGTCGTGTGCGGCGCAGGGTCTCACCAACCGGTGTCATAGGAGAAGTTCCCAACCTCTAAACTCATAATATAACAGGGAATAAGCGCCGCGCTCGGGACAGACAAGACTGCCATGGATTTCCGGCGCCTTTTGCCGGAAATTCGCTGGCAGTCCTGTCTGTCCCCGGTCCAAAGACTGCCATGGATTTCCGGCGCCTTTTGCCGGAAATTCGCTGGCAGTCCTGTCTGTCCCCGGTCCACCAAGCGCGTGCCAACTGGCGCCTGTTAGCATAAACAGTTGATCTCCGTGGTGGTGGTGAACTGGAACCGGAAGCAACTGTTGCGCGCGTGTCTGATCTCGCTCGCGCGCCAGAAGAACGTCGATTTCGAAACCATCGTGGTGGACAACGGGTCGAGCGACGGATCGGCGGACATGGCCGAAAGCGAGTTCGGCGCACGGGTGATTCGCAACCAGGAGAACCGCGGCTTCTGCGCGGCCAACAACCAGGGGATCGCCGTGGCGCGCGGCGAGTTCGTCGCCCTGCTCAATAACGACGCCGAGGCGGAGCCGGACTGGCTCGCGGAACTGCAGCGCGCCTGCGCCTCGCGGCCGCAAATCGGGATGGCAGCCAGCAAGGTGCTGGTGTGGGAAGACCCGTCGCGCATCGATAAGGCCGGACACCTGATGTTCCCCGACGGACAGAATCGCGGGCGCGGCAGCGGCGCGCTCGACCGCGGACAGTTCGACCGCGAAGAGGAAGTCCTCTGGCCCGACGGTTGCGCCGCCATGTACCGCAAGCCCATGCTGGACCAGATCGGCGGCTTCGACGAAGATTTCTTCGCCTATGGCGACGATGCCGAACTCGGCCTGCGCGCGCGCATCGCCGGCTGGCTGTGCCTCTATGCGCCGCGCGCCGTGGTCCGTCACCATCGCGGCTCCACGCTGGGTAAGGATTCGGGGTGGCGGCTCCAACTGATCGAGCGCAATCGCGTCCTGCTGGCGGTGAAACTGTTTCCCTGGAGCCTGCTCGCGCTCAATCCGTTCTACTACGCCGCGCGCCTGGTGGCGGGGGCGGTGCTGGCGCACGGCAACCACGGCGATACGGCCCACTTTCCCGGAGCCGGCGGCAAGCTGGCCATCGTGCGTGCGCTCGCCGCCGGCGATTTTGCGGCGCTCCGCCTGATTCCGCGCATGCTCGGCAAACGCGCGCAGATCGGCCGCATCCGGCGGCTCACGCCCGGCCAGGTACGCCGCCTGCTGCTAGAGCACCGCCTGAGCCTGACGGAGGTGGCATGAGCGCCTGCCTGATGTGCGGCTGCGGCGGCTTCACCGCGCTCTTCCACGGCTCGGACCGTTTGTATCGCACCACCACCAAACAGTTCTCCGTGGTGCGCTGCGACCAGTGCGGGTTGCTGCGCCTCGATCCGACACCAACGCCAGAGGAACTCGCGCGCTACTATCCGGACAACTATTGGTTCGCGCCCGGCCGGAGCGCCGCCAGCCGTCTGGAAGAAGCCTACCGGCGGCTGGTGCTGCGCGATCACGTCCAGTTTGTGGCGCGGGCGCTGGCCAACTCCACGGCGCGCGGCCCGCTGCTCGACGTGGGCTGCGGCGGCGGATTGTTCCTCGGCATGATGCGCCAGCGCGGCCTGCGCGTGGTGGGTCTGGATTTTTCGCGCGAGGCGGCCGGCATCGCCTGGCGGCGGCAGCGGGTTCCGGCGCTGGCCGGCGATCTGGAGCGCGCCCCGCTGCGCGCCGGAAGTTTCGCCGGCCTCACCATGTTCCACGTGATGGAGCACCTCTACCACCCGCGCGCGTACCTGGCGGCGGCGCGCGAATTGCTGGCGCCGGACGGACGCCTGGTGGTGCAGGTGCCCAACGCCGCCTCGTGGCAGGCACGCCTGCTGGGCCGCGCCTGGAACGGCGCCGACATCCCGCGCCACCTGACCGATTTCCGCTGCCGCGACCTGGAAAAGATGATCGAGAGCGCCGGCTTCGAAGTGCTGCGCCGCAAGTATTTTTCGCTGCGCGACAACCCGGCGGGACTGGCGAGCAGCCTGGCCCCGTCGCTCGACCCGATGGCGCGGCGCGTGCGGCGCGGCGCCGAATCGGGCGGCGCGCGGCTGGTCAAGGACCTCACCTACTTCGCGCTGGTGGTGGCGTCGCTGCCCTTCGCGGTAGCGGAAGCGGCGTGCGGCGCGGGCTCGACCGTGATGATCGAGGCACGGCCGCGATGAGGGAACCGGCCGGGGAAGGTGTCAATTTGACGCGGAGACGCGGAGACGCGGAGAAAAACGCGGAGAAAGAGCAGGAAAGTCAAAACCTGAGAACGCAGAGGAAGCGGAGGGACCTGGGCTGGCGCCATCAACCTTTTACGCAAGTTGGCGCCTGTTTCGGAGCGCAAATTCTGCCTTCGACTGTGACGTATGTCTCGCTGCGAAGCCCCTGGATCTCCGCTGTCTCAGCTTTGGATTTTCTCGACAGTGTTCTCCGCGTTTTTCTCCGCGTCTCCGCGTCTCCGCGTCAAACCGACGGGTTGTTTGGTCCCGGCTTCGCCGGATTAAGGAGCGGCTCGCGATGAGCTACACCAGAATCGCCTACAGCCTGCCGCGGCCGTTGCGGCGGCACATCCTGTATTTCGAAAGCCAGATCGAAGACGCCGTGGCGGCCTTCGCGCGCGCGCTGCCGGCGGGAGCGCGCGTGCTGGATGCGGGCTCGGGCGAGGGGCAGTACCGGCATCGCTTCGCACGCCAGCGCTATTGCGGAGTCGATCTCGCGGTGGGCGACGCGGCGTGGGATTACAGCCGGATCGATGCGCTCGCCGATCTCACGGCGCTGCCCTTTCGCGCGGGGACCTTCGACGCCGCGGTGCACATTGTCACCATCGAGCATCTGCGGGAACCGGGCCGCGCCCTGGCCGAGATCGCGCGCACGCTGGCGCCGGGCGGCACGCTCTTGATCGCGGCGCCGCACGAATGGGAAGTCCACCAGGCGCCGCACGATTATTTTCGCTACACGCGCTACGGCCTCGCCTACCTGCTGGAGCAGGCCGGCTTCGAGGTGTGCGAGATGCGCGCCGCCGGCGGCTACTTCCGCCTGCTGGCCCGTCGCCTGCTCAACGGGCTACAATTCTTCACAGGAGGCGTTCGCTGGCTATGGTTCCTTCCGGCCGCGATGCTGCTGGTCCCCCCGGCGCTGATTCTGCCCCTGCTGGACTCGCTCGACCGGGACCGTAATTTCACGCTCGGCTACCTCTGCACGGCGCGCAAACGCGCCCAGTGACCGCCGCAAAAGTTGCTCATGACGCCTGGGGCGTCTCAACGAATGATGAAAACACCGCTGCCCATCGGGAAGTCGCTCCAGGCCCAGAGGGCACCCCGTCGCGGCTCCGATCAGAGCCGCGACCGTTAGGGAGCGTTCTTCTGGTGCCCACACCTGTTTTCGAGGAAGGTCAACATTGGACGGAGTCATCGTAGTCGACAAACCCGAGGGCTGGACCTCGCACGACGTGGTGAACAGGGTTCGCCGCATCGCGCAAACGAAAAAGGTGGGCCATCTGGGAACGCTCGACCCGATCGCCACCGGCGTGCTGCCGCTGGTGATCGAACGCGCCACGCGCCTGGCGCAGTTCTACACGCGCAGCGACAAAATCTACGAGGGCGTGGTGCGCTTCGGCTGGTCCACCACGAGCTACGACCGCGCGGGCGAACCCACCAGCGAGAAAGTGGAAGTCCACCTCACCGCCGGCGAACTAGAGGCGGCGCTAGAGCCATTTCGCGGCGAGTTCGCGCAGCGCCCACCGGCGGTATCGGCCAAGAAGGTGGCGGGCCGCCGCTCCTACGAACTGGCGCGCAAGAACATCGCCGTGGATCTGGCGCCGGTACCCATCCATGTGTACGAACTGACCCTGCTGGAACTCAACGGCAGCGACGCGCGCTTGCGCGTGCACTGCTCGGGCGGCACCTACATGCGATCGATCGCGCACGATCTGGGGCAGGCGCTGGGCTCGGGTGCGCACCTCACCGAGCTGCGCAGGCTGGCCTCCGGCGAGTTCGAGATCGATCAGGCGCGCACGCTCGAACAACTGGAAGCGCTGGCCGCCGAAGATCGTCTGCTGGACGCGTTTGTGCCGGCGGAGAAACTGCTGCCGCGGTTCCCGAGCGTGTTCGTCGACGAACTGACCGCGGCGCAGGTGCGCAACGGACGCAATTTTCCGGCGTCCCCGTTTCGCGCGGGGCCGCCCTCGAAATATGTCAAGGCGGTGACGCGGACCGGCCACCTGGTGGCGATCGGCGAAGCCGTGCTGCCGAATCTCTACCATCCGGTGGTGGTGCTGTAGGCCGGTAGTCCGCGGCGCCATCCATCCTTTCCTCAGGTATTCTAAGGGCATGGAGCTAATCTTCGAAGTTCGCGACGCTGAGGAAGGCGGCTATTGCGCGCGGGCGCTTGGCCATGCCATCTTCACCGAAGCAGAGACATGGGAAGAACTTCGCGCCAACGTTCTCGAGGCAACATCGCTTCACTTCGAAGACGCCTCGGTGCATCCACGGCTGGTGCAGTTGCACTACGTAA
>Ga0209638_1000999_pt1 | contig 18459 bp, 15 predicted proteins | sample BarGraNGADG00211_FD_184490 | JGI IMG/M metagenome (GOLD analysis project Ga0209638, IMG submission 184490) | Arctic peat soil microbial communities from Barrow, Alaska - Barrow Graham LP Ref core NGADG0002-211 (SPAdes) (version 2) | ecosystem: Environmental > Terrestrial > Soil > Wetlands > Peat...
TGGCGGACCCGAGTCCGAGAACGCCACACGGCCGCCCCGTGGCGCCCACGGGCGCACCGCCGGCCACCGCAACACCAGCATCAGTGGCGACATCCGCGCCGATTGGTCCGAGGCCTTCGCCCTGGTGCCATCGCTGCAGGTCGGCTACATCTGGTACGCGAGTTCGCACACCCTGCAGGTGCTCCAGGGCCTCCTCGGGATCGGCTTCGAGCTCAGCCAGCAGATCATCTGGGACAAGGGGCTCTTCTCGATCGGCCGGCAGTGGTATCACTGGGCCCACGAGCCCTGCTTCGTGGTCCGCAAGCCCGGTGCGAAGGTCCCCTTCTACGGCGAGCGCAATCAGGCCACGATCTGGCGCGCTCCGAGCCCCAAGCGCCTCGGCGCCGGGAGCACCGAGGAGAAGACCGACCACCCCACCCAGAAGCCGGTCGTCCTCGCCGAGATCCCGATAGGCAACCACCTGCGGCCCGGTGAGGCCGTGTATGACCCATTCCTTGGCAGTGGCACCACGATCATCGCCGCTGAACGCCTCGGCCGTCGTTGCTACGCGATGGAGATAGATCCCCGCTACGTGCAAGTCGCGGTGGAGCGCTGGCAGGGCTTTACCGGGCTGGAGGCGCACTGTGGGTAGGGCCCAGGTGGTCACGGTGGGCACCATAAAAGCCCGCAAGCCGCCGGTCCGAGACCCAGGTCAGTGGCATGAGCGGTTCTTCGACGCGTATCGCAACAGCGGCATCGTCCGGGCCGCCGCTCAGGCCGCCGGGGTCAGCCGCCAGGCCGTCTACAAGGCCAAGCTAGAGAACCCCGACTTCCGCGCCAAGTGGGACGATGCCCGAGAGGACGCCATCGAGGGCCTCGAGGCCGCTGCTCGGCAACGAGCCATGAACCACAGCGACACGCTCCTCATCTTCTTGCTCAAGGCTGCCCGGCCGACCGTCTACCGCGACAGCATCCCGGTCTCCGACTCCGGCAGCGCGGACATCGACAAGTACCTCGACCACCTCGAGGGGTCCGACGAGACCGTAGCCAAGCGCCGGACGGGCTGATGGCGGTCGGGCTCAGGCCGTGGGTCGGCAAGGCGCGCGAGTCGATGGTGGCGCCCGCCCTCCGGCTGAACATCTGGGAGGGAGCCGTCTCGTCGAGCAAGACGACGGTCTCGATGCTGCGCTATGTCCGTTGGCTCCGGGACCAGGCTCCAGACGGAACGCTCATGCTATCGGGCAAGACCGAGCGCACGGTCAAGGAGAACGTCGTCCGCCCCCTGCGGGAGATCCTCGGCAGGCACGTCCGGACGAGGGACTCAGAGGTCTGGGTCGCGGGCCGCCGGCACATCATCGTCGGAGCCACCAACGAGGGAGCGGAGGCGAAGATCCGCGGCCTCACCCTTGCCGGGATGTACGGCGACGAGCTCACGACCTGGCCCGAGTCATTCTTCACGATGGCGCTCTCCCGGCTTCGCGTCGAAGGGGCCTCGTTCTTCGGGACTACCAACCCTGACTCGCCCGCCCATTGGATCGCCAAGAAGTTCCTCAACCGATCTGGCGAGCTCGACCTGCAACGCTGGCACTTCACCCTGGACGACAACCCCTACCTGCCCGAGGAGTACGTCCGGCAGATCAAGCTCGAATACACGGGGCTCTGGTACAAGCGGTTCATTCTGGGACTGTGGTGTATCGCCGATGGCGCGATCTACGACATGCTCAGTGAGGCACTTCAGGTCCAGGACCTCCCCCGAGACCTTCCGCGCGAGCCGGGTCTGGTCTGGACGGTGGCCGGTGTCGACTACGGCACAACCAACCCGACCGTCTTCCTGGCGCTCTCCCTCGGATGCGATGGCCGAATATACGTCCACCACGAATGGCGCCACGACTCCCGCAAGGCTGGCCGTCAGCTGACCATGCCCGAGCAGAGCCGGGCCTTTAGGGCGTGGGCCGCCGAACTCCCCCAGCCACCAGAGAAGGTCTGCGTCGATCCGAGTGCGAACGCCCTGATCCTCCAGCTCTGGCGCGACGGCGTACGGCACATCGTCCCGGCGGACAACGAGGTGCTCCACGGCATCCAGGACGTCTCGGCCCTCTTGGGCGCCGGCAAGCTCGTGTTCCATGAGCCCACGACTCACGACGCCTGGGAGGAGCACACCTCGTACACCTGGGATCCGGTCGCGACCGCCAAGGGCCAGGACTCCCCGATCAAGGCCAACGACCACAGCTGCGATGCCGTTCGGTACGCCATCCGGGGCTCGCGGCTGAAGTGGCAGCCGCTGCTCCGCACGGCCTAGAGGAAGTCGGCGGTGTCGGGTCCGATTGTGACCTCGATCGGCGCGATCGTAAGCGCGGTCGGTTCTCGGACGGCTCTCTCGGCCTGCAGCCAGCCCCCTCGCCTCAGGGCGCAGAAGACGTCAGCCGGCTGGAGTGGGCCACAGAACACCGGATCCGGGCGCTAGGTGCCTTTACCCCGGGTATGACGCTGCCGTGCGGGCAATGGGAAGCCCATCCGGAAAGCACTGTCGCCTGCGTGCCCGGCGTCGGAGCCGCCCGCACGTCGTCTCGGACAAGGGCCCCTGCGGCTGACACGATGGAACGATCGTGCGATCCGAGACGTTCCAGATCAGGCGCTGAGGTCGGTCGAGGGTCCCACCGTCGCGGCCCTGCGGGCGGCTGCGACCGAGGCCCCGGTGACCAGGATGCCACCATCGTGCGCGACGGCGCCTGACACAACCGTGCCCCCGGAGTCAGGGTGCGAGAAGCTGGACGAAGTCGACCTCGGGCATAACTTCGATCTGCTGGCCGAGTTCGCGCAGGTCGCGGGCTTTGCGAGCCTTCGCCGACAGCTGCTCGCCCGGCCGCAGCTGATACGCATCCTGGTAGCCGATGACGAGGACGTTCGTGTGCTTGGTCACCCCGGGCGCCGGCCGACCTCCGACCTCGATGACTCGGTCCCACGCCATCGCCCGGGTCATCGAATCGAGCGCGCCGGTGAAGACGATCTCGCGGCCATAGAACGGGTGATCGGGACTCGCATCCGGGTTCGTGGCCGGGACATCGCCGCGTCCTCCCGACCACGTCCGATGATTACCACTCCAGCCGTTGGCGCTCATTGATCCGAGGTGGGCCCGGGTTGCCTGTGCGATCCCCTCGAGGGTCGTCGCGCCGTGGTGTTCGGCGATCGCGAGGAGGATCAACGCGGTCGCGCGCGCGTCGGCCTCTGGGTCGTGGTGATGGTCGAGCACGACGCCCGCCGCTTCGGCGACCCAGGGAAGCGAGTACGACAGGAGGCTCCACGTGGCGCGCGAGAAGACGAGCGTGCAGGCGTAGGACGCCTCGGGGCAGAGGAGATCGCTGACGAAGGAAGCGGCGCGGATGACACCCATGTCGAACGCTGCGTTGTGGGCGACGAGCGGGAGGCCATCGGCGAACGCGAGGATCTCCGGCAGCCGCTGGGCGAACCTTGGCTCGCCGCGCACCATCGCTGGGGTGATGCCGTGGATCCTGATGTTGAAGGGCTCGAACTCGTCGCAGCCCTCGGGCGGACGCATTAGGTAGCGTCGGGTGTCAACGACCTCTCCGTCCACGACCTTCACGAGCCCGACGGCGCACGGACTGCCGCGATGACGATTGGCAGTTTCGAAGTCGATCGCGCAGAAGCTCAGCGACATCCCAACTCCCCCTTTGCCTTGTTGTCGGCGTTCCGACGCGTCATCTGACGACGACCCACCCGAAGACGCCGAAGGCCATGCTGCGTTCCGCGCCTACTATGCTCCGTTCGAGCACACAACTTCGAACGTTGTCGGGTCGATGAAGGCCCCCAGGTGACGTCGGCCGACTCTATGGCTGATTCGTGCGGCGCTCCCCAAGATGTCCAGATTGGCCGGTGCACGCGCACTTGCCTTCTACTGGCTCGCCATCGCATTCCACACGCCGCCGCAACACTCCGCCAGAGTCGGCGCATCGCCACAGACGCGGCCAGCGAGCCTATAGCCCGACCCGGTCGCGCGCGGATCGCACGCCGACCGGGCGGCCCACTATTGTCGTCGGCGAAGGACCATAATCGCGAGAGAGGCCGCGGCGGATACGCCGCAACGCCTGGGTCGATCAGGAAGGTAGGCTCGGGCCTGGAGACGGGCGCTTGGGAGGGTACGGGTTGAAGCTTTTCGTGCAGCTCCTGCGGGTCGCGACGTTCTTGATCGGCGTCGTCCAGATGATCTGGATAGCCCGGTACGCGTACGAGGACTTCGGCGGCATCGTCGGGGTAATCGTGGCAGTGGTCATCTTCCCCGTTACGCTAATCGTCTCGCCGATCTACGGCGTGCTCGCGCACGCCGATTGGCGCGGCGTGCTCCTCTTCGCACTTGGCCCAGTCACGAGCCTGATGCTGAAGGGCCTCGGCGCAAACCGGATCGGAGAACCCACGGCTGGAGAACTTAGGGATGCCGGGGTGGGGTTATGACCTACCCGCGGCCGAGGAGCCGAGCAAGAAGCCCTTTGGATGGAGCGTCCGATCGATCTGCATGTCGTCGCGTCCCGTACTTGCGGCGGACGGTGTCGACCGCAGCCTCCAGCTCTGGGTCCAACTCCGGCGGCAAATACTCGTCTTCATAATCGACGAGGAACCCGGCCACTTGCGAGTAGGGTGCCCAGAGGGACACAAACTGCCGAAAGTTGAGTTCTGGATAGAGCGCGACGATCCACAGTACTGACTGGGCGGCTTGCTTGTACATCGGTAACCCAACGTAGTCCGTCCACTTGCCAGCGGTGTCGAGAGCGAGTCTGGTCGAGGCCTTCTTGGCTCGCTCCTCTGCGGCGTCTATCGCAGCCCCGCGCCCGGCCTTGCGTAGCTCCTTGAACACCCCCTCTCGATGATTCCGGGCATCCCGGCACCAGTTGTCGGGAGGTAGCGCCGGCGCGAACGGGGCATGCCGAGCCGTCGGCCAACCTGAGACTGAATAGGTCGGCCAGTCCGCGATGATTAGGAGTTCCCACTCCCTCTGAGATCTGGAGCCGAGATTGGCGACCAAAGCGTCAAATGGATCCGTCACGTACGGATGCCTCCTTGCGGCACGCCTGACCGAGTTATTGAGGACGGCCTAAGCGTACTTGCCGAAGGGTCGCCCGTTGCTGCGCGGAATGCCCCGCCCGACACCATGGCTGCGTCGTGCCGAGTTATGGGAGCGTGCTGCGCCGTTACCGAAGGGGCGAGCCAGCGTCTTAGCGCGAGTGAACGTGGATCACTCTGCCGAGGCCCTACACCTACGTGGAGTCTCGAAACGGCGAGACGCCTGTCCACCCTCGGCGGATGTCCATCAGGCACATTGCAAACAACTGCGTCACCGAGGACCTCGCCAGTCGAAGTCGCGTCCGACGCCACAAGACCGGCCTGGCCGGTGCGGACGGCATCCGTGACAATCTAGCTGTCACCGATGCAGTGGAAGATGCCCTCAATGGACGACCTCCCTATTCCGCGACCCAGGGGCTTCCGCGTGCCGTTCGCTGTCGATTCGGACGGCAAGCTGGTCTCGCCGGACGCTGCGGCTCGGGCCGGCGCCTACTTCTGTCCGGCCTGCAGAGACCGTCTGACCTACAAGGCGGGGCCTGTCGTCTCCGCACACTTCGCGCACCGCGGTGGTACCGGCTGCACGCCCGAGTCGGCACTCCACGAGGGCACTAAGTTGTTGGTAGCCACCGCCGTCCAGGCCTGGATTGACGGCGCTGGTGACAGGCCAGTCGTCCGCCGCAAGTGTGGTTGTGGCCAAGTGCAGGACGCTCCGCTCCGAGATGGGATCGCGGCCGTGTCGGTTGAGTATCGCCGGCGCGTCGGCGACCGCGACATCGTGGCCGATATCGCCCTTCTTGATGCTCGTGGCGAGCCGCGATTGCTCATCGAGATCCTTGTGAGCCACGCAGTTGATGCCGACAAGCGGCACGCGCTTGCCGCCGCGAATCTGCGTTGGATAGAGCTTGAGGCCGGGCGGGTCGCCTATCCAGCTCTCACCTGGGAACCCAGAGCGGAGGGAAATGTCCCGCCCATTGCGTGCGCGCGCTGTGCTGCTGAGAACGTGAGGCACAATCAGGAGATCGAGCGAGTGGCTACTGAGATAGCCGCACCTGCAACTCCTCGCGGCTACGCCGTCACCACGTACTCATGCTGGAGGTGCGAGAAGGCCACGCTCCTCTACTTCTGGGTTGGCATGTTCGACTACGCCTGTCCACCGGATCCCGTGCCCAGAACCGTCCAGCCCAGGTACTCGAGCGTAGTCCGTCGGCGCTACTGGGCGAACACGTGCGGACACTGTCGGGCGATGTTCGGCAACTTCTACGTTACCGATGAGTTGCTTGAACAGCTGACGATTCGGCCGGGTGATCTGACCCTACAAGCGTTCTGCGATGCTGATCGCGAGGCGGGGCTCGCCGCACTTTCGGACGCGGGGACCTGACCACGCAAGCCCGTGCCCTTGCCCTGACCTACGTGTGTGACTCGCCACCATGACCTGATCGTGCCGACCAAACCTCGGGCTGGCCGCTATCACTTGGGCAAGGGTCCGGCTAGGCGCCGAAGGGGTTGCCCTCATCTGCCGCCTTTGTTCTCCGGACCGCCTCGTCAATCGAGCTCCAGATCTTCACCGCAATGGCTCGTTCCTCTGGGTCGAGCGTGGCGACTCCTTCTACCATCCCAGCCGTGGTGTCCCACGGCCTACGGCCATCCGGGCGCGGCTGGAGCAGAACACCCGCCGTGATCAACTCGGCTTGCGCGGCCGACCTCTCGCCGCGTTCCACGTGGCGCAGCCGCACGAGGTAACCGAAAGCCTCGCGCACCTCGTCGCGATTCTGGTTGGTGACGCCGATGATGAGATGGACTCGTCCGTAGTAGAGGTAGTTTCGAAAGTGCCACCACAGCGCCTCCGGCGGCGCGAGCTGGACCTGCTCGAACCATGACAAGATCACCTCGGCCATCTGGGCGCGCGTGGCGATCGGGGCGCTATCGATAGCGGCCAGCATCGTGAGTCGGTGACGAGCGCGCTCTTCGTCCAGGCCGGTCGCCGGTACTTCGCCGATGTCCTCGAGAATCCATCGAATGAGGTTCGATCTCAGGGCAGGCCGCAACGGGAGAACGGGAGTTGACTCATCCCGCATCACCAGGTCAGCGAACGCCGGGTCACCGGGCGTTGGCACGGCACCCGCATCAGCTTGAGCAAGGTCGTAGTAGCGAACGGATTCCAGACCAAGAGCGACAGGCTCCATGGGCGCCACCCGGAGCAGATAGTCAATGACGGCGACGGTGCTCTGCATCTGCTCGAACAAGAACTCCCAGTCCCGCCGCAGCACGACGACGACCCCGCCACCCCCGAGGAAGAGACCTTCGGGTGGGGACGGGTGGTCCAAGACCACGACCGGCACCCAGGACATGTCGCAGCCCCGGATGGACACGACATTGCCGCGCAAGCTCTCCAGCCGCGTCTCACGCGGATACCGAAGTCGCCGGATCGTTCCGGTCGCCTGACTCGTCCCCTCCTCAGCCCGCCGGACCAACCAGGCCCGCTCGCGGTCGGCGTCGTCGGTCGCCGCTTGGCGGGCCTTGACCTGAACCGCCGCTCCATTGTGGCCAGCCACCAGCAGCGCGTCCCCGATCTCGCGAACGCCAGGGCCTCGTCGTTCGAGGGCTGGGTGGAATACGAAGTCGGGCATCCCATGGAACGCAGCCGCTCCCCGGGTTGCAGCCTCCGCCGCCGGTCCGTGGGCCCCACCTTCCGGCAGCAGCGTTGCCGGCCGGATCGTTCGCATGAACGTCCCGGTCGGGGTCTCGACCTCAATCCTGATCAGCCCGTCGTTCACATCCCCACGGTAGCGCCATTGCCACAGCGACACAGCGCGATGAAGCCCGATCAGGTAGATCGCTTCTTGTGATCGTCGGCTACGGCGCCTGGCTGGCTGCTGATGACGCTATCGCTGGATCGTGAGGGCGACCTTATGGTGGAGGCGAAAGGAGCGGCCCGGTTGGGTCGCACCTAGAAGGCCCGGAGCAGCTCAACCTTCTTCGCCTCGAACTCCTCGGCCGAGATGATTCCGTCGTCCCGAAGTGCTGCGAGCTGACGAAGCTTGTCGCCCACACTCTCGACCTGGCCGACGGCGGGTGCGTTGGGCGGAGCGGCCGCGAGCGGCGGAGTAGTGGGCGCACGATGGTCCGGGACCCCGGCCGGCGGAGTCCAGCCCGACGAGAACTCTTGACCGCGCCGCACGGGTTGGAGTAGTCGCGCCTGGAAATACGGCTCAGCGGGAAAGACCCTCGGCGCCGGAACTTCTGGCACGACCATGTAGTCCCTGGGAACAAAGCCTGGCGGCTGCTTCACCCAAGTCACCGTGATCTTGTCGCCTTTGCGACTGAACCCAGTGATTGCCCCAAGCCCGCCAGTCAGGAGAATTTTCGCTCCTGTTCCGCCGAGCGAAGCCCCGCCGCGGGCGCCGGTCTGGCCCTCCGGCATCCAGCCGTCTTTGGACATCTTCTTTGAGTCGTGCTCATAGTCTTTGTGGTTATCGTAAATCTTGACCTTAACCTCGGGGCGGAGACCCAGCGCGGCCTTGCGGCGCTTCTCCTCGTCCTCGTTGAACTTGATCGCTCGCTTGGCTTCCTTCTCCGCCGCCTCGTGCTCCAAATCGGTTAGTCCGTGGCTGGGATGTGCAAGCTCGACCACGATGTTCGAGTTGGCAGCGACAAGTTCACGAAAGAAGGCGTCGAGCTCGGGCTTGGACGTGCAGCCCTCGATGCTCAGGACGACTTTGCCACGCACGTCCAGAGCGTCGAACTGGAAGGTCAGGCGATCCCGGCTCTGCACCAAGACGTTCCGCAACGCCGCAACGGGGATCCGGTCTTCCTTCTGCCACTCCTTGCGAGTGACGAGATTCTTCCCCCGCGTCGCGTTGACGACCTCGCCTTGCTCGACCGTCGACATCCCGTGACCGTGACTCAGGGCCATCAGTTAGCCTCCCTCGGGTACGAGTAGATGCCAGGCGAACGATCGCCCTGTCAAGCTCAGACGATCTGGAATCCCAGCCAGCAAAGGCTCCCGTGCTCGCCAAGACAAGTCTAGCGAGCACCCCGCCGAGGAATCGGTCGGGACAGCCAACTGAGATCGAGACTATCTGCTCATGGTGTGGGAATTGTCACACCCGAGCCCACCCATGCTGAACCCTGGTCTTCACGGGGCTGTACCTAGAAGGAAGAGGTTGCCGGTCTGCTTCCAGTCGCCGGGATTGGTCTGCTTCTACCGCGAGGGTGGCCGATTCCGCACGAAATCCCATTGCCGATCAACTCACATCGGCGGCCGTTGGGCGGGCGCCATGGCCCAACGCATTTCTCCATCATTCCGGGAGGGGCAATCGGAACACAAGGTCGAGGGACGAACGAAGAAGCAACGGGAACTGGGTTCCGAGAAGCGGCAACGCGACCTCTCCGAAGCGTGATACGAGCCCGATCTTCTCAAGTAGGTCGCATAGCTCGTCCTGGTCGCACAGCGCCTCCGGCACGTAGGCACGCTGTTCGAGAAAACGCTCTTCCTGCAGGTATCGCCGGTTGGTTGCGCCAGGGCTAGCCTTCACGCAGAAGTCGATGAACGCGTCGCTCTGCGTCAGCAAGTTCAGTAGACGCGGCCGTAGCGCGGAGTCATCGACATCGTACGCCCAGAAATTGCCCGTGATTATCGCGCCGTCGCACTCCTCCGGGACTACACCAAACGCGCCGTTGCGGGCGTCGATCTTCGAGAGAACAAACTGCCCAGCTCGAACACGAAACTGACGCTTGGTTCCGATCCTGGCGCCTCTGAGTTCGTCTCTCAGTACAACTCCGCGCCCCTTCACTTGAATGCGGAGGCGCTTGTACAGCTGTTCGTTTTCTACTTCGACCACATCTCGTTGCCGCGTGAGCACTCGTCCTAGCGGGATTTCCACCCATTCTTCTCGAGCAGAAGTGGCATCCAACAGGCGACGAAGGGGCTCTTCAGCGGCTGCGAGGCGCGACTGGGCTCCTACTGTCGCCGCTTCGAGTTTGCTCAGGACCGCCGCGGGCGGATCGACGTCTGCGCGGAGATCCTTCGGATTGTGCCTGTCGAGGACGCACATATCGTCGGCGAGGATCTCAGCAGCGTCCATCGTCCATGCGTTCGGTGAATCCGAACTCCTTCGTCGGACCAGGTCTAGACACTCAGCGAGGTCTTCCTGTCGGAGGGGCCTCGTCTTCGTGTACTGCTTGCGTCCCTCGGGCGGGTCGAGCCGGTAGTAGAGGATCTCGGTGGATGGGCCTGACGCCCCAAAGAGAAGGAGGTTCGTCTCGATGTCCGTGTAGGGCTCGAAGACGCCTTTGGGCAACCTGACAACGGCGTACAAATTGCACTCGGTCAGAAGCTGTCTGCGAACCCGAGCAGCCACGCCGGGATAGAAGAGGGTTGTGTTGGGCACGACAACTCCTGCCCGACCTGCCTTCGGACGCCTCCGGAGCAACCGCATGATCAACTGCAGAAACAGCAATGCCGTTTCTGCGGTCTGCAACTCGGCCGGAAAATTAGCACGAATGCCGCGCTCTTCCTCTCCACCAAACGGCGGATTGGTGAGGATCACATCGACGCGGTCACGGTCGCCGATTGAAGAGAGCCTCACACCGAGGCTGTTGCCCGGCTGAATGTCAGGCGACTCGATGCCATGCAGGATCAGGTTCACCTGGGCCAACAGATACGGCAGAGGCTTGGCTTCGCCACCCCTGATACTTCTCGCCAGAGTCCCGGCATCTTGCACCGTCTGCGCTTGGGCGAGTAGGTGGAGATAAGCATCCACGAGGAAGCCGCCAGTCCCGCAGGCAGGGTCCAACACCGTTTCGCCGAGCTGAGGGTCAGTGGCTTCGACAAGGAAACGGACGACCGGACGAGGTGTGTAGAACTCGCCGGAGTCACCTGCTGCGTCCCGCATCTCCCGTAGCATCGTCTCGTAGAGGGCGCCGAGGGTGTGGATTTCATCCGAACTTGCGAAATGGATTTCGTCGACGCAGTTGATGACGTCGCGCAACAAGTACCCGTTGATCATTCGATTGAAGGTACCGTGGAACACCGTGGCGATGACGTCTCGGCGATCGCCACCGTCGGTTCCTTGAAGGCCGCGAAGATGCGCGAATAGCCCCGGTCCCTCGGTACCGTCAGGCCGCGTCGCGCGCTCGTTCGTGATGAAAGCAATAAGGGCGTCGCCCGTAGTCCCATCGTCGGGGGCGGCCCAGTCACGCCAACGATAGGGCGCCTCGATGGCCGGCACGAAGCGTGTGCGCTGGATCTGCGCCTCTGTCTCGCGGACTCCCTCGGCATCGTCGAGGAACTTGAGGAACATGATCCAGGCGAGCATAGGAAGACGGTCCAGATCGCCGTTGAGACCCTTGTCTTTGCGCATGATGTCGCGCGCCGACTTGATCACACTACCCAGGCGTTGGGACGTGGTGGCAGGCCCGGCATCGGCGCGAACACGGGTGGTACGAGGCATTAGCAGCTCTCCGATCCAGGATTCAAGCCCGTCACACCCAGGGACGTTACATCAAGCTGCATAGAGTAGGTTCTGGAGGCGCTCCACTGCCAAGCGAAGGCGTTCGGGCCCTCCAAACGCTGCGGCAATTTCCATGACGTTACCCTGGCCGGAGATCGGCGGCACCTGAAGAATGGCCGGCAGTGCGAACTGCGCGGTCCCATGTTCCGCGTATTTCTCGAGCAATGCCGACAGGATTTCTTGAGCCTTGGGGCCATACTCGTCGAAGAACGTGGCCTCCTCGCGGCGAACTCGGTCCGCTCGTTCACGACGCGATCGCAGGGGGGCGTTGTAAGCGAGGTGGCACAGCAAGTCGAAGGGATCGGCGTCCGGCTGCTTCGCCTGTTGTGCCAGAGTCTCGAAGTCGATACCACGCTCCGCCAGCTCCGCAAGGACGACGGCGCGGCCGGCGGGCTCCGCCCAGGCGCGCCGTAGGTCGGCTGCCATCGGGTAGAGCGTGCGCACGCGTTCGGCCGCGTAGTCCGAGAACTGCACGACTCGAAGCTGCTTGCCGTCGGGATCGAGCTCATAGACCAGATGGGCGACAATCTCGACCCGCCCGCCATCCACGTAGTACTTGCGTGGCGAGCCAGGTTCACTGTCGTCCGAGATGATCTCCGAGCCGTCCTCATCGGAGACCTCGGCGGCGACGCCCTGGGGTTCGACGACCACGCAGGTGCCTGGCACCTCCTGGCCATCGTCGGCGATCTGAACCTCGTCGACGTCAACAGGCTCGCCGTCGAACTCGGGATCGGCGAAGAGCCGTGTGGCGGCCCCGGTGTAGTCGAGGATGGTGAAGAACAGCTTGCCGTAGTCGTCGCGGACGCGGGTGCCGCGCCCGATGATCTGCTTGAACTCGACCATCGAGTTGACGACTCGCGCCAGCACGATGTTCTTCGTCGTCGGTGCGTCCACGCCGGTAGTCAGGAGCTGCGACGTGGTCAGGACGACCGGCGTGAGGCGGTCCACTTCCTGGAAGTGCCCTAGGTGGGCACGCCCGATCAAGGCTTCGTCAGCGGTCACCCGACAGACGTAGTCCGGGTACTGGGCCATAAGGTCGGCGTTGAGCGCGCTGATCGCCCCGCGCACCTCGTTGGCGTGTTCTTGGTCGACGCAGAAGACCATCGTCTTGGCGAACCGATCGGTCGACTTCAGATACTCCGTGAGGTGGGCGGCGATCGCCTGCGTCCGCACCTTGAGGGCCACGAGGCGCTCGAAGTCCGCGGTGTTGTACTCCTGGTCGGGGATGTCGCGCCCGTAACGGTCGAGTTCGCCCGCACTTGGGCGCCAGCCGGCCGCGTCATAGGACGTGATGACCCGGTGCACGCGGTACGGCGCGAGGAAGCCATCGTCGATACCCTGGCGGAGACTGTACGTGTAGATGGGCGAGCCGAAGTACTCGTAGGTATTGCGGTTGACGTCGCGCAGGGGCGTCGCCGTCATACCGAGCTGCACCGCTGCGGCGAAGTACTCGAGGATCTCTCGCCACCGGCCCTCATCGCGGGCACTGCCTCGGTGGGCCTCGTCGACGATGATCAAATCGAAGAAGTCGGGGGCGTACTCGCGGTAGAGCCCCGGCCTGCGCTCGTCCTCGGCGATCGACTGATAGGTTGAGAAGTAGATCTCCCGGCTCTTCACTGCCGCGCCATTCTCGATCTTCAGCCGGGCGTCCCCGAACGGCGCGAATGTCTTGTCCTTCGGGTCGTCGACGAGGATATTCCGGTCGGCTAGGTACAGGATGCGGGGGCGGAGACGGGTGCCAGAGCGGCTCCAGCCGGCGCTCCAGAGCTTCCAGCAGAGCTGAAAGGCGACCTCGGTCTTGCCGGTGCCGGTGGCCATCGTCAAGAGTAACCGAGGCCGCCCCCCCAGGATCGCCTGGACTGTCCGGTCGATCGCAATCCGCTGGTAGTAGCGCAGAGAAAAGTCAGGCTGGTGGTAGGCGGGGGTCAGGACACGCGAGGCCCGCGTCTGGTCGGCTAGCCCCGCCCCGCTCCGATACCGCGCCCACAGTTCGTCCGGACCGGGGAACGCGGTCAGCTCGCGCTCCTGCCCCGTGATGAAGTCGTACTCGATGATCCCATGTCCGTTCGTGGAGTACGCGAACCGAAGGTCGAGGATCTGAGCGTAGTCCTTGGCCTGCTGGAGACCATCAGCCGGCAGCTTATAGGCAGCCTTCGCCTCGACGACGGCGATCGGGAAATCCCGCGTCAGCCGGAGCAGGTAGTCGGCCCGCTTGCCCGGCCGGCGACGGACGCGCGAGCCGACGACGACGATGCGACCGTCGGTGAAGTAGACCTGCCCGGCGTATGAGCGGGGAAGATCATCCCAGCCCGCGGCGTTAAGCAGCGGCTCCACGTACTTCCGGCAAGTGTCTGCCTCACCGATCAATTTGCGCCCTCCGAACCTGTCGAGCCTGCCGGGCCCGAGTCTACAGGCCGAGTGGTGCCGGCGGATCAGCACTTGACCACAAGTAGCCAGATCTTCCGAGGCTCAGATCTGAGAACGGCCGGGATCAAGCACCCAGGTTGCTGTCATAAGCGCTCCACGATGCGAACATCGTGATCAATGCCAGGCGAGACGACGACCGTAGCACGCGCCGCTGTCAGGTTGTGTCCATGCCACTCAAGCGGAAGGAAGCCGTCGCTGGACGTGGCCGCCCGGCTGGTTGAGCCCTCGAAGCGAGGGGGGCGGATGCTATCGATCCGCGGCCGCGATGACGACACCAAATCCCGCTGGATTGGGCTCGCGTACCGACGAGGCCATGCCGAAACGTCCGGCTTCAGCTTCAGCATCTCGTCACACTTGATGCTGAAGGCATGAGGGAGCCCCAACTGGACTTCGGGGTCGGCCTGCGTTCGTAGAAGGAAGGGGTAAGGCGTGCGAAGGCTGCTTCTGCTTGGGATCATGGCGATAGCGGCCGGCTGCTCGACTGGGTCCGGCCAACAGTCGGTGCTAGGCGAACCGTCAAAGCGCAACGAGGCGCCAGCAACGCCGACGTTCACTGCCACTCCGGTTCCGACAATGACACTATCGCCGGCGCCGGATCCCAGCCCTACCCCGACACCCGCGCCCACGCCGACTCCGACCCCGACGCCACAGCCCACTCCGACCATGGCGCCGGGGGGCGCCAGTTTGGCCGCAAATCGTATGCCTATCCCCGGGGGCTACGTCACCATCTCGGGCGTCAAGACAGCTGGTCGGTACGACGTTGCGGGTGACTATGCCAATCTGCCCCATGACGGAAACGTGTCTATTCAGGTGAAGGTCACGTACGAAGCTGCAGAGGGGTCGCTCGACTACGACTGGAGCGACTGGTCTACCTATTGCGCGGGAACAGAGCATCGCGCCTTGCTCATGATCGGCGGTCCCCAGCCCACGCTGGAAGGGGGTACCTTGGGGCCGCACGAGACGGTCTCAGGCTGGAACGTCTATGAGGTCCCCACGACTGGACAGGTGTGGACTACCTACTGGCCGGACAACTTGACGACGTATTTCGGCCCGCATGCGTCTAGTTCGCCAGGGTTCTCGTTGATCCTGAGGGGCGGCTGAGGCGTAGCGAGCCCCCGACAGCCAAGTGTGCGAGGCAGTTCTCACCGACTCTCGGCCGCGCCCCGGACTGCGCTGGTCGGGGCCTCCGCAACATCGGCCTACTAAACGTGGACCGCATCGCCACTGCACTCGAGACAGATCTCGCAGGCCTGATGAGCGAAGTCGCGGAAGAGTGTCGGCGATAACGATTCGGCCAGCGTGCGCTCTGAAGTGTCAGCCCGCTGCTCCTAAGCGAGGGCCCACCACTAACCGCGCATCGTGAAGAACCGTTCGCCCACCCAAGAGCCAGTATCGCGATCGAGCCAGACGCGCGAGCCCTGGCTAGACCAATGATGCACTCTTGGCTCGGTTGCAGCCTTCGCACAGCAGCTGCAGGTTCCGGGCTGTGTTGGCGCCACCCATGACAACCGGGATGATGTGGTCGAACTCCAGGTTTCGGTTGCTGCCGCAGCGCACGCACTTCCCGCCGTCGCGCTGCCACACGAACATCTTCACGTCGTCTGGGATCGGCTGGCGTCCCCCGCGTTCAAGGACATCGACTTGGGCCATCAGGGCGTGTGCGCGAGCCAGCTTTGCTTTTGTCTTGTTCTCCCCTTCAAGGGCGAGGGCCTTCACGTCCTCGGCTGAACAGACTCCCCGCTCCGTTGAGTAGACCTCGCCTCGGAAGATCCAGTAGTCCCTGCTGTTGTCAGCGCGGACTCTGCGGCTTCGCCCGACGCCAGTGATCCGAACGGGCGGGTCTAGGGGCTGCGGTGCATTCTCCTGGGCAGTGTAGACAGCTCCAGCGCGGACCCAGGACATGTCGCGGGACTTGTCCTGGACCGCTTTCACGTCCGAGTCGGACGCCCCGAAGCGGCCTACCCAGGACATATCTCCTGCCGCCATGTCCCGGGTCACGCCCAGCCCACAGTCATATGGGACGGACACGACTCCTCCGGCCCGTTCGTAGTTGGCGGCCCGTATGCCCTTAAGCAGCTCATCTATGTCTAGCATGCCTGTGGCGAGTGGGATGCCGCCGTCGTAGGCAGGCACATCCTCAACGCGGCGTCGGACAGGTGCGACGGCCTTCTGCAATTCGGGCTTGTAGGCCTTCTGCAATACGGGCTTGTACTTCGTTTCGCGGCGAAGCATCTGCTCCCCTTCTATGCGGCAAGGCGGACCGGCCACCAATGTACGCCGTGCCGAGCGAAAACGGAGCCCGACTGGGTTCTGCAGCCGGCCCGACGGCGGTGCCCATTACTCCTGCGGACGCGATGTGGTCATCGTGTCGACCATGCTTCGGACCGTTCGCAATTGCGCGCTTCCCCTCGCCGGCTGACTCGCGATCCGGAACTCCGCGCGCTGGCCAGCGGATCGAACGTCACCACTTTCGCAGTGGCGAGTGTGCGCCAATGTCACCAGACGGTCAGTAGCCCTAGATGGTCGGCGCTACTCCAGTTCGGCGCGCAACGGCGCAAGCATCAACCTCGCCGCCGCCCGCGCCTGAGCCATCGCCGTACAGCCCAGGCCCCGGCCAAGCTCAAAGCGGCTGCGACCACGAGAGCGACAGGTGACGAGGTGGCGACAGTCCGCCGCGGGCCCAGATCTGGTGTGGACTGTGCCATCGCAGGTGAAATGTCGACTGCGGAAGAGTAGGTCAAGGCGTGATTAGGACCTTCGGAGTGGTTCAGTGCATATAGGCCGAACGCCAGCGCACTTCCAGTAGCCCAGGAGGCTATGAGGAGGTCGAACCCCTCCTTTCCCTGTTCGGGAGTGATCGGCCAGACCGGGTATCGCGTCCCATTCGATGCGAGGCGGTAGTCCGAGGCAGATAGAGATGGCACGGGTGAGGTCTCCGAGATTGACGCGAACCCTCCCAGGAACACGACTACAACAGCAGTGGCTGCGGCAGCGGCCGTGGCGAACCACCTGACGCGAATTCTCTCGTACCGCTGGGCCACGATGACGACAAGTGAGGCAAGACAGCCGAGCAGCAGAGCCAACCCGAAGAACCACTGGCCAGAAATCGCATTGTTGAAGTTGTCCTGCGACGGGTCAATGGCCGGAGCGGTCATATACCAGATCAAGAATGCGCCAAACGCGGAGATCAGGATCAAGGCGATGGTTGCGAAGAACGTGGTCGGATCAGCAACCAGACGCCGACCAAGGGTCCAGACCACGCTCAGCGCACGCCTTGTCCTCTCCTTCAGTCTGGTCCGCCTGCCACTATGGGTCGTGTCCATGCGATCAAGAACGTTGTCGGCCATCAAGCTCCCCACTAGGCGTGACTGTCAGGATAGCGGCAGAGCTGTCGCCAGGAGGGGCACCGCCTCCGTGAGGGCGGGATTGTCCAATGCACAGGGAGCTTCGGCTAACGTCTCACTGGCTCGCTCGTTATCTCGGCCTCAAGTCCTCTCTCCCCGACCAGACGCGGCCACTCCAACGTTCGCCAGCGTTGCCGAATGTACCCAGAACCGGGCACTGCTGATCGCGGACATTCTCGTCAATGTACCCAGCCTCCAACGGGCTTGGTTGCGGCTGGTCATATACATGACGAACCGGCTCCTACTGGCCGGAGCGACAGGCATCGTCGGGGACTCGCGGCGCAACGAGGATGGAACGGGTCGCGCTGAGCCTCAGCCTAGAAGGCGCGTAGCAACTCGACCTTCTTCGCCTCGAACTCCTCGGACGAGATAATGCCGTCGTCCCTCAGTGCCGCCAGCTGACGAAGCTTGTCGCCAACAGTCTCGCCCGGGCCGACCGGCGGGTCGGACGTCCCGATATCCAGCATCGGGGCACGGAGCGCGGCCCGGCCAGGAGACGTTGCCAGCATCGCTGCTCGTAGCCTCGGCCAGAGCAGGAGCGCTGCGCCGATCGCCAGGAATGCGAGCAGCGCGTTCTGGCCGCCGCGGAGCACGTCGCCCACCAGGAACCCCGGCTCGCCACCGGAGCGCTTGTGACACATGCCGTCGGGTTCGACAGGTTCGACAGGTTTGTATCCGCACGCGACGTCAGTGTAGTAATAGAGATCACCCGGATTCGTGATGAAGACGCCCTCGCGCAAGTGGCGGCAGCGGGAGCCGACCTGGGGGGCGTCCGAGGTGCACGAAGGCGCGGTAACCGAATCCCGCGGGATAAGCTGGTAGAGGTCGTTTGCGAATTGCGACGGCCCGACTGACAAGATCCCCCAGGCCAGCGCGACGCCCACGGCCAAGAGCAAGGCCTTCGGCCGGGGCCATTGCCTTTCTCCCGAACCGCTGGCTGCCAATGGAAGGCCTTCGGTCAGGGCCGATTGCGTCTCTCCCGAACGGCTGGCTGCCAATGGAAGGCCTTCGGTCAGGGCCGATTGCGTCTCTCCCGAACGGCTGGCTGCCAATGGAAGGCCTTC
>Ga0209638_1001001_pt1 | contig 18455 bp, 10 predicted proteins | sample BarGraNGADG00211_FD_184490 | JGI IMG/M metagenome (GOLD analysis project Ga0209638, IMG submission 184490) | Arctic peat soil microbial communities from Barrow, Alaska - Barrow Graham LP Ref core NGADG0002-211 (SPAdes) (version 2) | ecosystem: Environmental > Terrestrial > Soil > Wetlands > Peat...
ATGGCCGGCGATCGACGAACACATCGGTCTCTGGACCCTTTTGGGCGTGCCCGAAGAGGAAGTCCTGGAGGCCGCAGGGTTCGACATCGACCGGAACTCCATCCGCAGCTAAGAGCGCTATCAGCGCGACCTACCCGACCGCGACCTCTACCTGGTGGTGGGCAACTCGGCCAAGCGCCATCAAACGTTCGTGATCATCGGACTCGTCCGACCACCCCGGCCGAAGATGGACGGCGGAGACGTCCAGCAGTCGCTGGATCTCATGGGCGAGCAGGGACCGGTGGCAGGCAGCCGGATCGGCCTCGAAACAGAGGAGACAGACGCGCTCGGAGGCGATGAGCGGGACGAGCCCCTCGAGCTCTTCCCTGGCGAGGGCTAGCCGCTCACGGTATCCGGCCGCGAAGCCGGCCCAATCGTCCGCGGCAATTGCGCGCAATGGCTTGGGGGCACCGAGCGCGCGGACCGACAAGTACCGGATGCCGGCGTCACCGAGCGCCGCGGCCAGCGCCCGCTGCCGGAATTCCACACGCCTCGACATTGGCGTCTCGCGCGTATCCACGAGCACGGACACCCGGGCGGCCGCGAGCGAAGCGACCACCTGTTCGAGCTTTGCGCCCTGGTAGCCGATCGTGAAGAGCGTGGCCGACATGCGTGGAGTGTAGCTGGGACTCACCCGAGTTCGCGGCAGCGGCCACCAACGGCGTTCGTTCCGCGAACGCTCAATCCCATCTCCCGTGTGCGACACTGCCTCAGGTGGCCGTGGCACCTGAGGGCGGCCGGCCACGTCCAGAGCGGGAGGTCACGTGGAGCCACACGGGAAGGCCGCTGAGCGAGTCATCGTCGAGCGGGTCCGTGCCGCGCTCCCCTCCCCTGAGTTCCACCTCTACCCCAACGCCGAGTGGCTCGGTCCCATGCGCGACGGCGGGCCGGCCAGGGACGGCGAGGCCGACCTCGTGATCGTCAACGAGGAGAACGGCCTCCTCGTCCTGGAGGTGAAGTCGGGCACGCCGTCCCGCGACACACAGGGGCGCTGGTGGATCGGCGGGCACGAGCTCGACCGCGACCCATTCAGCCAGGCGAGGGACAGCAAGCACCAGCTCGTCCGGAAACTGCAGGATCTCCCTGGCTGGCCGCCGCGGACCGAGCCGCGAGCCGGTCACGCGATCGCCCTCCCCGACGTGGACCTGGCGAGCCTGCCGCGTGGCCACGTCCTCCTCGGTGCCGACGCCCCGCGCGAGCTAGTACTGGACGCCGAGGCTCTCGAGACGCCCGAGGCGATCCGCCGCTGGGTCGAAGGCGCCTACGCCTACTGGCTCGGCGACGGGACGAGGGGCGCCCCACTCGGCGCCAACGGCGTGCGGCTCGTGGACGAGATCCTCGCCCCCACCTGGTCGCTGCACCGCCTGGTGCGCGGCCGCATCGAGGACGATCGCGCCCAGCTACTGGCGGCCGGCAAAGAGCAGGCGCTCATCCTCAATCGGACCCGGAGGATCCGCCGGCTCGAGGTCGTCGGTCCGGCCGGCAGCGGCAAGTCGATGCTCGCCGCCGAGAAGGCCCGCCTGCTGGCGCGGCAGGGGTATCGGACACTCCTGGTCTGCTTCAACCAGCGCCTGGCGACGAGTCTCATCCGCGAGCTGGCGGAGGCGCACGCGCCGGCGCCGGCCGCGCTCGGCCCGACGGGGCTCGACGTGACGACGTTCCACCGGCTCTGCGAACGCCTCGGCACCGACGCAGGCGTCCTCCCGACTCGCCCCGCGCCGATCCCGCAAGCCTGGTGGGACGAAACACTGCCCGCCGCCGCCGAGGCGGCGATCGATGCGCTCCCGCACGCGCGCTACCACGCCGTCATCGTCGACGAGGGCCAGGACTTCGAGGCCCGTTGGTTCGACCTGTTGGAGCGCCTGCTCATCGACCCAAACGATGTCTTCTGGGTTTTCCACGACCCGGGCCAGGCCCTCATCCGGACCGACGTCGTCGCCGGGCTTGGATTCGAGCGCCTCGAGCTCTTCGAGAATCACCGGAATCCGGGGTCGATCGCCGAGCTGGCCGCCCGCTTCTACCGCGGCGGCGAGGAGCCGACCGCATTTCGCGAGACCGAGAAGCGCTACACGATCACCGGCGCCGAACCGGGGCAGCCCACGCTGGAGGCGCTGCGCAAGACCCTCCACCGGCTCATCGAGGAGGAACGGGTTGCGCCATTCCGGATTGCCGTGCTCTCGGGAGCCAAGGGCGGTGCAAGCGAGGTCTGGCGCCATCGGCGGTTCGGCAACGCCTGCCTGGAGAACTCCGCGCTCCACGACGACGGCACTTCGCGCGGTCTCGCGCCCGAGGACGTCCCCGACGAACCCGACGAGGTCCTCTTCGAGACGATCCGCCGCTTCAAGGGCATGGAGCGCGAGGTCGTCATTCTCGTCGAACTTCCGACCGAGGGCGAGCGGCTCGACGAGTTGCTCTATGTGGGGCTGACTCGTGCCACGACCGAGCTGGTGGTCATCGCGCCGATGGATCTGGTGCGAAGGTTGCGGTAATCGGGCTACCGCGTGTCAGGGTGCGCATCGCGAGCAACGACCAGACATCATTCCGACGCGTGATGCGCCGACCTGAGAACGAGTCCCCGACCAAACTGGCACGGCTCGTAGTTGCACTCCTCCGGGAGGTGCTGGGCGCGCGCGATGGGGCTGAAGTAGCGCTCTCCTCGGATCTGTGAGGGACTGAGAGTCGGCCACGACCCGAGGGTCCGTCTCATTTCGGCCCGAGGTTCGGAGCGGCCCCGGGAGCGCGTACGATCAGGCGCTCGCGTCGGTCGACTGAGCTTCGTACGCCTGACCGACCAGACCCATCGCGTAGTCAAGGTCCGCCGGCCCAGAGATCGTGAACTCGACGTTGCCGTTTCCCCAATGGCCCACGTCGCTGACGTCGTGGCCCCACTCTTGCGGGTCGTCCAAGTTGTCGATGTCGATGTCGATCGACAGCTTCAGCTTCCCCTTCTGGGGGATCACATCGAGGAAGTTCGACGGGCTCTTGAACGCGACGTAGAGCTTCTGGACCTCCTCGACGACCGAGGAGTCCATATTGAGCACCCGCTTGCGGAGCTCCTCGAACAGCGCGAGGTTCTCGCCGGTCAGGTGCGCGTGGTCGGCAAGCGTGTACGCGGCACCCTTCGCCTGCTTGGGCTTGTACTGCTCGAGCACCTCAGGTGAGAGCTTCGGCGCGGGCCACACCTCAGCCGCCCGTCTGGCTAGCTTCGCGGCCCGGTCCTGGATGTCCTCCTGGCGCCAGTGGTCGCGCTTGGCGAGGTCGCGGTTGAGGCGGATAGGACTGTCCTTGAAGCCGCCCGTCATGGACTGCTTCTCGGCGAAGGGTCGGTCGCTGAGCTCGCTGTTGTATCCCGTGAGCGTCAGGTTGCCGATCGTGTGCAGGTATCGGGCCTGAACGTTCTTCCACTCCGCGCCCAGCTCTGCCTGCCAGGTCGCGGACAGGTCCGGGTTCTGCGGCATCACGTGCTCGATGGTGTAGTCCTCGACAATGACATGCTCCTTGCGGGCGTGATTCTCGAGCTTGCGGAGGATGTAGTTGCGGTTGCGGAGGTTGTAAACGTCCTTGGCAACGAACTCGCGCCGGAACTCCTCGTCGTCTGGGAAGCGGCGGTAGGAGTCCTTGAGGAGCATCGCGGCCTCGAGGCTCTCTATCGCGCTGCTCGCGGACACTAGAGCTGGGAGGCCGGCGAAGGTCTGCCCGAGCGTGTTCGTGGGGATGCCGCAGATGAGGCGCCGAAGGACGTAGCCCTCCACCAGCCGCACTGCATGGACATGCCCCTGTGCGTCGATGAGCCCGCGCTCCCGGAGATCCGCGAGGTGCAGAAGGAACGGGTAGGCGACGTCCACACGAAGTGTGTTGACGTCCCGGTAGGCGGCGCGCAGTGCCTTGTCCGGCTCGGTCTCGAGTGCGAACGACGCGTAAAAGCCGGCAAACCGCTGGAGGTCCGCGACGAGGTCGTCGATCGAGCCCGCCAGCGCGCGCGCATGGTCCTTGAACGCCACGTAGATCCGGTCGATGTTCGGGATCCGGCCGGTCCGGAGGGTCAGGTAATCGCGCACGAACCGGTCGAAGTGGACGCTGTAGCCCTGGTCGCCGAACGCTTGCTCCATAGGAAACCAGCGGTTCGTGTACAGCGCGTCCTGGTGGTCGGGAGCCAGCCCCATTAGGACGAAGTTACGGATAAGGTCCGCCTGAGTAAGCGCCAGGCCCGTTGAGTTGAGGCTCTCGAAGATCAGCTGCGGGTTGTCGTACAAGCGATCGAGGGCGATGTCCACCACCATTAGTCGCTGGATCCCGCTGAACACCTTCGACGGGTCCACGCCCGCGGTGGCGAGCCACTCGGTGAAGTGCTCGAAGTTGCGCTGAACGCGGCGCGACACCTGCACCGGGAGGGCCTCGCCATCGACGATCGACTTGAGAGTCGCCGCGTCGCTCCGGGTGAGGACGAGCTTGTAGCGCTGGGCGCCCTCCTCCTCGGGGTTGAACAAGTAATAGTTGGCGAGCTTGGGGCCCGTCATCTCCGCGCCCGTGGCCGGCATCAGCTTCGCGAGCGCCGTGAGGAGGAGTGTCACGGTCGTGAGGCGTTGCTGCCCGTCGATCACAAGGAGCTCGGGGACAGGGCCGACCTGGTACTGGCCAGCCTCGACATACACAATCGATCCGACGAAGTGGCCGCCAGGGCTCGGGTCCTCAGACGCCCGGAGGATGTCGAGCCACAGCTGCCGGCATTCATCCCCGGTCCAGCTGTACGTCCGCTGATAGATCGGGATCCGAAACTGGTTGGTCCCCTGGAGGAACTTGAGTAGGGGCTTCTCGCTAGCCTTCACTTGACGAACTCCCTTAGCGAAGCGCCCAACGCACACTCCCCCGCCGGGCACGAATCCGTCCCGGCTCGGCGACCCGCTGGATGGGAGACGCTGGATCAAGAGAACGCATGTAGAGCGTGGCGCTCATAGTTTGTCGCGGCGTTTTGCCAGCTGGCACTATTAGCCCGGAGCCGATCGCCAAATCGGTGATTTCCCGATCTGTCATGGGCCTACCGTGCCTCCTCAGAACCTCAACTGCGGCGTCGAAGTACGTCATCGGCGTCACTCTCCCAGAGCCTTGGCAAGCGCCTCGCGGGCATCGCTGTAGTAGAGCAGGCTGATCCGCGTGGCCATGTCGTCGGAGAGGTCGTTCAGCTGGCGGCGGGCTGAGATCGGGACCAAGAGCGTCGTGGCGCCCTTCTCAACCGCAACCTCCGCCAGGGCCACGGCGTTTGGAACAGTCTCCACGCCGCCACCCAAGGTGAGTCCGCCAACGGCGATCAGTCCTCCCTTGAGGCTCTTCTCCACCAGGCCACTGGCCAGCGCCAACAGCACCGGCAACCCAAGCGAGGCGCCGCTCTTGGCGGCGTCCTGGGCGTGGAGCTGGACGTTGAACTCGTGCTGCCGCGGCTCGCGATCGCCCACGAGCTCGCGGGCCCTCATGAGCAGGTTCTGCTCCGCGACTCGCGTGCTCTCGCGGAAAGGCGCAGGTGCCGGTTGGTTGAGGATCTTGACACCTGAGCCTGGCCCGACCGTCACGTCCAACCGGAACAGCCCAGGGTTCTCCCCCTCCCCACCTGGGCTCAGCGCCCAGACCTGGCCGGGGGGAAGCGGATCGGTGCCGATCTCGTCCGGACTCTGAAGTTCGGGAGTGGTCACGAACTGCTCCACGCCGTTCTCACCCATCGTGTAGCTGAAGTGCGTGTTCCGGTATTCCATCGCCCCGACGCGCTTCTGCTGCTCTTTGACCCGACGGCGCGATTCCATCGCCAGACGCACGGCCCATTCGATGTCCTCGTCCGAGATCTCCAGAGACGGATCCGGGTACAGCAGCTTCAACAAGCCGCTGACGGTCTTGTTCACGGAACTGGTGTCACGCCCGCTGAGTGCACCGCCGTAGAACACACGCCCCTGAATGCCGGCCAAACGCGATTGCTCTCGCAGTCGGCTCCAGGTCTCGGACAAGAAGTCGCTAACCAGGCCGAAATGCTCTGTGAAGAGGCTCTTGTTGAGCTTTGGCACGTCCCAGCCCGGCACATATGCGTGGATGCGATCCATGAACGCCGTGTCGTCGCGCATCTGCTTCGGGAAGGGGCCGAAGAGATGGCCCACGCGCTGCTGATGGGCGACGTCGACTTCGAAATTGCCGATCATCACCACGCCACCCGAGGCACGGATGGACTCCTTGCCGCGGCTGAATTCCCCGGACTCCATGTAGCCCTTGAGGATGTTCACCCCGTCCTTCTGGTCGAAATCGATGCCGCTGACTTCGTCGAAGCAGACCACGTCGTACTGCGCGACCAACCCCCGACGCCCGGTGGAGTTGTCCACGAACATCTTGGCGACTGTCGCCTTGCCCCCCGAGACGAGGTGCGAGTAGGGGGAGATCTGCTGGAACAGGTGGGACTTGCCGGTTCCTCGCGGGCCAAGTTCAACCAGGTTGTAGTTGCGCTCGACGAATGGAACCATCCGCAGCAGCAGAACATCACGCGCGCGCTCGGATAGCGCACTCGGCTCAAAGCCGATGCTCCTGAGCAGCAGGTCACGCCATTCCGCCGACGTGAAGGCGGCGCGGCCCTTGGCGATGACATCAAGGACGTCGCGTCGCGAAAGCTGGATCGGCCGCATTCCCACGATGCCGAACGGCCTTCCCTTGACCTCTTCCGTGATTGCCGCGTCGTATTCGAGATCCAGCTCCGCGTAGAACCCGCCCGTCAGCATTCTCTCGTGATCGCGAACCAGCTCGTCAGAGATGCGCACGTCCTTCAGCTGGAGGCTCGGAAGCGTCGCAATGTAGCTGTCCGTGCCGGCGTCCAAACGCGCCGTGATCATGTCGATGAGCTTGACTGTCCCGCGCTCACGCGCGCGCGATTTGAAGAGCTCCTGCTCGCCGGCTCGAACCGTGCGGTCCTGGAGCTGGCGCTGAACGATCTGCAGACCCTCGGCGATCTCGCTCTCATCCGTGCTGGCGCAATAGCGTCCCAGCAGGAATTCGCCCACGTACGTCGGAACTGGGTACTGACCCTTGAACCGATTGGCGAGATCTTTCCGGACGACGCTGCCCGGGAATGCCTCGGCTGCCATTCGGTCGAGTCGGTCTAGTTCCGTCATTCGTTCTCTCCGATCGTGACGGTGCGCTGAGTGAGCGCAGCACCTTTTGAGTCGAGCACCAGCAGGAACGCCGCGACGCCTTCCAGATCTTCGTCGCCGATCAGGAAGGTTGCCGCGCCATCAGTCCCGATACTCACGCCACCGCCAATGACGGTAGTCGCTGGATCACCGGCCTTCCGGCGTAGGTCTACGGTCGAACCAGCCGGGGCGCCCGACGCGGAAATGCGAGCCCGAAGTCCAGACCAGGTGAGCTCGACATCGACGGGGCCGGCCGCGAGTGCGCCTGCGGTCGCGATGACGACCGGGGTAATGCACTCCTGCGGGCTCACGCCGCCATGCTCATACACGGGAGATCCCACGAAAGACCTGATCCCAGGCGCGACGGCGACACGCACTGTCGAGTCCCAGAACCAAGGAACGGTGGGAACGTCCGTGGTCGCACCCTCGGCGAGGCGCGCTGCGCGTCCTTTGCGAAGCGCGTTATCAGCCAGGTGCAGCGGCAGCTCCGCCTTCGGCAAGCCACCCGGCAGGTACAGCCAGCCGTGATCCGTCACAACCGCCACTCTGGCCCAGCCGGCCGTCAGGAGCTGGGCAACCCTCAGCTCCAGCTTGTGCACCTCTGAGTCCAGCAAGGGCGCAAGACGCTGTTCGTCGTGGCCAAGACTATCGATGTTGCCTTGCTCCGTCCAGGCACGTCCGGATGGGTCACCGCAGTCCCCAGTTCCAAGGATCTGGTATCCGGCCGCTGCGATCTCCTTGCGAAGACCGTCCGCGGTTAGCTTGGTGCCGCCCTTCGTAGACGCAGTCTCGAACCCCTGCCCGCCAACCAGCCTCGAGATGGCCGGCGAGGCGGCCGGCTTTCCGGTCGGCGTAATCGTCGGGAGGGCCGTGAGTCTGACCTGAACCTCCACCGTCATGCCGGCAGCCTGGAGGGCTTGTCCCAGGCGGCGACCCACGTCGTATCGGAGGCCGTCCGTGAAAATGACCGCCGTGCCCTCTGGCCAGGCATCGAGCGGCAGAACGGCATACTCAACGGCGGTTGGTCCGACCGCTTTCTGGAGCCTCTCCGCGCCCACTTCAAGCCACTCACAGTAGACGGCAGCGCTTGCTGCCCCAACAGCGTCCACGTCCGCGGGGGTCTCCACCTGCGCCAGCGCTCGCAGGATTGCGTCGTCCGCCTTCCACCCATCCGTGGCGTACGAACTGACAATCGAGGCGACCGAGCCCTCGGGCAATTTCTTGCGCGTCTGGCGCGAAAGCTCCGCCAGCCATTTCACGGCAAAGGCCAGAGGCGCGCGACCCTGACGCGCCCAGACCCAGTCTCGGCGCTCAGCGTGGATCTGCTCCAGTTCGATGAGGCTTGCGCGAGCACTCTCCGCATCACTGGTGCCAACCTCGACCAGTCGCGCGCGCAGGTCCAATTCTTCCTTCTCATTGTCCTGTGGCCACGCGCCACGCACCTCGAAGAGCGTCGGCCCTTTGTCACGAGCCGCCTTCGGTTTGGCGGCCCTCAGCCGATCCTCTACCAGCGGGTAGCGGGTCGGTGCATCCGAATATGCCTGCCACACCAGTCCCCACGCATCCGACTCGCGGCGGCCTAGCTGCTGCGCGACGGCAATCTCTCCCGCGCTTACTAGATCAAGCTTGAAGCGCTCACGGAACGCCTCCCGGAACGCACGTATCTGGTCTGGCGTCCTGGCCGCGTCAAATGCCGAGGGATCGTTGAGCCACTCGAGCACATCCCGATCCAGATCCGGCACCAGCAAGCCATTGAAGAAATCCGCGCGGAGCGGTGCCTTGTGGCGCAGATCGTCGATGCGCCATGAGGCGAAGACATCGGATGCCGCTCGCATCGCCGTCTTCGTCGCGTCGTCAGACCCAACCTCGATCCCCAGACCGCCTCGCGTGGGTGCGGCCTGCAGGAACGCAGCCAGCGTCCAGTCACGTCCGCTCAACTGCGCGAACGTCACTCCGCGGTGCTGAAGCTCCAAAAGACAACGCAGCTCGTCTGGCGCGTCCTCGGCGGAACGAATCTGTGCCCTCTCGTAGCCAGACAGGTAGACGATCGGCACGCCGGGCAGCTCTGGGCCAGGGATAGCGCCGTCCACGACGCAACGGACCCATATTGCCGGGCCGGTCCAGGCGAGGGCATTGTAGGCACCAACGGTGAGTACAGGCCGAACCTTCGCAACGCGACCGACGACCCGCTCCCACTGTCTGCCCTTATCCGGCCAAAGGATGGCTACCGGCGCGGACTCCGCATCCGGGGAGAAGGAGGCGCATTCGTCCAGCGCCTGCACCAGACTCTCGGCGAACGTCTTGCCGTCGCTCACGCTCGCCCCTCTCTTGCCATCCGCTTCTCGGCATTCGTGTAGTGGAGATCGTTGTGGCGCTCGGAGCCATCTGGGTCTTTGCCCCGGTCCTTGTTCCAATTGACCGTGAACTTCGATCTCAGGATGCCCGCGGTCACGAACGGCCGAATGTTGAGCCGGACCCCGTCGTCGAGGTCAGGCTCCCAGCCGATGGGCTGATCGGCGAGGGATTTCCAGCGGACGTAGATGTCGAAGGGTGGCTCGCCCTCGAGGATCGCCGCGAGCTTGGTCTTGAGATCGCTCGCGGCCTCTAGGCGCAGGTCCGCACCCACCTCGCCGGCGCTGACCCCAAGACGCTGGCGTTCGAGCCACTCACCCAGGTGCGCGTAGGTGAGCTTCTCGAGCGTCTCGCGGTCCAGACGGTGGTAGTGGAGCAAGGCGCCGAAACCGTTGCGGGTTCCATCCCAAACCTGCCAGATGAAGGGGCGGTTGTGGAACAGGCGGGCGTGCTGCTCGAAGAACTCGTCTCGCAACCAGGCCTCTAGCGTCGTGGCCTTGCCTCCAGCCGCCGCGAGGAGCTGGATGCGCTTGGCAGCCGACCAGTCCGTGCGATAAGCCGCCGCTAGAAGCGTCTCGAGCCGCTCGGCCGCAGGAGCCTCGCCGCTCACCGGAGGCAGGCAAACAATGCCATCGGGGTCAGCGAAGTCGTCGAGGGCGTCGGGCTCCTGGTCCGGCCAGCGATAGCCCAGCAAGCGAGCGACGGCCACCTGCAGCGGCGCCTCCGAGCCGACGATGTTGCCCTTGAACAGCCATTGGGTCGGGTCGTCGGATTTGGGCTCCGGGAGGCCGTTCGGATACTGCTCAGCGGCCACTTTGGTCCAGTGCTCGAGGTCGAACGGGACCTTTACGAAGCTTTCGTTCGTCACCTTCAGGCTTTGGTCGATTAGCCGCACATCAGTTCGGAACGCCTGCGAGGAGCAGTACGCCCAGACTGAGGGCAGGTCGGCTGGATCGCGCAGCACGATGGCTGCGGTGTTGTTGTCGAACAACTCACCTCGGTAGAGCGTCACCGGCAAGTCGCCCATGGAACTTACGGCTATGCCAACACATCCAGCTAGGTCAGTTCCGCGTATCCAAGCTCCTGTGCGACCCACTCCGAGGCGATCCTCGACGAACTTCACAAACGGGCCGTGACCGCTGTCCCACATGAACACATGCTCTCGTCCGCCCCACGGCGTCGTTGTTCGCACCGTGCTCACCTGGCGATCCCAGCGACTACCAAGGGCAAGAACTTCCCAGAAGACGCGCCCGAACCGCGGATAATCCCCGGAGCAGATCCCGGCGCGACCGTCTGCGCGGGTTGACAGCAGAACCGAAGATTTTGCCCCAGAGATGCGCGCTTCAGGGTTTTCTAGCTGCACCAGCTGCCCAAAGTAGGTTGGAGCTTCACGACGCAATGCAACGGACTTGCCCGCCGCCGCCTTCGCCTTAGTGACATCTACATTGACGACCATCGACGCCGGGGTTGGTCTTCCGGACCCCAGCACGACCAACGCGACATTCACCACTTGTCCGGAAACTGCATCGAATGCACCTGCGCCAAGCCTGGCGACCAGAGACACAGTTGTCGTGGTGAGTACAAGTCTTCGGAACGCCTGGTACCACCCTGAGAACAGCCAAGCCTGTGGCGTCACGAAGGCCGCCGATCCACTCACGGCAAGGGAGCGCAACAGGATTGCGACAGCCAAGTCGTACCGAGCGACGTTGAGATGCTCGACGAGGTGGGCGGCTAGCCGTCCCGATTGGCGACTGGCAGATAGGAACGGTGGGTTCGTGGCGACGAGCCAGTAGCGGCCGGCAAGAAGGCGGGCGGCTTTGGCAGTGCCTTCTGCGGCAGCGCCGAACACGTCGGCGGCAGGGTCCTCGGTCTCGCGCGAGAGGGCTTGGCCAAGAGCGGAGAGGAGCTTCTCGGGATCGACGGCCCAGAGACCTTCCCCGGCCGCTGAACTGGGATCAATAAGACTGCCAAGTTCTGGCGCATCCTGGAAGAGTTCATAGAGGCGCTCGAGGGCAGCCCGCAGCTGCGTGTCCGATCCAGCGAGGCGGCGCCAATCCTCGAGCTGGCCTTTGACGGCAATACCCGAGCAGGCAATGTTCGGCACCGGGAGCTTGCGGTATCCGCCGGCGGCCTTCCAAGCATCGAAGGCCAGGGCGAAAGCGCCGAGCTGGGTGCAGCGGGGATCAAGCTCGAGGCCGAACAAGTTATCGGCCAGAACGGCTTCGGCGGCAGCCTCGACGGTAAGGCCCTCCTCCTCCATCCGCATCCGGCGAAGCATGTCGCCAGCGGCGACGAGGAAGTGTCCGGAGCCCATGCAGGGATCCATAACCGTGATCTCCGCTGCGTGGGCGGGCCAGCTCTCGAAGGTTCCGGCGGCCGGAGTGCCGTCCTCGCGGGTGCGAAGGTATTCCCACTCGCGAAGCAGCGGACTGTCCGGGTGCCGGCCCGCCCACCAGGCACCGAGCGAGTTTTCCAGCAGGAACCGAACCATGTAGTGCTCGGTGAACAACTGGGTGACCGGGGAGATATCGGCGCCGCCGATCTTGTTCCCGGCCTTGTTCACCTCGTCCTTGCGCTTGCTCTGCCAGAACTGGTAGACCCAGCCGAGGGCGTCGTCCGCGGTGAACAGCTCGGCGGGCAGGGCTTTCAGGATCGCCTCGAGGCGCAGGCGGTCGTCCGGCGAATAGACGACTCGGGTGGTGGGTTCGGCCGTGCCGAAGATGCCGGGGAGCATTTCTGAGGCATAACGGGCGGCGAGCACCCAAGGATCGCTCTCGCCCTGTTCGCGGGCTAGCTCGGCGACATCCACCATGAAGACTGGGGCGCCAGAAGCCGGTTCGATGAGCAGGCCATTCTCGGCGAGGAACCGAGCGAACAGCATCCGGTGCCACGTCGCGTAGGCGATCTCCTCCCGAAGCTGAGGCATGCCATCGAAAGTGAGGCCGTTTCCCAGGGATTTCGCGCGAGCCCGGAGGGCGATCCGAAGCCGGCGATTCTCCGGGCGAAGGCCATCGGGAGCCTGGTCGCGCTCAACGGCGAGGACAGCCAGGGCGTTTGCGGCGCCAGCCTCCGCCGTCTCGCGGGCATCGACGACCGCCTTGTCGAGGGCTTTGCGGAGTTCTGGGGCGAGAGGTGCCATCAGAGGATCACCGTCTTGTTGTCGGCCAGAAGGGGCGCGACGGTGCTCCTGACGCGCTCCAGGTACGCGGTGAGTTCAGGCTCGTCATGGATCACCGTCGACTGATGAGGGATTTCTATGACGGTGACTGACTTAGTCTTCGCGGCCCGGGCGAGGGCTTCTGACGCCTGGGTCGGCACCGCCTGGATCCTGTGCGCCCAGCCGCTCAACGGAGTCACGTCCAGGGTTCTGAGCAACTCGTCTGCGGTGCCTACGAGTGGCGTGGCGGTCCCATGCAAGCCCACGTCGCGGAGGATGGCTTGCTGCGCGTCGTCCACCAGGTCCAGCCAGTCGCTCTGGTTCCGCAGCCCATCGATGGCCCGCGCCCGAGCGGAGTCGTATTCGCCGGCCCGGGCGATCACCTCGGCCCGGAGGGCGTCCGCCAGATCGTTCAACACCGCAGTGAGCGGGTCGGGCTCTGCCAGAAGAGTTCGACCCGTTTCGATGGCCGTCAGAGTGGCTGCCGACGGGTCGTGGATGGCCAATCTGGCGGCGTGCCGGCTCAACCGCTGTGCCACTTCCCACGCGGCAAGACGCGAGGGCGAGAGCGATGCGAGAGCCTTCCAGGAAGCGATCAACGCATCCAATTCGACCTGGGCAGCGGCGACTGCCTTGAACTGATCGTTGCCGGCCCTGACTTCCAGGTCGCGGACCATCTCGGAGTCTGGTCGAGGAGGAAGCGGCGCATTGCCTCCTGCGTTCTGGGAAAGATCCAGCAGGCTGTTGAGGATCTTGTGCGGCAGCTCCATGTCGTCGACGCCGGCGACCTTGTGCCCTTGTTTCTGCGCGAGAGATCGGACGGCGAGCCGTTCCGCCATGGAGATCAATTGGGTCTGAGGCCGGAACTCGACGTTGCCAACGATGTTCTGCGGAATGGCCTTGACCGTCACCACCGTGCCGTTGTGGCGCGCCTCAATCTTGCCGGCCACTGTCAGCGCGAGGAGCGATCCGTCAATGGCATCTCTGGACCAGCCATAGCCAGGGGCTTCGAACAGCTTTCGAATCTCCTGACCCCGCGTGCCGGTCGGAGCAAGCTCAGAGAGGACGGCCTTGACAACGGGGTGGTTGTCTACATCGCCCACATGGTGGAGCGGAGACAGAGGCGATGGATTGCCTTTTCCCGCGAGGTCAACAACCTTGGCCCAATCGGCCGAGTCTGCCATCGAGAAGTCTGGATACAGGCGAAGAACGGCGTTGTCTATCGCCCTGGCTACCGAACCAACGAAGGTGGGATTGGCAACAGGCTCAGAGACGTCTGCGCCACCCGCCGACACTACCCGGTAACCATGGAGGACATCGCCTACCAGGTTCTGGATCGTTTGGCTGGCCAGATCGCGGCGGGTGGCAACTCCGGCTCTAGCCGCGACTCCTTCCTCTGTCGTTGGCGCGGCTTTGCGGTTCACCGTTCGGTCGGCAGCTTCGGCGGTGACTATTGCCTCTGAGAGTTCGACATCTAGGGCGCGCGGAATGAAGACGAATACGGTTGCGTCGGTCACACCCGCCGAACGCGCTCGCTCCATGACCAGCTTTTCGGTCGTTTCCCAACCTGACTGGACCCAGACAGGGACCTCGTCCTCCTGGGGCTTTGGCTCGGCGTCCCCGTAGAACAGCCGGAACTTACGGGTCACCTTGGAGGTTCCCTGGACGGCGCGCACACCCTTGAGGGCTCCGTCGATCGCGGTCTTGAGGACGTCCGTTCGCCGTCCGGCGATCCAGGCCTTGTCAGCCTCGAGCGTCTTGCGATGGCCATCCAAGTCGGCTTGCCACTCCGCGTCGACGCGGTTGCGCAGGCGATACTCGCCGTCCACGCTGGACAGAACGGCATCCTTGACGAGTGCGGCCGCTGCGGCACGGACACGGGGGTCCAGCGTTGCTCGATCAGATCTGAGGTCAGTTACAAGCGCGTCAATGAGCGCTTCGTCGGTCGCGTGCACGCCCGTTGGCCTGACGCCGTCGGGTGGAAGCCGGCCCAGCAGGTAAACGACCTTTGCGATTCGGGACTTGAGTTGTCCGATCTCGGTGCCGTCGTCAAGGTCCTCGATCAGTTCGTCGGTCTCGCGTGGCAGCATCGGCGTGCCCAGCAGTTCATCGCGCTTCTGGTCGTAGATAGCATCGATGGCTACCACCGCCCCGAGGTCCCGTTCTGCTACACCCTTGGTGGCGTCTAGGACGTCGCGAAGTTGGGTCCGGAGCTTTGTTGAGCGGCCCCCTGTGTCAACTGCCCGGACGATTGCCTCCCAGAGCCGCCGCCGGGTTGGCAGCAGCGGATAGTCGGAAACGAGGAGCGCTGCGTCCTCCGCGGTGGCCTGGATAGCGGATCCGGCGAATTGCCTGCTGATCTCGCCCTTCGCACGCTCCAGCACCTCCGCAACCTGGGCTTCCGCCGTAGGCTTCTTCTTCAGCACCACGGAGCGGACCACTCGGCTGACGTCCGCATCTCGCAGCGGTACCTCGACGGTGAAGCGGTCCTGCAGTCGCTGCAGGTTCTGGGTGGCCCGCAACGCCATCTGGCCGGCGCCAACCACCAGCAGCCGCGAGCCGAACTTGGCGCACATCCCTTCCACAAGCTGCTGCATCTCCCAGGTCTTACTCGGATCCTCATTGAGGAAGAGCTGCAGCTCATCGAGAACCAGGAGAGTCAGCGGTATCTGACCACCATTCGTGACCTTGAGCGCTTCCTCGAGCACCTCGAGGAAGACCGCTCGATCAAGATCCTGCGCAGGCGGGAATGCCACCTCGAACTTGTTGCGCACGTCTGCCGGCGACGCCGCATAGTCCGGCTTAGCCGCAAGTACTGCCCTGGCGAGGTGGTCGGACACATACATGTCGAGAAGCTCGCCGTCCAGGGACCTTCCCTGTTCGCTTAGGTACTTGGTCACCCCGGCCTCAAGGCCGTCCTTCTTGAGCCACAGAACGAGGCGAGCCGCCGGATAGGTGGTCGGCAGGCCGGCTGCGGCGAACACCACAGAAAGGATGGCGAGGGCAGCACTGCTGGCGCCCGCATCGAGAGTGCCAGCTGCGGCGAAGCGACCGCCGAACTGCGCTCCCCTCGTCTTCAGCTCAGCAAGTTGGTCGGAGATGCTCTGAGGGAGCTTGACCAGGCCGGTGGCGCGCGCCCCGCCGGGAAACTCCAGGTCAGTCCAAAGGGCTGCGAGAGCCTTGAGTAGGTGGGACTTGCCGCTTCCAAAGAAACCGCTCACCCAGGCCGCCGGCTGTGAATTCTCGGCCAGGTGGCTGGTGTAGCTCCTAAGGATCCGTTCCAGCCCGGCCTCGTATTCACCCTCGACGACGAATGCTCGAAGCTCATAGTTGAGGACGTTCCATTCCTCGGGAGTCTCGGGCGGACCCACTTTGGCGACGCCGTCGTTGGGGATCGACCACTCGATGGGATCGCGCTCAAGAACCTCACGCACCAGCGTCATCGGGAACTCCCCTCCGGAATCACTATTGGGATCGCCAGGTAGTTCCAGCCATCGCGCGCATCAAGTAACCGATAGTTGCCCTGCTCGAGCGAGCCGGGGAAGAAGACCAGCAAACGACCCTTGATATTCGGCGCGAGCCGCTGCACAAGCCAGCTCACATGCATCATTGGGTATAGCGCGCCAACCCCGGACAGCGCTACGACTATGTCTTCAGCCCCCGGAACGTTGAGCAGCGGCCGGACCGACTCCTCCACCTTCGACGCGAAGCCGGGGAGCGCGGCCTGGATAGCGCTCGGCTTGGCGAAGTACGACTCGCGCCACTCGTTGGCGGCGAGCCAATCCGCAAAAGTCGTCGTGAGATCCACATGGGCCCACTCTCTGCTCACGTCCTTGGTTGCGAGCCCAAACTCGGGGATCTTCAACCTCAAGCGCCGCTCGATTTCCGGCGGATAAACCGCTATCCAGACTCGTTCGGCCCCTGAAAGATCGCGCCGCCATGGGCGCACAACCCGGTCGCGGTAGGCCTGGAGCAGATGGTCAGCCTTGTCCATCGGTATCCCCCACGAGCGCGATGGAGTCAAGGTGGTCAAAGCCAATCTGGATCATCCCGCCCGACGCGGCGAAATCAAGCCACCCCAAGCGCCCGGCCTCCCGGGCGATCCCGTTCATCGTTGCGGCATCCGCGTCAAGCATGGCCGTCCAAGGTGTTGCGAGTAGGGCCGGGCCAGACAGGCCCGCGAGATGCCCGAGATAGAGGGCAAACAACCCAGCCATGGGACGCACCTTGATTCTGCCACGCAGCTTGGGCGCCGTTCGGCCTCTTGATGCCAGATGGCCGCTTTGAGTCCATGTGCTCGCGAGATTCCGGCCGATGCGGCCGCTGACGTCCGGGGAGAAACGTCCCGGAAACGCCGCCTGGACAGCATCCGCCAGGGCCTTCGGAGTCACTTGAGCGCCAGGGGCCGCGTTCACGATTGCCTCAATAGAACACCTGACCAGAGGGTCGCGCGCGGCGGCACACATCACTGCCAACAGCGGCCGACTCTCAGGGTCTTCCCACCAGATCGCCCGCAATCCGCCGAAGACCGGCACATCGGCGCGTAGCGCGTACAACTCGCGGAGATGCCTCAGGGACTTCTGCCGCGTCGAATACGTGGCCTTGTGCAGGATGTTGTCGCTCAGAATGGCGGCCGCGTAGTCCTCATAGGTGGCGTTTCGGGCACAGCCGTCGAGGAGCGTCTCCAGCTCATCCAGCATCATGGTGCGGCTTGTGTGTGTGCCGGAGGGCTCGTTGGACATGCCGGCGGCGAGGGCGGCGGGCGGCAGATCGATCCTCACCGGCTTAGTCGAGGCTCGCGGCCTGCGGCCATGTCCGGTCGCCCATTCTGAGGGCTAGTGGAGTGTGAAGATCTGTAGACGACAGTCTCCCCGTCTCGTGCTGGAACACGCCCCCCGATATCCCCTTTCTTGTCGAAGGCAACGACCCAGCAGGCCAGGCGCGGCGCAACGTCAGACAATTCCGCCCGGATGCGCTCCAGCCTGAGTAGGTCCGCCTCGATGGAATTCACAAAGGCTGAGTCACCCACACCGTTGGGGCGCCTGAGCTTCAATTCAATTATCCCGTCGGGGACATTGAACGCATACCCCTTGCTGGGCAAACTAAGCACACCTGCGTTGAGCACTCGCAGCGTGCGCACGGCAATCACCACAAGATCCGAACGGTACTTGAGGCGGCCGTTGCCATACCACCTGACTTCACTGTGCAGGGCAATCGATTCATCCCCGTCCTCAGTCCTCTGGCAGGCGCCAAAGTGGCCCAGAAGGAGACTTCCGAGATGTATTCGCATGTCGTCTTCGGTCAGGATCCTGTTTGGACACTGTAGAAAGTCATTGCCAAGCCGATCAATGCAGTCTGATATCGCCGAGTCAATCGCCTCGGGCACCAAGCCAACCTCCGAGATCACTGCGGCCGCGGTCATGCGGGGAGATTCGCCGTGCGTCGTGACACGTGGGCTGTCACGAGTGGTGCGCTAACGCGCCGCGAAGCGGCCAGACACGGCTCCATGAAGCTGGCCAGGGGCAGAGACCTGGCACTCCCTGAGGTCCCGGCGCTTCGAATCCGTCCGTCCACCGTAGGTTGCCGTCGGGAGCAGGCAGGCCGTCCATCGGCAGCAAGCCGTCCTTTTCCATTTCGATCGCCGTCTCCAACCCCGGCGTTGCCCGCGGGCGGCGTCCCGTAGACCCAGCGCTTGTCGTTGCGCAGCAGCTCGCCGCGCCAGTCGCTGTCGTTGAAGGGCGGATTGGCCAGGA
>Ga0209638_1001002_pt1 | contig 18443 bp, 15 predicted proteins | sample BarGraNGADG00211_FD_184490 | JGI IMG/M metagenome (GOLD analysis project Ga0209638, IMG submission 184490) | Arctic peat soil microbial communities from Barrow, Alaska - Barrow Graham LP Ref core NGADG0002-211 (SPAdes) (version 2) | ecosystem: Environmental > Terrestrial > Soil > Wetlands > Peat...
CTCGGCCGGGTCGGAGATGTCCGCAGGGGTGATCCGGTCGACCACGTCGACCGCGTCATAGCCCAGCATCGCCTCGGCACCCACGTTGAAGATCTGGATGACACCCCGCTCGTCGGTGGCCATCTGCGAGAAGTTCGCGCTGTTGAAGATGGCGTCCGACAAGGCACTGCGGGCTTTGCCCGCGGTGTTGTCGGTCCCGATCAGCAGGTAGCCGATGATGTCCTCTTGAGCATCGCGCAGCGCGGTCACCGAGACGATGGCCGGGAAGCGGCTGCCGTCCTTGCGGACGTACGTCAGCTCGTAGCTGTCCTCGATGCCGCGTTTGGCCTTGAAGACGAGCGCCTCGAAACCGGGCGCGATCGGTGTGTCCAGCTCGGCGCTGAGCTCGGCGGCCCGCTTGATCAGCTCGGCCGGGTCGGAGATGTCCGCAGGGGTGATCCGGTCCACCACGTCGACCGCGTCATAGCCCAGCATCGCCTCGGCACCCACGTTGAAGATCTGGATGACACCCCGCTCGTCGGTGGCCATCTGCGAGAAGTACGCGCTGTTAAAGATGGCATCCATCAAGGCAGTGCGGGCCTTGAGCTGCTGGAATCTGTGCTGTGCAGCAACGGTTATGGGGGCCCCGTCGCCGATCCCGGGGGGAACACCGGTCAATGAGCTGGTCATGCCAACCACGATCGGCACAAGTTGTGGGCCGAGTGAGCCGCTCTGTTGGTTCGCTGTGATTGGGTGGCGAGCACGGCCGGAACCTGTCTTGTATGGTGGCGTGTCGGCGGAGAGTGGCTTTGATCTTGGTAGGCTGCTCAAGCGCCGCGTGCTGGCATTCGACCTCGGCTACCAGCGGACTCGGCTAGCCTAGTCCGCAAAGCCGTCGTTGACAGATGAAGTGTCGGAAACGTGTCTCGTGGGTGAGTCGTGACTCACGACGTCAGGCCCACGCGGACCGTGTCAGAGTTCCCGCTTGGGCGCCCCGCGCTGACGGTATCGACCTTGGTGCTTGGAATCTGTGCCGCACTGTCTGATATGTCACAGGTGAGGCGACGATGAGCTCGGCCAGGTGAACTGAGGTATACCTTATGGGGTGTTCTTGGCGTAGGGTCTGCTTAGCGTCCGCTGGTGGCGTCGGGTTGTGTCCGTTCCACACTCGACACTCGGTGGCCGTGTTTTGTCATCCCGGGACCACTGAATTGAGTTCGCGTGGAGCAGCAACCGAGCAGTCCGCAGGGCCTGGCCACAGATTTTGCTGACCGTGTCGTCTTGTTACCGATCCGGGAGGTGGCCTGCGTCCCGGCCGAGGTCCCAGCGCACTCAGCCGCTCGTGTGGCCACCGTTGGGCAGCCGCGGGCCAGAACACGCGTCATCCGTGAGGTAGCGGTCATTGAGGTTGCGGGCTCGCTCAGTGAGGTCGTCCAGGAGCTGGATCGGGCGATCCGGCTGGCTCTGGCCGAGGGACCCCGAGGCGTGGTCTGTGACCTGTCGGACGTGCTTGAGGGTACCGACCCTGTCGCGGTCGAGATGCTCGCGACGGCAGGGCGCTATGTTCGTGACTGGTCCGGGACTCCCGTGGCCGTGGCCTGCCCGGATCACCGGGTCCGCGAGTATCTGCGTGCACATCCCCTGGGCGGCCATCTGATCCTGACCGCGTCTTTGTTCTCAGCGATATCCGAGGTGCTGGCGACCCCTACCATCGCCGTTGAGCGGCTTCACCTCAGCGCGCACCCGACTGCGTCTCGCGCTTGCCGGGACTTCGTCACTCGTACCCTGTTGGACTGGCGGTTGGGCCGGGTCATTCCCTTCGCCGCCCTGGTGGTCAGCGAGCTCGTGGCCAGCTCATCTGAGTGTGCCGGAACCGACATGGACCTGTCCGTCATCTGGAACCTTGGGGCACTGCGCCTGACTGTTCGAGATTACGGTCCCGCCCTGGCGGGCCAGCGTCGCTGTGGCGCTGACCTGGATGGGCGAGGACTGACCGTGGCCGCCGGTCTCTCACGTGCGCTGGGAGTTCTGCCCACCGCCGACGGCGGTGAGGTCGTTTGGGCTGTGCTCGATGCGCCCAGGCCGCGCCTGTTGACCAGACGAATCCGCTCTGAGTGGATCGGCGCAGCACAGGAGTCGCCCGTATTCACCGACGGCCGTGGCCTGGCGCAGCTGCCGTTCTGCGCAGGGTGCAGCCAGCCACCAGCTTCAGAGGCGATCCGCCCACCTCAGGGTCTGGGCCGAACGCTCGCCCGTTGACGGTTCCCCTGGCTGAAACCGGGGGATTCGTTGCGACCGTGGGCGGCTCAACCTCGCCGGCCGTCAAACGCTATCTGCAGAACCAACGCAACGTCTCAGCCACCCCTGACCTCCCACGGCTGAAGACAGAGGCTTCGCAGACGATTTGATGAATCGCCTGGCTCACATCCACGAAACGTGAGCCGTTGGATTTGACATCCTGGCGGCCATGAATGACCCGGATTCCGGCCGTGCCGCCCGCGCCGCACCTCGGCGGGTTCTCCCCTGGCGGTGTTCAGTGTTGCGGTACAGCGGTGGCCTTGGTTATCGCCCAACAAGACGGAACCCAGCAGCGGGGCGCGGCAGCGGTGAGTCCCAGACCTGTTGGACTGGGCTTGCGCTACCCAAACACCGGGTCAAGACCTCGGCCCAGGTCAGCGGTTACAGGTCATTGCCTGCGTACGAGAGGTTGAAACTCTTGTTGGTGACCGGGAAGTCGGGCACGATCGTGGCGGCCAGGGCCAGCGGCAAGGCGGGCCAGTTGAACCACGATGGGTCCACGATCTTGACCCGGGTGAGGCGCTGGTCAGCGTCGACCTCGACACGGTGCACGATGGTGCCGCGCCACCCTTCGACGATGCCGACTCCGCTTCTCACGCGCCCGGAAGGTTCCTGGGCTGCTGGTCCCTGCGCCGGTGCGGCCCGGAAGCTGAGCTGGTCGGCGGTGGTGATGAGGTGGCTGGCGAGCTGGGTGGAGGCCGCGAACTCGCCCGCTCGCAGGGTGAAACGTGCGAGCACATCCCCGCTGGTTTGGGTCAGCGGCGTGACGGGTAAGCCGGCGGTGGGGTGCTCGAGGCGTGCGTCGGTTGCCAGGCCGCTGGCGCGGGCGACGTAGCCCAGACATCCCAGGTCGCGGGCCTGCTGGAGGGTGAGGACAGCGGTGCCGGTGAAGCGGTCACGGATGATCGTGTTGTCCAGAGTCAGCTGGGTGACTTCCGCGATGTCTTCGGCGAGCCGGGCGAGCTGCCCCGGATTGGGCAGGCTGAGCAGCTCGACCCGGCCGGGGCTGATGGCTCCGCGCAGCAGTCGGTGCCCGGTCGTGGCGTTGTTGATGCGCAGCAGTTCCTCGCGGATCCGTAGTGCGTGTGCGTTGGCTAGGGAGAAGCCGACGTCGTTGGCCAGCGCGCCCACGTCGGCGGCGTGGTTGTAGAGGCGTTCGAGCTCCAGGACCAGGGCGCGCAGCCGATGGGCCGGCTCGGGCATTTCAAGGCCGAGGGCGTCTTCGACGGCTTGGCTGTGCGCGAGCGCGTGACCGGCCGAGGTGTCACCACTGATGCGTTCGGCGAGGTGGATGGCATCAGTGGCGCCCAGCCCCTCGAAGAGCTTCTCCACCCCACGGTGGGTGAACCAGAGCCGGATCTTGAGCTTGAGGATGCTCTCCCCGACGACAGAGAAGCGGAAGTGTCCGGGCTCGATGATGCCGGCGTGGACGGGTCCCACCGGGATCTCATAGACCCCGTCGCCGACGACTGCAAGAAACGGGTAGGCCTCGGTGTCGGTGAACGGCGGCGGCGATCCGGCGTTGTGGCGCATCGGGTACCAGCCGCTGGGCCAGTGGGCATGGCGGACCAGCCGGCGGGGCAGGGGGTGATCCACTGGCTCGATCCCGTACAGGTCATGCAGCTCACGTTCGAACCGTGAGGCGGGGAAGGACAGCGACGCCAACGAGGGCAGCGCCGGGTTGTCAGCGGGCAGTATGACCTGCAGCTCGATGCGGCGGTCCGGAGAGCCGGCGAGGAACAGGTAGACCACGCGTAGGGTGGCGCCGTCGTCGTGGGCCGCGACCAGGCCCAGACGGAAGCCGTCCTCGAACAGGGCCTCGGCCTGCTCGCTCAGCTGGGCCGGTTCCAGGGGGAGGGCGATGCGGCGGGCGCCGACCCGCACGCCGTTGTAGGCGGGGTTGTCGGTCAAATCCGAGTCGTTGGTCATCTGTTGCCTCCGAGCACGCTGGCAGCGGTCTGGAAAAGCTCGAGGAGAGGGCCGACGGTCAGGCCCAGGACAAGACTCAGGATGACACCGGTGACCAGGGCCGCGGAAACGGAGCGGGGCACGGCGATCGCCGGTGATCCCGGTGCCGGTGGGCCCAGAAGCATCCGGGCCCCGTTGCGGACCAGGGCGGCGAAGGCGACGACCACCAGCAGCAGCGCGGCGCCCAGCACCCACCCGAGGCCGGCGCCCGCGAGCGCGCGCGAGATGGACAGCTCACTGGCGAACATGGCGAAGGGCGGAAGTCCCAGCAGGATCGCCAGGCCCACCAGGAAGGTGGCCCCGATCATCGGTGATCGGGCCAGCACGCCGGTGACGTCGCTGATCTGGGTCGAGTCGTGCGCGGCCTGCAGCTGTCCGGAGCCGAGGAACACCAGCGACTTGGCGATCCCGTGGGCCAGGACGTGCAGCAGCAGGGCAGCGATCGCCAGTTTGGTGCCGGCCGCGGCTGCGACCGCGACCAGGCCCATGTTCTCCATGGAGGAGTAGGCCAGCATTCGTTTGAAGTCGGTTTGGACCAAGAGCAGTGACGCGGCGATCAGCAGGGTGAGCAGTCCGACGATGATCAGGCCGGTGCGCAGGAACCCGGTGCCCACGGCGAGGTCGACAACGGACTTGACCCGCAGTAGCGCGTAGAACGCCACGGACAGCAGCACTCCACTCATCAAGGCCGACACCGGTGCCGGCGCCTGGCTGTGCGCGTCGGCCAGCCAGGTGTGGAACGGGACGAGTCCGGCCTTGGCGCCGTATCCGAGCAGGAGCAACCCGGCGCCCAGACGGGTCACCGCGGGGTCCAGACGGCTGGCGTGGGCCAGGAGCACGTCGATGTTCAGGGCGTCGCCACTGGATGCTCCGGCGTGCAGGCTGGCGAAGTAGAGCAGGACGGTGCCCAGGAACGCCAGCGCGATACCGACCGAGCAGATGACGACGTATTTCCAGGTGGCTTCCAGCGCGGCACGGGTCCGGCGGTGTCCCACCAGGAACGCGGTGGCCACTGTCGTGGCTTCGATGGCCACCCACATCACGCCGATGTTGTTGGCCAGGACCGCTGATGCCATCGCGGCCAGGAAGATGGGAACCAGCACGCCGTAGAGGTTGGCGCCCTTGGCGTCGGTGTGTCCGTGGGCGAGCTCGGCGTCGATGTAGCCGATGCTGGCCACGGTTGCCAGGGTGCCCACGGTGCCGATGACGATCAGCATCGTGATGGACAGGGCGTCGGTTCGAAACAGGTTGAGGATACCGAAGCGCACCTGCGATCGGTTGTTGAAGCTGAGGATGACGGCGCTGACCAGCACTGAGAGCGCAGCTGCGACGGTCACCGACGAGGTCAGTCGTCGCCAGCCGAGGACGGCCGCCAGGGCTGCGGCGGCAAGTGGAGCGGCTATGGGTACCAACAACAGGAAGCTCATCAGCCGCGCAGCTCCCGCAGCTGGTCGAGGTCGGTGCCGCCGAAGGTTCGGCGCATGTGCCCGGTGAGCAGGCCCAGCACGAGCACGGCGAACAGGACGTCCAGCGACGCGCCGAGCTCGACGATGAGAGGGACCCCGGCCGTGATCAGGAACGCGGTGGCCGCGATGCCGTTGTCCAGCATCATGAAGCCCACGGCCTGGGACAGGGCACGGCGCCGGCTGACCATGACGAAGACGGCGATCAGGATCACCGCGAAGGCGGCCGGCACGGCGCGGGTGGACGGGGAGGGGTCCAGCGCGATGATGGGCCGGGTCACGGCGTAGGCCAGTATCGTCAGCCCCGCGGTGATCAGCAGTGAAGTGGTGGTGTTGACCAGGGGAGTGCTCTCACGGCGTTCGCCAGGTTCGGTGCCGACGGCCCGGGCGAGCAGAAGTGGCAGGGCAACGGCCCGTAGCAGGAGCACGACGACTCCGACGACGATCAGGGCAGCGTCATGTTGGTAGATGCCCTCGGTGAGGGGGATAGCGGCCAGAGCTATGCCCTGCCAGGCCAGCAGCGCAACGATGGATCGGAGCTCGCGGCGCCACACGATGAGGACAGCGGCGAGCAGGAATGCTCCGGCGGCGAGGTTGAGCACGCCGTTATAGGTGGCTTGGGTCATTTGCTTTCTCGATCAGTTGGTCGGGGTGGCGAAGAAGTAGGACGCGGTCACGGCCAACAGCGCGAGCAGGAAAGAGCCGGCGAGCAGCTCGGGGATCCGGAAGTACCGAAGCTTGGCGATGAAGATCTCGACGGTGGCGAGCACACCGGCCAGCAGCGCGATCTTGACGCTGATCGCCACCAAACCGATGAGTATCGCGAGCATCGACGGGTCAGCGCCGGCGATCCCCCAGGGCAGGAACAGGTTTGCTATGAGCCCAAGCAGGACCGTGAGGCGCATCCCGCTGGCCCACTCGACCAGTGCCAGCTTGGGACCGGAATATTCCAGGACCATGGCTTCATGGATCATGGTCAGCTCGAGGTGGGTCGAGGGGTTGTCCACCGGCAGCCGCCCGGTTTCGGCGATGATCACGATGGCCAGCGCCACGAAGGCGAGCAGGCTTCCGGGTGAGACCAGCTGCCCGGGGTGATCCGCGGTCGCCGAGACGATGGCGGCCAGGTTGGCCGAGTGTCCCGGAATGGACAACGCGAACACCGCGAGCACGATGGTGGGTTCGACCAGGGCGGCGATGGTGATCTCGCGGCTGGACCCCATGCCGCCGAACGCGGTGCCGGTGTCCAGGCCCGCCAGGGTCAGGGCGACCGTCCCCAGGAACAGCAGACCCACCACCCCGAAGAGGTCCGCGGCCGGGTCCAGCGGAGAGCCCAGGGCGATGAGCGGCAAGATGGCGGCGATCAGCAGCGTGGTGCCGGCCACGACCGCCGGCGCGAACCCGAACACCACGGTCGTCCCGGCCGGGGTGATCTGCTGTTTGCGCAACAGCTTGCGCAGATCCCGCCAGGGCTGCCCGATACCGCCTCCGGCCCGGCCCTCCAGCCGGGCACGTACCTGTCGCATCCCGCCGACAAGCAGCGGCGCTGCGGCCACGACGGCGACCACCTGCAAGAGGGTGGCCAACGCGGCCAGCCCGGTTGTTGTGCTCATCGTGAGATCACCAGGACGATCAGCAGCCCGAGCGCGCCGTATGCCAGGTAGAGGTGGACGCTACCGGGGTGTGCGCGGCGCACCCACTGCGCCCAGGTGGTCACGGCCCGGACCACTGGTGTGTAGAGGCGTTGTTCGAGCGGGTCGGCCTGCAAGGTTCGGTAGGTGACTTTCTCGACCAGGTATTGCGACTCAGCAAAATGGGTGACCTCCACGTCAGTCTCGGGTTTCAAGACGTTGTCGAAGACGCGTTGCAGGGGTTCTGCGAACGACGTGGCGGTGTACTGCATCTTGGAGCTGAGCGAGTCTGCGCCACAGGCCCACAGCGGGACGACCGCGGCAGCGGGCCGGTGCCGCAAGCCCCAGCGGCCCAGGCCGAGCGCCAGCAGCACCGCAACGACCAGGGCCACGGCAATCAGGCCCGGAGACATTGACCCGGGGATGCCCGGCAGGCGCAGGTAGGCGCCCAGGGCCGGGCCCGCCTCGTTGCCGCCCACGGTGGGTAACGCGGCCAGGACCTGTTTGAGAAGGGGGCCCAGCGCCGCGGGGGCGACCGCGAATACGCCGCAGGCCGCCGCGGCGAGCGCCATTCCGGCCATCATGCTGGTGGGAGCCTCGCGGGCGGCCTGCGCGGCGGCCGAGCGTGGGCGCGCCAGGAACCCGACCCCGAACGCCTTGACCATGGCCGCGATCCCCAGGCCGGTGGTGAGCGCGACGGCGCCCACAGACAGGGGCATCGTCAGCGCGAGCAGGGTGTTGTTCTCGTGGGGCGAGTGGATGAGGCTCTGCAGCAGGAGCCATTCGCCGACGAAGCCGGCCCCCAGCGGCAGGCCTGAGGCGCCGAGCGCGGCGATGCCGAACATCACGGTGGTGCCGGGCATCCGGCGGGCCAGGCCTCCGAGCTTGTCCAGGTCGCGCAGCCCGGTTGCGGCCAGCACGGACCCGGCGCCGAGGAAGGCCAGCGTCTTGAAGGCCGCGTGGGCCAGGATGAGCAGCAGTGCGGCGGTCATCGCCATGGCGGCCACCTGGCGGGCACCGTAGGAGGACAGGAGCGTCGCGGCGCCCAGCGCCAGCGTGACCAGTCCCATGTTCTCGGTGGTTGAGTAGGCCAGAAGTCGTTTCAGGTCGGTCGCCACGGAGGCCTGGAGGACCCCGAACACCGCGGACAACGCCCCGAAGACCATCAGCGTCAGCCCCCACCAGTGCGGGCCGGGACCGAGGATCTGAAGGTCGATGCGGATGAGGCCGTAGATGCCCATGTTGACCATCGCCGCGCTCATCAACGCTGAGACCGGGCTGGGCGCCTCGGGATGGGCCCGGGGCAACCACGCATGCAGCGGAAGCAGGCCGGCCTTCGACCCGAAGCCCATGAGGGTCAGCAGGAGCACCGCTGTGCGCGTGCCGCCTGAGATGCCACCAGATCCGGCGGCGATGGTGGCGAAGGCGTCGCCGCCGCCGGCCGCGGACAGCACCACGAGAGCCAGCAGGATTGCCGCAAAGCCGAGCTGGGTCATCACCGCGTAGAAGGCCCCGGCGGACCGCACTTGCGCGCGGTGGTGCTCGGAGAGCACCAGGACCAGCGAGGCCGCGGCCATCAGCTCCCAGGCCAGCAGAAACGTGGTGACCGATCCCGCTGCCGGAACCAGGAGCATCGCTGCCACGAAGAGCGGGAGCATGACCAGGGGGAAGCGGGCCCAGTGTTCTCGCTGTGCGTACCCGACGGCGTAGATTCCCACGGCGATCGACACCGCGCCGGTGGCCGCGACGAAGAACCCGCCCAGCGGGCCCAGATCGAAGATGACGCCGACCAGGGGCAGCAGCCAGCCGATCCGCAGATGCCGCGGCGCCCCGAAGACGGCACTGAGGCCGAGCGCCACGCCGAGCACCCCGAGGGCCGCGGTCACACTCCCGGACGCGACGGCCTGGGCGTGAGCCCGCCGGGCGGCGGGCAGGGCCTTGTCGAGAGCTGGAACGGTGGGGGAGTCGGGCAGGGCTGTGGTCACCGGCCGGTCACCGTGCGCAGCGCCGCGATGATCTGCGCCGGGGTGGGCGGACAGCCAGGGATCTCAACATCCACGGGGATGACGTCGGCGACCGAACCGACCACGCCATAGCCGCGGGCGAACGCTCCACCGTTGCAGGCGCAGTCGCCGACGGCGATGACGACCCGGGGCTCGGGAACCGCCTTGAGGGTGTTGAGCAACGGCTGGTGCATGTTGCGGGTCACCACACCGGTCGCGATCAGTCCGTCGGCGTGCCGGGGCGAGGCGACTATCCGTGCCCCGAACCGCTCGGCGTCATAGACCGAGCAGAAGGCGCCCGCTATCTCCAGCTCACAGCCATTGCAGGAACCGGCGTCGACGTGGCGCAGCTGCAGTGAGCCGCCGACCCCGGTGGGGGGCGCAACGGTCGTGGCGGGAGCGTCGTCGGCCGGCTCGACGATGCGTCCGACCCGACCGATCTTGGCGATCCAGCTCATTGGTCGCGATTCCTGGAGCTGCGGCTGGGAAGAAGTGTGACCGGCGCACTCATCAGCGGTTCGCTGGCTCCTCGACCTGGCCGTTGGCCTGCAGGTCCTTCAGGAGAACCATCTGGTCGGTGAGCAGTCCGGTCAGCACCTTGCGGGCCAGCAGGAGCAGCTCGGACATGTCCTTGGAGGCGATCGAGTAGATCACGTTGTTGCCCTGCTTGCGGGCCACGACCATGCCGGTGCGGCGCAGTACGGCGAGCTGCTGGGAAAGGTGGCTGGACTCGAGTCCGAGCTTGGGCATCAGCTCCCCGACCGAGTGCTCTTCCTCGGAGAGGAGCTCCAGAATCCGGATTCGTGCCGGGTGCCCAAGGGTCTTGAAGAACTCGGCCTTCAGTTTGTCGATCGGTTCTGGCATCGCATCCTGCCCTTCAGTTTTGGAGGCTCTCGCCCGTGAGGACTCTGTCATGATCTCACATGGTTCGATCAGTTGCCAATACAGATAATTACTCATCTTGCTTTTGGAGGGAAGGGTGGAACGACGTTAGGTTGATGTTCATGGCCGCCACGGGCAGCAGCTCCCTAGCAGTCGATCTGGTCGTCGCCGGCCGGAGCGTGCGAATCTCCAACCCGGACCGGGTGTATTTCCCGGCGCGGGGGGAGACCAAGCTCGACCTGGCCCTCTACTACCTCAGCGTGGGGGACGGGATCGTTCGCGCCCTGCGCGAGCGGCCCACCATGCTGCACCGGTTTCCCGAAGGAGTCAGCGGCGAGAAGGTGCACCAGAAGCGGCTCCCGCGCGGCGCCCCGCCCTGGGTCGAGACCGTCCGGGTGGGCTTCCCTCGATACAACCGCTATGCCGACGAGCTCTGCGTCACCGAGCTGGCTGCCGTGATCTGGGCGGTGCAGATGTCCACGGTCGAGTTTCACCCCTGGAACTCCCGGCGCGCCGACACCGAACGTCCCGATGAGTGGCGCATCGACCTGGACCCCATGCCGGAGTGCGGTTTTGAACGGGTCCGGCGCGTTGCCCTCCTCGCACGGGAGGTGCTCGATGAGCTGGGCGCAGTCGGCTGGCCGAAGACCTCGGGCGCCTCGGGCATGCACATCTACGTGCGGATCGAGCCTCGGTGGGGTTTCGCCGACCTGCGCCGGGCGGCACTGGCCTTCGCACGAGAGGTGGAACGCCGGGCGCCGGCAGAGGTGACCACCACCTGGTGGCGCAAGGACCGCGATCCACGGGCCGTGTTCGTCGACTACAACCAGAACGCCCGGGATCACACGGTTGCCAGCGCCTACTCGGTGCGCGGCCTGCCCGAAGCGACCGTGTCGACACCGCTCACCTGGGACGAGGTCGACGAGGTCCTGCCGGCGGACTTCACCATCGCCACCGTTCCGGCGCGGTTCGCCGCCCGGGGTGACCTGCACTCGGGCATCGATGACACCGCGTATTCGCTGGAGACCCTGCTGCAGTGGGCGGAACGAGACGAACGGGACGGCTCTGCCGACCCCGGCCGACCGCAGACATCGCGGTAAGTCGACCGAAGTCACACCTGTCCAAACCCCTCATGGGGGCGCCGCTGGCGTAGTCTCGATGTTGCCGGCATGGTCCGTCGGTCGACGAGGCAGTCACTGACAGAAACAGGGGGTGAGACCATGGCTCCCTCCCGTGATTCCGATCGAACAACGGCAGCGGATCCAACGGCGCATGACCCCGCAGGGCACGACCCAAGCTTCGGGTTCGACCATCTGATGGGACTGTTCCAGGAGGTCATCAGCGCCCGAGCCGCCATGACGGTCGCCCGCCGCGCGCCCCTGGGCAGGTCTCGTCTGGTCGATGCGCCAAGAGCACGTCTGTTGCTGGCCCTGGAGGCCTACTCCGCGGAACTGAACGCCCGCAACCTTCCCGTGCCGTATGGCATCCGCGACGACCTACGCATCCAGCGCCGGATCCTTGGCAGAGTCTCAGACGCCTCCGGCTAGCGTTCGTCCGCGGCTCAGCCCGTGGTATTTCGTCATCTTCCTGGGCTTTGTCAGCCTGTTCGCGGACATGGTCTACGAGGGCGCGCGCGCCATCATCGGGCCATTCCTGGCGACCCTCGGAGCGTCGGCCGCGGTAGTTGGCGCCGTTGCCGGCATCGGGGAGTTCATCGGTTACGGCTTGCGAGTCGGCTCCGGATACCTGGTCCAGCGTCGCGGGCGCTACTGGACGTGGACCATCACCGGCTATGGCCTGACGGTGCTCAGCGTGCCCCTGATCGGGCTGACCCACGTGATCGCCCCGGCATTGCTGCTGTATGGCACCGAGCGGCTGGGCAAGGCGGTCCGGTCCCCGGCCAAGGACACGTTGCTGTCACACGCTTCCACACAGACCGGCCGGGGAACCGCGTTCGGGGTCCATCAGGTGATGGACCAGAGCGGCGCCGTGGCCGGGCCACTGATCCTGGCGGCGGTCCTGTGGCAGTACACGGGCAACTACCGCCTGGCATTCGGTGTCCTCATCGTTCCGGGGGTCGTCGTGATGGCGCTTCTGTTCTGGCTGCGCCAGCGCGTCCCGGACCCGCTGGCATACGAGGTTGCACCGGCAGCATCGGCGGTGCGGGCATCGGCGCCGGGTGCTGCGCCTCCCGCTGCGCCGAAGGCTTCGCGAGGTCTGGCTGCGGGCAGTGCTCGTTCGGCTCTGTCGCCCTTGGTCTGGCAGTACATCGGCACGGTGGGCCTGCTGTCACTGGGGATCGTCTCGTTCCCCCTGCTGGCCTACCACGCCCAGACCCAGGGCCTGCTGACCTCTTCGCAGGTGCCGATGGTCTTTGCGCTGGCCATGGCGGTGGACGGTCTGAGCGGTCTGCTGATGGGCCGGTTGTACGACCGGCGCGGCCCGAGGGTCCTGCTTCTGGTGCCGGTCGCGGCGGGCCTTAGTGCGGTGGCCTTCACCGGCGACGTGGCCCTGATCTGGGGCGGCGTGGCGATCTGGGGAGTTGTCAACGGCGTCCTGGACTCGACGGTCAAGGCCGTTATCACCGAGCTGGTCGAGCCGGCTGGACGCTCCATCGCGTTCGGCTGGCTGGCTCTGGCCCGGGGTCTTGGCCTGTTGCTGGCGGGCGTGCTCCTGGGGGTGGCCTACGACCAGAGCATCATGTTGGTCGTGTGGTTGATCGTGGGGATAAACGCCGTCGCGCTGACCGCCCTGGCCTGGGTTCTGACGCGGTACCGGCTGTCGGGGCAGTGATGCCCCCTGGCAGGGGTTGTTGTGGTGGGTGCGGCCCAGGTCGGGCCTTGGGCCGGTAGCCACTTAGGTTCGGGACTGTCTCTGGTGTAGCGTCGTGTGATCTGCGTCACCCAAGATCATTGGCGACGTCGACCTACCTCGGTGCCGCTCCCGAACCTCGGTGGCCCGTGTCCTTCATTCCAGGACCAGCGAATCGAGTCCACCCATGGCGCCTCCAGCGAGCAGTCCGCATGCCCTCTCCCCAGATTTCGATCACCGCGTCGTCCTGTTCCCGACCCGGTACGTGCCCTGCGTCCCGGCCGGGCTGCCAGCACTATCAGCCGGCCGCCTGCCCAAAGGTCGGCAGGTGCACGCCAGAAAGAAAGCGATCCGTCAGGTAGCCGTTCTTGAGGTTGCGGGCCTGCTGCGCGACGTCGCGGGAGATCTGGACCAGGCGATCCAGCTGGCTCTGGCCGAAGGACCGCGTGCAGTGGTCTGCGACCTCAGCGCCCCGCTGGTAGGCGGCGACCCGGTCGCGGTTGAGGCACTGGCGACGGCAGGACGCCATGTCCGTGACTGGCCCGGGATCCCCGTGGCCGTGGCCTGCCCCGACCCGCAGGTTCGCGAGGCACTGGTCGCGCACCCCCTGGGGCGTCACCTGATCGTGACCGAGTCCATGTTCTGCGCGTTGTCCGCGGTGCTCTCGACCTCCACCCAGGCCATTGAGCGGCTCCGCCTGGCCCCGCACCCGACGGCGCCGCGTGCGTCGCGGGAGTTTGTCACTCGGACCTTGTTGGACCTGGGGTTGAGCCGGGTCGTTCCCTTCGCAACCCTGGTGGTCAGCGAGATGGTTGCCAGCTCGTCAGTTCGTGCCGGCACCGAAATTGACGTGACGCTCACCTGGGACCGTGGGGTCTTGCGCCTGACCGTTCGTGACCACGGTCCCGCCTTGGCGGGTCAGCGGCAGTGCGATCTTGACCTGCACAGGCGAGGGCTCACCGTCGTTGGCGGACTTTCACGTGCGTTCGGAGTTCTGCCTACCGAAGACGGCGGCAAGCTCGTCTGGGCTTTGCTCGAAGCGCCCCGCCCGCCTTCGGCCGGCAACGGCAAGAGCAAGCCCATCGGCGCGCACATGACGAACGGCACCATGACTGACGGCGCGTCAGGCAGCTGAGAGCCCCAGGGATCGGCGCTCCGAGCAGCAGGCTCAAAACCACCGAGTTGAAGTCCCGTGACAACCGCTGCGCCGGTTAGCTGCCCAGCTCAGACAGAGCGCCGGGCGCGAGCATTTCGGCGTTTGAGAGCGCGCCGTTCATCTTCGGACATTCCACCCCAGACCCCGGAGTCCTGGCGGGTCTCCATGGCCCATCGCAGGCAGGTCGCAGAGACCTCGCAGCGACGGCAGACGACTTTGGCTCTTTCTATCTGGAGCTCTGCGGGGCTGGTGTTCCCGATTGTGAAGAAAAGCTCGGGATCCTCGTCCAGACAGGCAGCGTGGTCACGCCACATCAGATCGCGCTCCTCAAAGCAGAGGTTGGGGGATCAGCATCATGGTCAGCTCACCCACGCATCGGCCGGTGTCACCGTGGTCGAGCAGGAGTCAGCGCAACTCGTAAAAATCGTACTTACAAACAGTCAGGCGCACCTTAAGAACGGCTTAGACCCACGTTAAGAACCGCTTAAGCCAAACAGGCGGGACGTGGGTCAGATATCCCATGTCTGCAGGTGCAGGCTCGTGCATTCGCCCGGATCGCCGGCCGGGTTCATGGCCCTGAACGGGGCTGGCCGTCGTTCATCCGCGGGCGCCCCGGCGGACACTGGACCGTTAGCTTCGTGGGACGCGCACTCGGAGCCGGCGGTTACCCAGCAGCAGATCTTCGCCCGCCAGGGCCTCGACCAGCTCGGTGAGCAGTTCTGGCCGACACTGTCTCCGCGGCCGGAGCAGGATCCTTCATCCTGAGCCGGCGCCGGGGCGCCTTCACGGGTGCACGCAGTCCCGGCGCCCGGCGGCGCATCTGTTCGCGGTGCTTATCGTCGCGGTGCCTATCGTCGCAGTGCGCAACGTCCCCTAGTCTGAGCCCATGCCGCTGGACTACAAGATCGCCGAACGAACGCTGGCCAATGGCTTGCGAGTCATCGTCAGTGAGGACCACAGCGTCCCCAATGTCACCGTCAACCTGTGGGTCAACGTGGGCTCACGCCATGAGGTCGAGGGACGCACCGGTTTCGCGCACCTGTTCGAGCACCTGATGTTCCAGGGCTCGGCCAGCGTGGCTTCCGGTGAGCACTTCTCCGCGCTGATGTCGGTGGGTGGGCGACTCAACGCCACCACCTGGTTCGATCGCACGAACTACTTCGAGACGGTGCCGCGCGGCGCGATGGACCTGGCGCTGTGGATGGAGGCAGACCGCCACGGCCGGCTCCTGGACGCGGTCAACCAGGAGAACCTCGACAACCAGCGTGACGTGGTCAAGGAGGAGAAGCGGCAGCGTTACGACAACCTGCCCTACGGCAACGCCCTGATCGACATCTACGCGGCGATCTTCCCCAAGGGCCACCCGTACCACCACGCGACCATCGGCTCCATGGCCGACCTTGACGCTGCCAGCGTCCAGGACGTGCACGACTTCTTCCGCTGCCACTACGGCCCCAACAACACCGTGCTGGCCCTGGTTGGCGACCTCACCCCGGACGAGGGGTTCGCCGCCGCGCAGCGGTACTTTGGCCCGTTGCCGGCCACCGCCTCAGCGCGCCGCGAGCCGGTCGAGCCGCTGGCCCCGTTGTCCGAGCCGGTTCGCGACGAGCACATCGAGGACGTCCCCTCCGACCATCTGTACATCGCGTTTCGCCTTCCCGTCGATGACACCCCCGAGTTCTTTGCCGCATCCCTGGCGCTGGACGCCATCGGCGGCCTGGCGACCTCACGGCTGTGTCAACGCCTGGTCCGCCGTGAGCAGAGCGCCACCAGCGTCTCGGCTCACGCGATGGGGTTCGTGGACGGAATCTCACTGGGGTTCATGATGATCGATGTCGCCGAAGGCTTCAGCGCCGACGACGTCGAGGCAGCTGCCTGCCAGGAGCTGGCCCGCTTCGCGCAGGAAGGTCCGACCGAGATCGAGATGGAGTCGGCGATGGCCCAGACCGAGCGCAGCTGGCTGTCATCGCTGGCCAGCCAGGAAGAGCGCGCCGACCACATCTGCCATTTCGCGACGCTGCAGGGCGACTCCGGCTACATCAACTCCTTCCTGGACCGCTTTGCGCAGGTCACGCCAGCCCAGGTGCAGCAGGCCGCCACCAAGTGGCTCATGCCCCAGTCTCGAGCCGTCGTGGCCTACCTCAAGCAGGACGGAGATACCAAGTGACCTCGCAGGAGAGCATGATCGAGCGGCCCGAGGTGAGCCCGCCCGAGCCCTGGGCGTTCCCGCAAGCACAGCGCTCGCAGCTGGCGAACGGGTTGGCCGTGGTCAGCTACGACGTCCCCGGTCAGTACGTCATCTCGGTGTGTCTTGCGGTGCCGATGCCACTTGAGCGTGAGCCACGCGATCGCGAGGGCATCGCCACGATCATGGCGCGAACCCTGGATGAGGGGACGGCGCTGCACACCGCTGAGGAGTTCGCCGAGCTCTTGGAGCGCAAGGGCATCGCGCTCGGCGCCGGGGTCAACGACGCCGGCCTGATCGTGAACCTGGACGTGTCCAAGCGGCACCTGAGCGAGGCACTTGACCTGCTCAGCCAGGCGGTGCGAGAGCCGGCGTTCCCCGCAAACGAGGTGTCGAGGCACGTGAAGTCCCGGCTGGCAGAGATCGACCAGGAGCGTGCGGTGCCCGGCCAGCGTGCGGCGATCGAGTTCATCGCGACCTACTTCGACCCCGACGAGCGAGCTTCGCGTCCGACCGGGGGCACCAAGGCGACCGTCTCGGCGATCACGCCGCAGGACCTGGTCGCCTTCCACGCCGTCAACGTGGTGCCCGCCGGTGCCACCGTGGTTGTCGCCGGCGACCTGGGTGATCTGGACGTCGTGTCGCAGATCCGGGCGGCACTGGGCTCCTGGAGCGGAACGGCAGCCGAGGTGGTCGAGCCGCCCGAGGCCCGCCGGGCCGCTGACGCCGCACGTGTCGTGTTCCTCGACCGTCCAGGCTCGGTCCAGACCGAGTTCTACATCGGCTGCCCCGGACCGGACCACAGCGTCGAGGGCGGCTGGGCGCCGTTCCAGGTGCTTGGTTTCGTCGTCGGCGGTTCGCCCAACGCCAGGGTCGACTCGGTCCTGCGCGAGGACAAGGGATTCACCTACGGCATCCGCTCGGGCTTTCGGCCGCGCCGGCGTGGGGGCATGTTCCTGACCAGCGGTTCGGTGCGCGCGGACTCCACCGTCGAGGCGCTGGGGCTTCTGCTCGACATCCTGGACAAGGCTCGTGAGGGTTTCACCGCGCAGGAGACCAAGGCCGGTGTCGACTTCATCGGCCGGACCGCGCCGGGTCGGTATGCCACCGCGGACACGGTTGCCGAGGAGGCTGCCGGGCTCTCGCTCGAGGGCCTGACCACCGAGTTCACGACGGCAAACCTGCTTGCGCTCGCGGAGGTCGATCCTGAGATTCTGGCTGCCGCCTACGGCCGTTATGTCGACGGGCAGTGGACCGTGGTCATCGTGGGGGATGCCAGCTTGTATGCCGGCGGCGTGCGGGGGCTGGACCGCGGCGAGGTCACCGTCATCCCCGCCTGACCCGTCAACCTGGGTGGGTCGAGGGCGAAGGCGTGTACGCGCTCGACCGGGGAGGTGCCTGGGACCCGCCGGGCGCTGACGGCTTCAGTCGCCGAGGCGGGACAGGACCTCGTCGTGAAGGACGCCGTTGGTCGCCACGGCGTTGCCGCCCCAGGGGCCGGGCGCTCCGGCCAGCGAGGTGAATCGGCCGCCGGCCTCGGTGACGATCGGCACCAGCGCAGCCATGTCGTAGACCTGAAGCTCTGGTTCGGCGGCAATATCGACGGCGCCTTCGGCCACGAGCATGTAGGACCAGAAGTCCCCATAGGCCCGCGATCGCCAGCAGTCATCGGCCAGGCTCAGGAATGCCTCGTAGCGGTCATGGGCTCTCCAGCCGTGCATGCTGGAGTACGACAGCGAAGCATCGCAGACCTGCGAGATCTTTGAGACACCGATCCTCTTGGCGCTGGACAGGCTGCGTCCGCACCAGGCGCCGGAGCCGTTGGCCGCCCACCACCGGCGGTTGAGCGCCGGAGCAGCCACGAGGCCGAGTACGGGTTGGCCGTCATCGACCAGAGCGATCAGGGTGGCCCAGACCGGGACGCCTCGGATGAAGTTGTGGGTCCCGTCGATCGGGTCGATGACCCAGCGGCGCGGGCCGCGGCCGGTGGTCTCGAACTCTTCGCCCTCGACCGCATCCCGGGGGCGGGTGCGCTTGAGCTGGTGGCGAACGACCTGCTCGGCCGCTTTG